>Ga0209075_1000084_pt1 | contig 75438 bp, 61 predicted proteins | sample Stecom2011_FD_187523 | JGI IMG/M metagenome (GOLD analysis project Ga0209075, IMG submission 187523) | Agricultural soil microbial communities from Utah to study Nitrogen management - Steer compost 2011 (SPAdes) (version 2) | ecosystem: Environmental > Terrestrial > Soil > Agricultural land... | reverse complement strand
TGGCTGCAAACCCTCCTGAGAGAAATTTTAGTGGTAACTACCATAACAACCGTGCTCCTTTACTTACAAAGCCTTATATGGAGTTGCCCATTGGTAACATAAAGCCTAAGGGTTGGCTGGAGGTGCAGCTGAATAGTATGGTAAGCGGATTGACTGGCCACATGGATTCGATTTATGAGCCTGTGATGGGGCAGCGCAATGGTTGGCTTGGGGGTGATGGTGATGTGTGGGAACGTGGTCCGTATTGGATTGATGGTTTGCTTCCATTGGCATACGTGCTTGAGAATGAGGAGCTGATTGATAAGGTGCAACCTTGGATTGAATGGACATTGGCTTCTCAGAAGGCGAATGGTTATTTCGGACCGGATACGGATAGGCCTTATGAATATGGGTTGCAAAGGGATAACTCGCACGATTGGTGGCCTAAGATGGTGATGCTAAAGGTGATGCAGCAGTATTATTCTGCTACGGGTGATGAGAGGGTTATTACGTTTATGACTAACTACTTTAGGTATCAATTAGAGGAACTTCCTGATAAGCCTTTGGGTAACTGGACTTTCTGGGGTCAGCAGCGTGGTGGCGATAACCTGTTGGTGGTTTACTGGCTTTATAATATCACTGGTGATAAATTTCTTTTGGAGCTGGGTGAGCTTATTCATAGGCAGACGTTGAACTGGACCGATATTTTTCTTCATCAGGATCATATGAAGCGTCAGCTTAGCTTGCACTGTGTGAATCTGGCGCAGGGGTTTAAGGAGCCGGTAATTTATTTTCAACAGAATAAAGATTATAAACAGATTGAGGCGGTGAAGAAGGCGGTGAGTGATATGCGCTCTACTATTGCTTTCCCTACGGGTTTATGGGCTGGTGATGAGTTGCTTCGCTTTGGGAATCCTAATTTAGGATCGGAGTTGTGTACTGCTGTTGAGATGATGTTTTCGTTAGAGAAGATTCTTGAGATTACGGGCGATGTTCAGTGGGCCGATCATCTTGAGAGGGTTACTTATAATGCTTTGCCTACTCAGATAACGGATGATTTCTCTGCTCGTCAGTATTTTCAACAGGTTAATCAGATTGCTCTAACTCGTGAGATACGCGATTTTTCTACTCCTCATGATGATACTGATAACCTTCATGGTGTGCTAACTGGTTATCCTTGCTGTACATCAAATATGCATCAGGCTTGGCCAAAATTCTTGCAGAATCTGTGGTATGCAACTGCCGACAATGGTATTGCTGCTCTTGTGTATGCTCCTTCTAGTGTTAAAGCTATGGTGGCAGATGGCACGGAGGTGCAAATTACTGAGGAGACGGCTTATCCGTTTGATGAGTATATTAATTTTAATATTTCTTATACTGATAAGAGTGTGAAGAAAGCTTTTTTCCCTTTTCATTTGCGTGTGCCGGGATGGTGCAAGCAACCGGTTGTGCGTATCAATGGCGAGGTTGTAGCGGTTGATGCTTACCAGGGTGAGATTGTGCGTATAAATAGGGAGTGGCAGCAGGGCGACAGGCTGACGCTTGAGTTGCCTATGCACATTGAGGCTACAAATTGGTTTGATGGTGCTGCAGTGATCGAACGTGGGCCACTTATCTATGCACTGAAGATGGATGAGAAGTGGGAGAAGAAAGAGATGGAACCCGAGAGGGTGCGTGCGTATGGCGAATGGTATTACGAGGTGACTTCGGATACTCCTTGGAATTATGCACTAACAAACAGTCAGCTACGCCCTGATGTTATTAATGAGCATTTCGAAGTTAAAAAATTGGATGTTATTGCAGATTATCCCTGGACATTGGAGAATGCTCCGATAACTATTATTGGTAAAGGGCGACCTATTCCTACATGGAAAGAGTATAGGGGATCGGCCGGGTCGGTGCCTTTCTTTACTCAACAGGGTCCGGATACTACTGATGAAGTGGAGATTGAACTGATTCCTTTTGGATGCACAACACTCAGAATTACTGAATTCCCGGTTAGGAACTAGATTTGCTTATAAGTTAACAGGTGAACCAAAAGCGGGTGAATATGTTTACAAAAACAGATGGTTTTGGGTTAAAAAGTTTGGATTGTAGGTTTACACTTGTTAGCTTTGATTTGAATTTTAGCAAACAGCAAAAAAAAAGGAGTGTACTTGATAATGAGTAAAAAGATAATTTTAATAACCGGCACAACACAGGGTATTGGTAAGGAAACGGCTATTGGGTTGGCTGCCAAGGGGCATCATATTGTGCTTCACGGTAGAAACAGAGCTAAATTGAAGGATGTTTGTGATGAGATAAAATTGGTGACGGGGAATAATGATATTGATACTATAGTGGCCGATTTGAGCTTGCTTGAGGAGGCCAGAAGGATGACGGATGAGTTTAAGAATAGGTATGAGCGACTGGATGTGCTGATTAACAATGCGGGGGTTTATCCCTCAAGAGAACGCCAGATAACGGCTGAGGGGCTGGAGAGGACTATGGCGGTTAATCTGTTTGCACCGTTATTAATTATTCAGTCTTTAAAGCCGGTTTTGATGAAGAGTGATTCGGCAAGGATTATTAATGTTTCGTCGGCTATGCATAAGTATGGGGGTAGACCCGACTTTAGTGATATGCAGTTTGAAAGAAATTACTCTCCTTTGCGTGTGTATGGCTTATCTAAACTTTATCTGATTTGGGTTACCAGACTTTTGTCTGATATGCTGAAGCAGAGGGGTGTTGAGAATGTGACTGTAAACTCACTGCACCCGGGCAGTATTGCTACTAACTTTGGTAAGGATACTTATAAGAGCTTTTTGTTTAAGCAGATTTTTAAGACGGCACAGTCGTTTATGGATCAACCGGCTGAGGGGGCAAAGACTAGTATTTTTCTGGCTACGTCGCCCGATGCTGAGGGAGTGACGGGTAAGTATTTTGATAAAAATGGTAGGGTTGCTAGGGTTGACGACAGATATTGGTCGCCCGAAAACGGAAAGCTGGTTTTTGATTATTGTGTTAAGATTATCATGAACTGATATTTATTACAAAAGATATTTATTACAAAAGATATTTCATAGAACTGAAATTTCTTAGAACAGAAATAAAATAAGAGTACGGATCGGCGCAGAATGATTAGATGCACCGATCCGTATTCTTTTTAACTATTTTGTGATATCGTAATTAGGCTTGTCGCTAAGGGTAATTTTCATATTACCACCTTCAACAATTTTAGCATAATCGATATGCACACTATTATAGCTGTTGCCATTCAGGTTTATCGACTCTATATAGATATTATCCTTGCTGTTGTTTTCTGTTTCAATTACAAATGTATCGCCACTATAGTAATCTCTGTTTAGCTCGATTGTAATTTTTTCGAACAACGGGCTGCCAATCTGCATTGATGGTTCTATCTCTGTAAGACCCTTTACATCAAATAGACCTAGCGCAGACATTACATACCATGCACCCAACTGTCCCTGATCTTCGTCTTGACCGTAACCGTAGCCATGGATACCTTCGGTGCCATAAAACTCATCGCAAATTGCTCTTACCCATTTTTGCGACAGCCATGGTTTGCCCGAGAAGTTAAACAACCACGATATATGCAGGTTTGGCTGATTGCCATGATTGTACATAGTGTGCAGTCCGGCAAAAGCATCGATAGTTTCGCCACCGCCAAATATATTGTCGCGCGAAATCTCAAACGACTGGTCGAGTCTCTCATTAAACTCATCGGCACCTACAAGTGAAATTAACTCATCAATTTGGTGAGGCACATAGTAGGTATACTGTACTGCATTTCCTTCCTGAAAACCTACCCAAGGCGCCATTGGATCGAAATCTTCTAAGAATTTACCATCTTTATCTTTTGGACGAATAAGTTTTGTTTCATCATCAAATAGATGCTTCCATCCTTCCGATAGTTCTGTTAGTTTATTATAGTCGTTGGTCTTTCCCAGATGCTTTGCGAATTGGGCTACTGCAAAACTACTGAATGAATATTCCATTGTGTGTGAGGCCGAGAAACCCGAACCTTCTGGTGTGGTATCCATGTGGAAGTCACCGCTATGAGGTGAGTAACCATGCTTTACAAACAGTTCTACATCTAACTTACCAGCTCCTGCAGGTCTGTTTTCGCCCGATATCTCATTTTTTAATGCTGCTTCGTATCCTGTTTCAACATCAAAGTTTCTGATACCCACATTATATGCAGCTGCAATTGCAAGACTCACAAAATTTGTTCCAACACCAGATACATATCTGCTGTTTGCAATTCCATCGCCCAGCCAACCTGCATCTTTGTATACAAGAAGCTGACTCTGAACCCAGTCGGCATAATATTCGGGATAAGCAATACTCCACAGTTGTGTTAGGTTCCAAAAGGCACCCCAGATAGCATCTGTATTATAATGTTTAAACTCGGGCACTCCATCTTCGTTAAGAGGAATCTGCCCCACTCCACCATCATTTTTAGGGTAAGCACCATTTATATCGCTTGCAACACCGCGACCAAGCAGTGCGTGATACAGACCTGTATAGAATTTAGTCATATCTTCATCTGTTCCGCCCTCTACCTTAATTCTTCCCAGGTAGTCGTTCCACATAGAAACAGCTTTTTCGTGAGCTTCATCGAATGTGGTGGTTTTTGCTTCACTTTCGAGGTTAAGGCGTGCATTTTCTACCGATGTATAGGAAAGCCCTACCTTAATATTAACGCTACTGCCCTCTTCGGTGTTATAGGTAAGGTAGAGACCCGCACCAATGCCCTCTTCGCTGCGCGAGCCGGCTTTAATATCTTCTTTGATGAATGTGCCCCATGCATCGGGCTGCACGTCGGCAACGGCACTAAAATACATTGTAAGGTCGGCCCCTTTCTGATACTTTTGGATGTAGGCAGGAAATGTAGTTACAAAACCTTCGATGCGTCCATCTTCTGTATAAGTTACTTGCGCATCTTTAACCGGACCGCTTTCGCCTTGCTGATTGCCAATATCGAAAATGATATTAGACTGTTCTGACTTAGGAAATGTGTATCTGTGAAAGGCAACGCGCTCGGTTGATGTAAGTTCTGCTTTAACATCGTAATCTGTTAAAAGAACCGAATAGTAGCCCGGAGTTGCAATCTCGTCTGCTTTGTCGAAGTTAGAGCGGTATCCGCTTTCTACGTTATCTAAAGCACCCGGCACTGTTTGTAGCTGCCCCACTGTGGGCATAAGCACAACCCCACCTACCTGAAACTCGTGGAAATTTGCAAATCCTTCTATAGAAGTGTGTCTGAAGTCGTAGCCCACCGCCTGCCAACCATCAGCATTGCCTAAATGTCCATCGGTTGACGGTGCGGGCTTTGCCATACCAAATGGTATTGCTGCGGGTGTGAAGAAAAACCAACGCGAATGTGCTGTACCAATCATGGGGTCTACCCACTCTGAGGGAGTTTTAGACCGACTCTCTGATGGTGTGCTAGTGGTTGAACATGATGCTAATAAAGACAGCATGCCTAATGTTAGTATTGAAATAGCTCTCATAAATATGTTTTTATATATTTGTTACTTGGTATTTAGTTCGTTGAGTGCAAAATTATAAGCTCCTATAGAAATAGCTCTGCTTGTACCCAACTTGCTTGTAATTACACCCACCTTTTTTGCCTGGTGGTATATTACCGTTTTATTGCTATTGGGTATATTTGTTGTTTTTGAATCATTTTTCATAAACAGCTGCTTGTCGTTTTCATCTTCGAGGTTATAAGCTTTCATTTGCAACCGTGGGAATATATCTCCATTGGTGTTTTTTCTTACACCATTCATCTCTTTAATCATTGCAGGCAGAATATATTTATAAGCTTTTGAGATGCCACCACCAACAACAACAATTCCGTCTACAATATTGAGTGATTCGGAGATAGTATATCCTGCAACCTCGCCAAGTTTCTCGAAACTCTTTATTGCAGCTTCTCTGTCGCCCTCTTTGTTGCCTTCGGCTATATCAAAAATATCTTTGGGTGTATAGTTAGTATCATCACCCGAAATATCGCGATATACACGTTTAACCGCCCTTATGCTAACTCCCTCTTCGGCAAGAACATTGTTACTGTATTTGTTTGCCGACAACCATACGTCGCCGCCACAACCGTTATCGCCCCTTAGCAGATTTCCGTCGATTACTACGCCTCCGCCAAAGCCAGTGCCGAGTGTCACTGCAAGCAGGTTTTTATACTGCTTTGGGTTTCCTGCTGTGGCCAGTTCGCTGTTTAACTGGGGCAACGCACCAGCAATTGCCTCTCCGTATGCAAAGAGGTTGCCATCGTTGTTTATAAACACTGGTATTTTAAATTCTTGTTGGAGGAAGGGACCTAATGCAACACCTCCTCTGAAAGCGGGGAAGTTTGGTAAATCTCCAATAACTCCGTTTTCGTAGTCGGCGGGACCGGGAAATGCGAAACTTATTGCCATTGGATAGGTATCGAGCTTATCTATTACCTTTTTAAAGCAGGTTACTATAGTTTCGAGACATCTATCCAGATCGTCAGGAAAAGCTTCGCAATGTAAGGGTTCTACTGCTTCTTGGTTGTCGATAATTGCAGAAAACACAAAGCTTGTTCCACCTGCATCTAAAGTTAATATTGCTGTTTTCTCTTTGTTATGCATTTTCTTTTAAATTTTTAGTGAATAACAGATTTAGTGCCAAACAGGAAAGAAGCACAAGTAGCGAAGCCATAAGTCCGAACGCATCATTTACAACCCCCTGAACAGGTAAAATAATTGCACCTCCTGAAACACCCATTATCATGAGAGCGGAAATCTCGTTTGAACGCTCGGGAAGTTTATTAAGAGCAAGTGAGAAAATAATAGAAAAAACATTTGCACATGAAAGACCTATTGCAAAAATAGCTATAAGAATGACCCACAAATTACTGCTGAACATTAAAGGGATAAATGAGAGAATAGCAATAAGAAGTGAAATCTTAAGGAAGCTGAGAGACTTTGTTCTCAAAAGCAGAAATGCGCCCAAAAATGTTCCTATTGTTTTAGCTATGAAATAGACACTGCTGCCCAATCCTGCTCTGCTGATTTCGAGACCGGCCTTATCCATCAACAGTTGTGGTGCTGATGTGTTAATTCCGACATCTAAACCAACAATTAAAACTATACCCATAAAACTATACAAAATGTACCTTATTTTAAGTAGGCTTAAAACACTTCTGAAGGAGGTATGCTGTTTGCTGTAGACATCCTGGTTGATCTTAGAAAAGCTAAGAAGCAGAACAGAAACAAGTGAGATAGCTGCAAATATGAGGAAGGTAACCCTCCAATTGGCAAAATAAACCGCTGTGAAACCAACAATAATTGGTCCCAACAGCGAAGAGATAGATTTAATAAACTGTCCGGTTGTTAGTACACTTGCTGTTTTATCTTTATTAAACATTGATGCTACAAGCGGATTAAGCGATACCTGAAGTATTGTATTACTAATACCCAGTAAAGCAAAAGCCACCAGCACAAATGCAAAACTATAAATGACAAAAGGAATTATCATTGCAAATGTTGTAATTGAAAGAGATATTAAAACAGTTTTCTTTCTACCTATCTTCCCCATCAGTATGCCCGCCGGTATAGAGAATAGGGCAAACCAAAGGAAAACAATCATAGGTAGAGTATTTGCCAGTGAGTTGGATAGATCGAAATCTATCTTTACGTAGTTTGTTGCTATACCCACAACATCTACAAAGCCCATGATGAAGAAGCCGAAAAATACGGCTATCACCGGTGTCCATCCCTTTTGTATTCTATTCTGTTTCATGTTATTATTTTTCAGTTTTTGGTATCTTAAAAACGCACACTAGCTTTAATGGTAATGCACTGTTTGTCTTTCGACTCTCCATGTGGTGTTATTGTATATTCTTTTATATGAGCAGGCACAATAAATGCTTCTGCATAGTGTACAATAAATGGCTCAAATGCATTAGAGGGGCTCTCTACAATAACCTCTTTACCCTCGAGCAGAGTTAGTACGTTAACAGAATTACCTGTAGTATGCCTAACCTGTTTAGTAAATGTTTGCCTTCTTGTTTCTATAAACTCATTTTTGTGAAGACCTGTTTGTTCTTCATACCAGCCATCCCCTTTTGCTGTTTCAACAAATTGATTTACAAGCTCATTTTTAACAAAATCTTCATCACGCTCCCATCTTATTACCTCTTTACCACGCTCAAGATTGATAGGACGGGGCTTTCCATCTAAACCAAGCCTGTTCCAGTCCCACAACTTAAAAGTAAACAAGTTTGGTGTAGCACTAATTTCGAGAACTACAGAGTTACCACCAGAGCAGTGAATTGTTCCGGCAGGAATCAAATAATGGTCGTGCTTCTTAGCCGGCAATATATTTATATATTTATTCTCGTCGAATACTACATCAGGGTTGCTATTAGCTTCTTCGAGGTCTGCAATCATTTGGTTGCTATCGATGCCTTTTTTAAGACCTAAATACACCTTAGCATCCTCTTTAGCATCTAACACATAATAGCTCTCGTCTTGTGTATATGGCAAGCCGAAACTCTCTTTGGCATACTGAATTGTGGGGTGCACCTGAAGACTTAAATTGCCACCGCCCATAGTATCTAGCAAATCGAACCTAATTGGGAAACTATCGCCAAACCTCGACTCAACCGGATCGCCTAAGATCTCTCTGGTTTTAAGAAAGATAAGATTTATAGATGGCATCTCAAAAAGCTCGCCCTGAATATTAAAGAGAAGGCTGTTTTCTTCGGGCACACAATCGAAACACCATCCGTAATTTTCTACCGATTTATCTAAACCGCACACCTCTTTCATCCACTGACCACCCCATGGTGCTGGATCGAAAAAAGGTACCACCCTGAATGGTGAGTTAGCCGTTATATCAATTCCTTTAAAGAATGTATCGCGATCGATTAATTTTGGTTTATCCTTCACAGTATCGAGCCAATAATCGACCTTCTTAAACAGTTTCTTTTTATGTTTATCTAATACATGCCAGTCGATAAAAAACCCTCGTTTGAATTGTATTGAGAAAGGATCTTTGCGGTTATCAACGCCCAACGCAGTTACCTGGCTCTTTCTCATTCTCTGCTGGATCTCCCAACGGGGCATATCGGCATAGATAAGAATATCGGGGTTGGCTACCAGTGAGCTGCCATAGCCAAACACAATAATATTTCCCCTGTTTTTGTAAGATGCAATCTCTTCTCTTACCTTTGTAACACGTGCTTCATCTAAATAATCTTCTATTTTAAGATTACTGAGGTATCCGAATAACACATCATCTCTCATGAAATTTTGTGTCATATTCAAGATCTCGCTCTCCGATTTGAAATAATCGTCGGAATTTACGAAAAGAACATTAGGTATTTTCTGAAAATTAGAGATTAGTTCCTCTTTATGAGTTCCACTATAGCATTCGATGCAAATTATATTGTTGTTTGTTTTAGAAACAATTTCATCTAGTATATTATTCCAATCACTGATGAGCACGCCATCTTTTATTGTTGTGGCGGGAAATTTGTTGTAGTTACTTCTGTAATCCTGCATATGTTTAATCAATATCATTATATGTATGAACATGCAAATGTAAAAAAGATTATAAATATCGCCAAATATTTTTATGTTTTTGTTATATTTTATACATTTGAGAAAAAAAGATGAAACAAAAGTTACCTTTGCATAAACAGGCGGAGTTGTATTTACGTGACTTGATTGAACAAGACAAATACAAAGAGGGGAAAATGCTTCCCAATGAGATTGAGTTGTCTGAGGAGTTGAAGATGTCGAGAAACACTTTGAGACAAGCAATTAACACCCTTGTGAGCGAAGGATTGCTAATACGTAAGAGAGGAATTGGGACTCGTGTGGCTGAAAAAAATATTGCCAGTGAAGCAACCAACTGGTTGAGTTTTTCGCAAGAGATGGAGATTCTGGGTTTAGAAATTGAGAATTTCGAATTACATATTAGTAAGCAGTTACCCAGCAAAGAGGCTAAAGAGTTCTTTGCGATTTCTGAAAACACAAAAGTCTTAAGAATTGAGAGGCTAAGAGGAAAGGTGCATTTTCCGTTTGTTTATTTTTCGTCTGAATTTAATCCGCAAATACCACTTAACGGAACCGAGAACTTTAACAGACCTTTGTATGAGATTTTAAGGAATGATTATGATATTACTGTGAAAACCTCGAGGGAGGAGATTAGTGCTGCACCTGCAAATAATTTTATTGCATCGAAGCTAGAAATTGAAACAGGAGATCCTATATTAATACGCAAGAGGGCAGTTAGTGATAAGAATGGCTTACCTATTGAGTATAATATTGGATGGTATAGGGCCGATTCTTTTACCTATAAGATTGAGTCTGTGAGGAATATTACTAACGATTATAAGTTATAACGCAATTAAAAAAAATGTTATACCGCAATTAAAAAAAAGTTTTTCCTCCTCCTCGCGGAAAAAGAAAAACTTATACTAAATAAAATGGTGAAATATTTTACTTATTAATATACCAATTTTAAATATCTATTTCTCCCTTAATCATTGCCACACGAATTAAGAACTCGGGGATACATGATGTATCTAACAACCATTTAGGTTTGTTATGTTCATCAGTGCGCCCTGTCCAGTCGTGATATACCAAACCTGCCTGATCTAGTGCATTCTCTAGTGCATAATCTAGTCCCTTGATCATAGTATCTACATATTTGGAGTTTTGGGTTACATTATATAAGTCGTGGTAACCCCTAAACAGCACTAGGTTAAACCATGGCAAATCGCTAATATAAGGTATGCCCTCATCAGTATATTTAAAGAAAACATTATAGCTGCCTTCGGCTAAGAATTCTGCTTCTTGCAGATAACTTTTATCGCCTGTAATTTTGTATAATGCTACTGCTGCCTGCAACAATGTACCTGTGTTATATGTGTAGAGATCGGGGATAATATCGCCGGTTACTGTGCTCAGGGAATTCCAGACAACCCCTCTTTCTGTATCCTTTAAATACTTATCCATCCAGTTGTAAAACTTTTTACTAAGATCGAGATAATATGTATCGCCGGTTGCCTCATATAGCTTGAGGGCTAAAACCAATGCCTTACCATTTGTACATGCCGGCTTCTGGTCGTCTACACCTTCGAGCCATGGCACTGCCCCATCGAACCTATCATCCCATCCACTTAAGATGAAAGTCATTACTTGCTTTGCCTTCTCGAGATAGTGCTGGTTTTGAGTAACCATATATGAATCTATATAATCAATCCCAACGAGCCCATTATCATCGTAGTACCTGTCGACCTTTTCGAATCTTACAGGGTAGGCCTGATATCCGAAAGGTACGCGACTAGTATCGTAGTACTCCTCCATTGCCACAACCATAGAATCGATATAGACAGTATAATTTTCGGGATCTATTGAAGCCATTAAGACGGCAGATGAAAAAACACCACTCATTGGCCATAGATAAGAGACCTCCTGAGCTTTACGATTTGTGTCGTTGAAATAGGTAAGATTGGGCTTATGCTCACTTGGATAATACTCGGCAAACAGACCATATTGGGGTACACGATACAGCTCCCATACAAGATGAAACATATCTACTGCTTTATCTTTATAAGGGGTGTTGGCCTTTAGTTGAGTACTAAAGACCAACCCCGCAGAAATTGCTATAATCAAATAAAAATTCTTCATATTTATTTTTCTAAGATGCATTATTAATCATCTGTTGCTGATTCTCCTTTATACAAAGCAATAATTCCGATAGACTCGAGCGCTGCTGCCTGCATAAGTAATTGTTCACCTCTTTTAGGATCGGAGCCTGTCCAGTCTTCATAAAACAAACCATTTGAGAACCTTGCATTGTCATATGCATGATTCAGAAAATTAACAAATGATTTTACGTAATTTCCTGCATTGCTATAATAAGGTTCGATTTCGATAAAAGAGCGAACCAGCTTAGTCGTAAACCATGGATCGTGGCTTGGGTATGCCAATGCCAGATTGCCCGATGGACGCACAAAATAGCTGTATGCACCTTGTGCCGACTCAATTGCATGGTTGAGATATTGATGATCACCTGAAATTTCGCTTAAGCGGATTCCGTTTGAAATCATTACACCCGTGTTGTAGGTCCATTTCATTGTATGCACCGATCCTGAAACCTGTACATCATTCCAGTAGCAACCATCGGAAGGGTCTCGCAAATTACTGAATACCCAGTTATACAACCGTTGAGCAAAAGCAAGAACATCGGCCTTTTCATTTTCGGGGCAAATAGAATAGTACTCCAATAAAAACAGAGTTGCATACCCGTTGGAGCAGGTTGGCTTGTTGGAGTTTTCGTTTCCGGGAATGTTTTTCTCACTCTCATTCCACCATAATCCTCCACCCAAGATATCATCTTCGCCAGACTTTAGGAACTCAACAATCTGTTTTGCTTTATCGAGATATCTGCTATTATTTGTCAGCTTGTAAGCCTCAACCAAGTTAATGCCAACAATTGAATTATCATCATAGAAACGAGTTCCACCGCCAGTTGTTCCGTTTGTAGAAGAGCCAAAACCCCCTATATTTACGCTGCCTGCAGAGTTTCTGTAGTAGACTTCAAAATTGTCTACCAAATCGGTGTAATTTACATCGTAACCCAACTTGTGAAGTAGTGCAGCTCCCGAAACTAAACCATCGTATGGCCATAGATAAGAAGCTAAATTATCGCCACTCTTTCTTGGATAATTCTCGTTATACAATCCAGCTGCTGAACCACTTCTTATGCCATAGTACTGATTAATTAAATCGAACAGCTCTTTAGCTTTCGTGTGATATGCTATCTCCTCTACCGGATCTTCGGGAGTGATTGGCGTAGGAGGTTTATACTCCTCAATATCATCACCCGAGCAAGACAACAAGATAACATAGGAAAATATTAATGGTAATATAATATTCTTCATCATAAATTTATTTTAGTTTATTGAAGTCACATTTGTAAATGTATGAATCTTTAAACCATCTGCATTTGTATCAATTGTGACTGTTGCGTTTTTATTATCGAGGCTACCTTTCATTTTCCACAGATGATCCCACTGACTCCATGGGAACTCGTATAGAGAGTAGAAAGAGGCAGGTTCGCCACCCACCGGACGCTCTGAGCTAACACTGTCGTGACGCCCCCAACATACCTCCTGGCCATTTACATTGGCTATAAAATAGTAACGCTCTTCTGTCCAGCCAAGCCAGCTTGGAGGGTTTGTTTCGGGACGAGATGGATCGACAAAAATAATATCTCCATCTCCTACAAATTTACCATCACCGACGTAGTTTAAAACAGCAATGTTGTCATACGTAGCACCCCAGATACATCTTACAGAAGTTCCAACTATGTCGGTTTTCATAGACATAGTGCCGAAGTCGATCGTTAGTCTGACTACATTATCTGAAGCAGGTGCATCCATTGTAACTTCTCCTTCTCTTAACTTGGAAGTTTCATCTATATAATAACTAAATGCATCTGTCGAAGTATCTGATTTAAATAGCATGTCGCCTGATGTTAGAGTTGTATATATCTGAAAAACACCATCTTCAACTTCACGGAATGGAATACCACCCTGACCTTCATTCTCGGTTGCTGAACCATAAAGGAACAGACTAGAGGGTATGTTATCTATACCTTCACCTCTAGTAACCTCGATAGAAGCAAACTTATCTGTTGTTTTAACAACGCCACCCTTTGAAACATTTACCGTCCATATTATTGTACCTGTCTCTTGAGGCATGATGCCTGCATTTCTGGCAATGCTGTTTAGGTTTGACTGTGTAATTGATAAATTTGGCTGTGCACCTAGATTACTCTTCATTCGCGCCAATGGATTAGAAAAATCACCTCCTGCTTTATCAAATAATACTTCATATAATACTACTCCCCCATCTGCAGCTTCTCCTCCACTCCATGTTAATAATATTGGAGCACTTGATGTTACATCTAACTCTATTGCAGAGGGCGAATTCAATTCTTCCGGAACAGAAAAGTCTGTATTCAGTTCATAATTTTCCTGGCAACTTATAAATGCCAGTGCAATAACGAATATTGATAATATTTTTTTCATCTTTTATACATATAAATTGTTAGCAATTTTACCAATTAGGGTTTTGGCTCAAATTTTGGTTTAAGTCACGCTCTGCTTGAGGTATTGGCCATAAATAGTGCTTGTTGGAGTCGAAAGTTCTGTTCTCGATGCGGATATAGCCATTATCGGTTCCAATTGTTTCATCTGTCTTAAAGCCATGGCTCCAACCGCTTAGCACCTCGTCTGCAATTCTCCATCTGAAGATATCTTTATGTCTGTGACCTTCGAGTGCTAACTCAGTACGACGTTCGTTTCTTATAATTTCAATCATTTCATCCGGTGATACACCTGATGGATACTCAGTAGCCGTTGTATTTGTAAAACCTGCTCTTTGACGTAATTGCTTGATTGTCATATCCCATGCCGAGCTATTAAACTCACCCAGTTCGGCAAGTGCTTCTGCGTGCATTAACAATACATCTGCATAACGAATTATTATTGGGTTAAGTCCTGATTGAAGAGATGCCCTGTATGTGTTATCCCAATATTTTTTTATATAATATCCGGTAGCAGTTACATCTGATGAAACACCAAAGCCATCTCTGCCTTGTCCGGGATCTGTATTAATTACTACCTCAGAGCCATCAGCAAGTGTATACGAATTACCTGTATACATGATAGTTGCCTGCATACGAGGGTCTCTGTTATCGTAAGGGTTGTTCTCGTCATACATGCTGGATTCATCTATTGTTTCTCCATCTAGCATTATGTAACTATCTACTAACGACTGTAATGGAGATAGCTGAGAATATCCGCCTAGTGATGGAGGCAGAAACTCATACATGATGTTATGCTCGCGACTTGAAGGTCTGTATTGCACATCTAAAATAACCTCTTTATTATACTCATTTGCAATTTCAAAGAGTCCCGAATAACTTTCGAAGAGACCAAAACCACCTTCGTTTATAATTACGGAGGTTGTATTTTTTACTTGTGTCCAATCACCTTCGAAAAGATGGATTTTAGCTTTTAGAGCCATTGCTGCCCAATGGGTTACGCGGCCTTTATTGTTGGCATCGTAAGACCCGGGTAGGTATCTGCCTGTGATTACCTCATCGAGATCGGCAAGTATGTTGCTTACAACTGTTGCTTTATCTGTTCTCTCGATTTCCATACTTTCTTCAATTGAAAGTACAGATGTTGTATATGGAATATCGCCAAACTTTGTGTATAACTCATAATAATGGAAGGCACGAATGGTTTTAACCTCCCCAATATAACGGTTTTTAAGATCGGAATCAAGATTTGGCACACGATCGATATTCTCTAACAACTGATTGCTCATGCGTATACCAGTATAGCGGCTATCCCATACAGACTTAACATATGGGTCGGCTGTAGAGTATGAACCATTACCAATATTTTGAGTTGCATCGTTTGGTTGTTTTGTATAAGCATTGTCGGTCATTGCTTCGCTATATAGAAGCTCTTGTATGCTGGCTAGATATGTGTAATTTGTATTCAGAGCTTTGTATGCTGCACCTTCATCCTCATCCCAGAACGTAAGGTCAGATTCCCTGTCATACGGAACCGTGTCTAATTCGATACATGAAACTGCACCAATTATTAATAGTGAAAATATAATTATTTTGTTTATTGCTGTTTTCATATTGGCGTTTTTTAAAATTTAATACTTAAACCAAAAGAATATGTTGAAGAAACAGGATATGAACGGCCACTACCATCGGCAGTATATTCAGGATCCCACCCTCCCTTCATTTTGGTAAACGTTAAAGGATTTTGTGCACTTACAAATAATCTCATATTTTGAATTCCTATATTATCTACCAGCTTTTGGGGAATAATATATCCAATTTGTGCATTCTTTAAACGTAAATAACTTGCATCCTGAATCCAGAAATCAGATTTAGCAGCATTGTTAGCAGATTCGCTTCCCATAGTAAGTCTGGGATATGTTGCATCTTGATTTTTGGGTGTCCAGCGATCCATATGAAAATCGAATATCGGACCTTCGTTGTTATTATGAAATGCTTCAACTGACTCACCTCTCATCCATTTGCTTCTCTTTCCAACTCCTTGCCATAACATAGACATGTAGAAGTTTTGATACTCAAATCCGTAAGAAAATCCAAATGTATATCTAGGAAAATCGTTTCCAACAATAAATCTATCATTATCAGGATTAATAATACCATCTCCATTCTTATCGAGGTATCTTATATCACCGGGCTTAGGTGTTATTCCCTCTAAATGCGGTCCGTTTGCTACCTCTTCTTCATTCTGGAAGATTCCATCAGCGCGATATGCATAATATGAAAATAATGGATATCCCTCTTTAATAATTGTTTGTACGTCAAATCCACCAATAATCTCGGTGCCTTTATTGTCTATTACTTCATTAAAACTATCTGAGATATTACCTGAAATATTATGAGTAACCTGTCCTGTCATTAATCGATAGTTGAAAGACATCTCCCAACCTCTGGTTTCAACCACACTTGCATTCTGAATGGGTGCACCAAAACCAAACAAGCCGGGAACGGGCAAGTTAATTAAAATATCGTTTGTGCGATTATTAAACAGATCGAATGTGACGTTTAAATTATTATTCAACAGACCAACATCAACTCCAACATTTGCCATTCTTGTCGTTTCCCACTTTATATCCGGGTTGGCAGACGAAAAATAGGCAGTCTCGACCAAGTTATCACCAAAACTGATACCACTTGTTGTAGAAACAGTTCTCATATACTGATAAGCGCCAATTCTATTATTACCTACCAATCCCCACGATCCTCTTAATTTTAAAGAAGGGATGTAATTAGTTGCATCTTGCCAGAAATCTTCTTCGGAAATACGCCACCCTGCCGAGAGAGAAGGAAATAATCCTGAGCGATTACCCTTTGAGAAATATGAAGAGTAGTCGTTTCTAATATTAAATTCAAACAGATACTTTTCGTCGTAATTATAGGATGCTCTTGCAAATCCCGAGTATATCGACCAATCGCTGGCTGCACCAGAGTTTCTTACATTATCGCCCGTTTCTTCACCTACAAAAACATCGAACTTAGAATCTTCGGTAATTCTGCTGGTTGCGAACTGAAAATCATTAAATCCCTCATAAGCAAAACCTGCTAAACCTCCGAATGCATGTTTTCCTATTTGAGTATTATATGATGTCATCAGGTTTGTTGTAATGTTTTTTGAACGGTAAAAGTTAGCTGTTAACACGTTTTCGGCATCACCTGTACCTTCAAATGCAGCTCTCTTCTCGCGCATATTGTTATTCCATACACGTCCTCCGACACTACCAATAAGTTTTAGTCCATTATAAATATCCCATTCTGCTCGTAATGTACCAAGTAGTTCATCATTTGCATTATTACGATATCCACCATCTTGCAGTCGTTGCAACCCATTAGAGTTACTTCCACTTGGGTAATTATAACTTCCATCTTCTTTTAGTATTGGATAGATAGGAGGCATACGGTTTGCCTGTTCGATAATCCACTCTGTCCAGTATGCATGCTCCTTAATATCATTTCTTGAATATTGAGATGTAAGGTAGAGAGTTAAATTGTCGGACGCTTTATGACTTACGTTTAAACGTGCATTGTATCGGTTGTAACCATAGTCAGGACCTTTAAACATGCTGCTTTGATCTAAGTAACCTAATGAGGCAAAATATGATAACTGATCGTTCCCACCTGTCATTGATAAATTGTGAGAACTTTGAGGGCTGTTTGTATTGTATAGCTCTCTCACCCAGTTAACGTTTGTACCACCATTTCTAAATCCTGCTATATCATCGGCAGTGAACTTAGTTGTTCTACCTGAATTTACTGCAGCTTCATTGTATAGTTCTGCATAGATCCAAGAATCGGCAATATTAGGTAGTGAAGTTGGATTTTGAAATCCAAGCATATAGTCATAGTTTACCTCAACTCTGCCTGTTTCTCCTTTTTTTGTAGTGATAAGCACCACACCATTAGAGGCACGCGAACCATAAATTGCAGTTGAAGATGCATCTTTTAAAATAGAGACATTTTCGATGTCTGCAGGATTAAGATTACCCATTGAACCCTCTATACCATCTATAATTATGAGTGGATCATTATTATTCATTGTATTTAAACCACGAATATTAATTGATGGTGGACTTCCGGGATTTGATGAACCCTGTTGTATTATAAGTCCGGGTGTTGTACCTTGCAATGCTTCTAAGGCACTGGAAACCAACTTACCCTCTAGTTCTTTAGTAGAGACTGAGGATACAGCACCAGTAAGGTTTACCTTTCTTTGAACACCATAACCCACAACAACTAAGTCGTCTAGAGTAAAATCACCGGTAACTAGTTCCACATTAATAGAAGTTCTTCCATTAATGGCTACCTCTGTTGTTTCATACCCGATGTATGAAATAACAAGTGTAGCATTGGAAGGTGCTTCGAGAGAAAAGTTACCGTCGATATCAGTAACAGTACCGGTTAATAGATCTTTCACCATAATTGTAGCACCTATTACGGGTTCACCCTCTGCTAGTACATTTCCGTTTACTTGTATTAAATCGGTTTGTGCAAACAATTTGGCAGAACCAAATGTAAAAAAAATTAAAGCCATCACGACAGTTAGATATTGCCGATAGGGGAGTTTAGAATTTGATCGGTTACATTGTATCATAATTTCACATTTTGAATAATTTATTATATATCTATGTTTTCTAGTAATTTTCGTTTTGAATATGTTTAATCAACCCCGCTACATGTATGAACATGCAAATGTATAAAAGATTATATAACTACCAAACTATTTTTAATTCTTTGTTATTTTTTATAGCATTAACAAAAATAAGCTGAAATAATAGTAGTCTCTCATAAACAGAAGGTGCTGTTTACGCGTGCAATCTGGTAACAGAAAGGAATATTAAGGTGAAAAAGAGTTTCTGTATAATTGTTTGAACAATTAAGGTTAAAAAATGAACAATCTATCCTTCTTTATATAATATATGTGTAAAATACGATTATTAATGTGTGTGACCTACTCTATTCGTAGATATCAATCTCCGATAGTCCATAATTAGTAATTGCCGCTAACTTCAAACAGACCGGTTTGCTTATATGTATATCTTTATTGATGTTGGTGAGCATGCCTGTTTGGTTGTTAATTTGGAATACTTGAATTTTATTGTCATCGCGACCAGCCACAAGGAGATACTTGCCATTTGGTGTGATCACAAAATTGCGTGGATGACGGACTGTGGGCTGATAGCCTACTTTTGATAGTGTACCATCATCGGGGTTGATTGAGAATATGGCTATGCCGTCGGCTTGTAATCTGTTTGAGGCGTAGAGGTACTGGCCATCGGGACTAACATGTATATCGGCACTGCCTCGTGCGCCTACGCTATCGGCAACTACTGTTTGCTTGTGGCTGATTTCTCCTTTTTCGTAATCGTAAACCAGTACTTCGCCGGATAGTTCGCCTAATACATAGAGATATTTATCGCCGTGTGGGTGAAATGCAAAGTGTCGGGGACCGGTTCCGGGGGGCATGTCAAATTCTTTTAGACTTCTCTCATCGATATTAGGCTGCCCTTCAAATGGCGAATTTGAGGTGCTTAAGCGGTATAACTTATCGCTTCCAAGGTCTGCTGCAAACAGGTAATCTTGTTTGTATGTAAACATTACGCTATGGAGGTGTGGGCTCTCTTGCCGTGTTGAATCGGGACCCGATCCTTCGAACGATAGCACTGATCTTGCAGGTGTAAGGCTGCCGTCATGATTAACCTGAAACGAGGTAATACTTCCTCCTCCGTAGTTTGCCGTATGTATGTTTTTGCCTGATTGGTCGATGGTAATATAACAAGGGCTTTCGCTTAATGTGGACTGGAAGTTTATAGGTGTTAGGGTACCACTGCTTTTATCTAGTGAAAAGGAGTAGACACCGCTATTTTGGCCTTCACTTACGGCATAAACATAGTCGTGTCTGGGACTAAGTGCAAGGTATGAAGGATTATCTGCTTCTACCATACTTACTGAGTCGGAACTGCCTGTCTCGGCATTGAAACGGTGAACGTAAACACCCTTGCTCCCTTCGTTGGATGTGTATGTGCCGATGAGCAGCAGCATTTCGCCATACTCTACTTCTGCTAGTTCGGCTCTTTTGGTTTTGCTGTTTTTGCTATCGCTATTTTCGTTATTGCCCTTGCTTGAGTTGTTTCCGGTACAAGATAACAATAGTGCTGTGGCTATACTTATCATTGCAATTTTGTTAAACATAATCGTTGTCTTTAGCTATATAATGAATACGAATGTAGTTAATTATTATTACATCGCAGAAAATATATAATATAAATTAGAATAGATTATTCTTTAAAAGTTGCGAATAATGCATAGTCTGATTACTTTTGCACTGGTTTATAATTTATGATATATAAATAACTAAATAGAATATGCTAACCAAAATATTATCTGTTACCGGTCGCCCGGGTTTGTATAAATTAATTTCTACAAACAAGAATATGAATGTTGTTGAGTCTCTTACTGATGGAAAACGTATCCCAGTATACATGCACGAAAAGATTGTTGCCTTGAGCGATGTATCTATTTATACCAACGAAGGAGATACTCCACTTAGGGATGTACTGAAATCGATAAAAGAGAAAGAGAACGGCAATAAGGTTGCGCTTAGTTCTAAATCGTCGGGTAAGGAGTTTTTCAAATATCTTGAGGAGGTGCTACCTAACTACAACAAAGAGAGTGTTTATACTTCGGACGTTAAAAAAATAATTTCGTGGTATAATATTCTGATTGAGAATAATATTGATCTTGAGTCAGAGGAGACTACAGAAGAAACAGCTGAAGACGTAACTACTGAAAATCAGAAAGATACTGAAGACAGCCAAAAATAATTGGGTTTGAAGTTAAAAGATATAGCCACGCGCGCAGCTGCTGGCACTTTATTTATTCTGTTTGTCTTGCTGGGTGTACTGGGAGGCAGGTTTTCATTTGTAGTAATATTTGGGACGATATTAGGTATTAGCCTTTTTGAGTTCTATAGAATGATGGAGAAGGATACTGAGCACGCTATCAGCAAGATCTTTAACATCATAATGGGAGTGGTGATATTCTTCTCTGTATTTTTATATCTGGAGGAGTTATCTTTTGCTGCATTGCCCATCTCTGTACTTCTTTATCTGCTGATTTTAATTTCATCGGCAATATTTATTAAAAGGCAGGATATAATGCATGGAATAATATATTCGGGTTTTGGGCAGATGTATATTACAATGCCGATGAGCTTGCTTATGTTTATGTCGTATTACTTTCCGGGTGAATCAACAGGTATGGGGTATCATTATGTACCGGTGCTGGCTATTTTTGTGTTTATATGGGTGAACGACACTGCTGCTTACTTTTTTGGATCGCTGCTTGGAAAGAGAAAGCTTATTGTACATATATCTCCTAAGAAATCGGTTGAAGGCTTTATAGCAGGTATATTTTTTACATTAGTGGCTTCTCTGATTTTTGCTGCTATTTATACGGAGTATTCGACTGTATTCTGGATTGGTTTTGCTGCTGTAATTGCTCTTTTTGGCACTTTGGGCGATCTGTTTGAGTCGCTTATTAAACGAACCAGTTCTGTTAAAGACTCTGGTAACCTAATACCAGGCCATGGGGGTATTCTAGACAGAATTGATAGCCTTTTGGTTGCTATACCTGCTATATATCTATACCTTACGATATTCTCGTCGTTTTAGACTTTTTGCTGTACTGATAGAACAAAATGTTAATTGATGCGTTTTATTTATACAACTACATTCATATATGCCGTTGGAGAATATAAAACACATTTAATATGAATAAAAAATCTATTGGAACAAATGCTGGTATTGTATGGAACCTCTTGAGCGATAATCAGGGGCGGACTGCTAAACAGATAAGCAAAAAAACAGGTTTATCTGAAAAGGAAGTCTATAGTGCCATTGGATGGCTTGCACGTGAAAATAAGGTTGAGATAAAAGATTGTGAAAATGGTGAAGAGGATTTCTATTTGATTATTGAATATTACTTCTAAAGATAGAAACCGCCCTCACTCATTTATTAGATTATATTTTGTTTAAGATTGTATTTTATATAATCTTTTTTCACTTGACAGCCTGTTTTACTTAACAGATTGCTTTACATAACACCTTTTTCGCGCAAACGAAGTTGCCATTTCCAGGCAGATGACATTGTATCTTCGATACTTTTTTCTGCTTTCCATCCAAGTACGTTGTTGGCCTTATCGGGCTGAGCCCAAATCTTTTCAATATCACCTTCGCGACGATCTACAATTTTATAGTTGAGAGATGTGCCTGAAACCTTTTCGAAAAGATTTATCAATTCGAGTACAGATACACCATTTCCTGTGCCAAGGTTAAATATCTCTACTTTATCGTCTGATTTATCCTCTAACATTCTTTCGATTGCAACAACGTGAGCTTTTGCAAGGTCTACAACGTTAATAAAATCGCGTATACATGAGCCATCAGGAGTATTATAGTCGTCGCCAAACACACTCAGCTGCTCTCTGATGCCGATTCCTGTTTGAGTGATATATGGCACCAGGTTTTGTGGAACTCCAAGAGGCAGTTCTCCAATTTCGGCCGATGGATGTGCACCGATGGGGTTGAAATATCGCAGGATGATGCTTTTAACATTTGCACCCGAGTGGATGAAGTCTTTAATTATCTCTTCGTTGATCTGTTTGCTGTTTCCGTATGGAGAGGCAGCTGGTTTAATTGGTGCATTTTCGTCAATTGGATTACTATCGGGCTCGCCATAAACTGTGCACGACGATGAAAAGACAATGCCTTTTACGTTTTTCTCGGGCATTAACTCGAGAAGGTTGATGAGTGACACCAGATTGTTACGATAGTACATTAGGGGCTTTTGTACCGACTCTCCCACTGCCTTGCTTGCAGCGAAATGTATTATACCGTCGAAGGCGTGTTCACTAAAGAGTGTTTTAAGTGAATCCATATCTGTACAATCGATATTGTAGAAGATGGGACGCTTGCCGGTTATATTAACAATTCCGTCTAAAACACCTTCGTTAGAATTTGATAGATTATCGATTATAACAACCTCATAACCTGCCTGTTGCAACTCAACAACTGTATGCGACCCGATATAACCGGTTCCGCCAGTCACTAAAATCTTTTTGTTCATATTTTTACTTCTTTTATTTTGTCTTCCAATTGAACTTCAAAATTACAAAAAAATAAGCTGATTTGCATCCATAAACCTTTTAGAACATGTGATACTATTATCGTTTAATTATTTTTAGTATATTTGTTTGTCATGTTAAATGTTGTGATTTATAAGTTATGAATTATAGTGTAAATATATATTACAATAAAGAAGATTTGCCTGTGATTGAGGATGTTAACTTCTTTCATTATTCTTCTTCATTCGATTGGTATAGCAATACACCTACCTATAAACCGTTTATGCTGGTTGCATTTAATGATGATAGGCCTGTGGCTGCAATGTTCGCAATAATTGTGAGACGCAACAGATATCTTCGCGGATCGCTATTTAAAAGATGTTTTATATCGCAGCAGCCCTCGTTTTTTGACGATACTGTCTCGAAAATTGAGCTGTTTAATGTTCTTATTTCGCGACTTGTTGATGAGGTGAAAAACAGAGTCTTTTTGGTGCGTTACGACAGGCTTTGCAGTAGTATTTTTGGATATAAAGGATTTAGGGAAAACAGATTTTATTCTATTAAATGGATAAATGTAAAAAACTCGCTACAACGCAAAAGAAAGATTTGGGATCAGCTATCAACATCGAGAAGAAACCAAGTGAATAAAGCTATTAAAAAAGGGGTGAAGATTGAGGAGCTAACTTCGGAAAAAGATCTGCCTGAGATTTACAAGCTTATAGAAGACACAAACAATAAAAAGATAACCCGTAGGTTTCCTCCTTATGAGTATTTCGAGAATTTCTATCATTACTACATACAAAAAGGGAAAGGGAAGATAGTTCTGACTCGTTATCAGAATAAAATAATTGGAGGTGCTGTTTTGGGATTTGAAGATAACAAAACGGTGTACTGCTTATATTACTGGGGAAAAAGCAAGAGGTTTAAGTATGTTTATCCTACAATTTTTACGCTATATTCTGCTATGCAGATGGCAGAAGATAATGGGTTCGAGTTTTTCGACTACATGGATGTGGGGTTCTTGGATAAGAATGCAGGCAGAACGAGGTTTCTACTACAGTTTGGAGGTAAACAAACGGCTACCAGAAGGTGGTATAGGTATAACTGGGGCTTACTGAATTTCTTTGCAAATAAGATTTATGACTAAAAAGAATTGAGATTGAAGTGCAAATAAATACTAATATTAGTGCTAAATCGCAACTTTTAGCAACTAAAACAATTAAATATGTTTAAATAACTATCTTTTTACATCAAATTGTTTGGCTGGTATGCAAAAAGCTTATATATTTGCATCGTGTTTTTCATGGTATTAGATTTAAGGTTAACAATGAAGATTGGTTGTCGTGAGACAACCATTCCTTTTTTATATAGGTACCATTCCAAAAGACTAGATTCAACAACCAAAAATTAGATGACTCATCTAAAATCAAAATTAAACAATAAATTTATTTCTCTTATTATTTTATTTATCCCACAGGTGTGATTTATTTGTATTTATCCCAAAGTTGTGATTGGATAATATCCGTTGTTTTATTAATTAGCTCAGGAATATCCTTCTCGCAAACATTGTCTGTTGGTATAGGTTTGTGTATTACGAGCTCTAATTTACCAGGATGTAGGTTTAATGTTCCACGTTTAAGGACATCGAATGGGCCGTTTATGGTTATTGGCACTATGGGTAGATTCTCTTCTGTTGCTATATAGAAAGCTCCTTTTTTAAATTGTCGCATCTTTCCGGTTAGAGTGCGCGCTCCTTCGGGAAATATTACTATTGACACCCCGTTCTTTACTTTTGATATTGCCTCTTTTAATGTTAAAGCGCGAGTTGTGGGATTGGTATTATTTACAAATACATGACCCGCCATTTTGGATGCATACCCTACTAAAGGAAGGCTGCGGAGACTATGCTTCTGCATCCATACAATATTATGATTGAGGAATCCGTAGGTAAGGAAAATATCGTATGCTCCCTGGTGATTTGCAACGAAGACATAAGATCTGTTGGGATCGAGGTTTTCGTGCCCACGCGTACTAACGCTGCACAAAGATAGCCAGCAGGTTAGTCGCGACCACCATTTAGCAGGATAGTAACCCCATGTTTTGCTCCCAAATATCGGCGCCATAATCATAACGGTTATCGCCGTAATAATTGTTATTACAAAAAAGATTGGAGCAAAAAAAAGCCACTGATATAAAAAGCGCAATATATTTTTCACAACTTCACACCATTATGATAATCATTTCACAAATATAAATAAAATCGTATTGAATTAAAGGCTAAATAGGTGTAAACACAATTTTTTATCTCAAATAATTTCCTCGTTTGTTGAATTTTGTGTTTATTTGTGTCACGAAATCAATTACAAAATATTATATTATACACACATGAAAGATTTTGCAAGATACATCGGCGTGATAGTGATGCTTATTGGCGTTGTTATTTTGGTAGTGCCATTTTTATTGGGCAGCACAGGCAACACTAGTCTAATTTTAGGAATGGCTTTGGTTGTGAATGGTTTGCTGGGGTATATTTATGTTAACAACATGAAAAAAGGAAGCCTTGTCAGCAACATACTTTGGGCAATAATATTGCTTGTAGTACCATTTTTCATCTATTACTTTGCTAAAAAACAGGCCTACACAGAGGCTGAAATTGAAGCTTACAACTAAAGCTCGATTAACTGATTTAAGTTAACCGCGGTTTAAAAAAAATTATTACCCTGAGATTTTTTCTCAGGGTATTTTTTTATCCCTTTCTGACTACGTAAAGCTGAAAACTCTCGTATCGTCTTACAACAACCTCTTCGCCTTTATCTATCATACCATGCGAGGCTACTGCATCATAAAACTCTCCATCTATATTTACTTTACCCGATGGGCGTAATACAGTGGAAGCAATTCCGGTTTTACCTATCAACGAATCAGGCTCTAATGGAACGGATGAGTATCCCTCTTGATCGGCCAAGAGTGCTACGTTTCTCAGGAATCCTTTTTTTCCGATTCTGCTGCTGAAATAAATTATTAAAACCATACCCATTCCCATTCCTCCCAGAACGGTAATAAATGCCTGAAACACCTCTTTAGCGGGAAGACCTTCGAAATTAAACCTGACATTGCCTACAAGTGCAAGAACAAGTGATATGAATATGAAAATTATACCGGCAATGCCTGTAAACCCAAATCCGGGTACTACAAATATTTCGAAGACAATAAAAATCAATCCCAAAACAAACAGCAGAACCTCCCAATTCTGTGCATATCCAGTAAGATAGAGTGGCGTAAAATATAGAATTGCTGCTGTAATGGCTGCAGCAGTAGGAAATCCTAGTCCAGGCGATTGTAGTTCGAAGTATATACCTCCGATAATAAACATTATTAGCAGTGCTTGCAGTACACCATTAGTAAGAAATCCTTTAATCTTATCGTAAATTGTGGGGTTATAAGCTATTAAATCGTAATCGTTATATCCTAAATGAGAAACCACTACCTCATGCAGGCTTTCGGCGATTCCGTCGCAATATCCCAATTCAACAGCCTGGCTGGCAGTGAGTGTTAATATTTGAGTTGAATCGGCATATCCTGGCACCACTACTCTCTCGTCTACCATTGCTTCGGCAATTTTAGGGTCACGCCTCCATTTTTCATCAGAAATGCCTTCATCTGATTCTATTTTGCCATGACTCTCGGCTGTTGCCCGCATGATACCTCTCATATACGACTGGTATTTATCGGGGGCTTGTGCTCCACTGCTGCCATCTACAACCGTTGCTGCCCCTATTGAGGCACTTGACCTCATAAAAATTGAGTCGCAGGCAATTGAAATTAGAGCACCTGCAGATGCAGCATTTACATCTATAAATACATATACAGGAAGTTTTGAGTTAAGTATTGCTGTACGCATTGAGTCGGCCTCGAGAACACCGCCACCATATGTGTTCATATGCAGTAAGACCAAGTCAGCATCGTTCTCTTTGGCTTCATGCAGCCCGTTTTGAAGATAAATCCACGTATTGCTGCCAATATTCTCTTTAATATTGATCAGATAAATTGAGGGTTTAGTATCCTGAGCATATATAACATCAGGTATAATATATAGCAAAATAAGGAGTAAATATATCTTTTTCATTCTTAACAGGTTTAATACTAACAAAGATAACATCGTAAAATGATAATTGAGCTTTTTATTTCAATAATTTATTCCATTTCAAAAATTGAGTATTTTTTTGTAAATTTGTTGTATTAATATAATATTAAAAATAATATGCGAAAAGTTGTTTTATTTGTTTTTATATCACTGTTTTTTCTTCAGGCTAATGCCTTTGAGGATGCACGGATGTTGCGTTTCCCGGATATTAACAGTAGCCTGATTACTTTTGTATATGCAGGTGATATATGGAGTGTAAATGCTAGTGGAGGTGAAGCTAAAAGGCTTACCTCGCACCCCGGGTTGGAGCTTTTTCCTAAAATTTCTCCGGATGGTAAATGGATAGCATTCTCTGCCGAGTATTCGGGAAGCAGACAGATTTGGATAATGCCTTCTGAAGGTGGCGCTGCACGTCAGCTTACATTCTATAACTCGTTTGGCATGATGCCTCCAAGAGGTGGATATGATAATGTGGTTTTAGATTGGACCCCAGACAGTAAAAGCATTTTATTTAGAGCAAACAGAACATCTTTTGGTGAAAGAAATGGTAAGTATTTTACAGTTAGTATAAACGGCGGAATGGAAGAGTCGCTTCCGATAGTAAATGGAGGATTCGCAACTTTCTCTCCCGATGGCAAGGAGTTGTGCTTTACTCCGGTAGACAGAGAGTTTAGAACATGGAAAAGATATAAAGGTGGAAGGGCCACTGAATTATGGAGATATAATTTAACTAAAAACAGTTCGGAACAAATTACCAATTGGAACGGTTCGGATCAGTGGCCAACATGGTATGGAGATAATATTTATTATGCATCGGACCGTGATACCAGACTTAATATCTGGAGTCATAACACAGCAACGGGTGAGGATACTCAGATTACTAAACATACCGATTTTGATGTTATGTGGCCATCGGGACACAACGGGAAAATTGTATATGAGAATGGCGGAATGCTTTATGTATTGAATTTACAGACCGGGGTAACGGAGAAAGTAACGGTTTCGATAAAATATGACAACCCAAACTTGCAATCGGGCTTTAGAAATGTGAAGGATTTTGTGGGGAGCTTTTCTCTTTCACCCACAGGAAAGAGGGCTTTAATTGAAGCTAGAGGTGATATATTTAGTGTTCCGGCCGAGAATGGTGAGATAATAAATATCACAAACACACAAGGTGTTAGAGAGATATCACCCGTTTGGTCGCCCAACGGTAAGCAGATAGCTTTTTACTCTGACCAGACAGGTGAATATGAACTATACCTTGTTGAAAATAAAAAAGGAGCAGAGCCGAGACAGATTACTAAAGGATCCAAAGCATGGAAAAATCAGGCTGAGTGGTCGCCAAAAAGCACTCATCTTGTGTATAGCGACCGCACTATGACGCTTTGGCTGGTTGATGCTTCTACAGGTAGAAAAACAGAAATTGACAAAGCATCGGCTGAAGAGATAAGAGATTACACATTTTCGCACGACGGAGACTGGGTTGCATATAGCAAGTCATCTCCAAACTATCAGTCGGCTCTCTGGCTTTATCAGATATCGACAGGACAAAAAGAACAGATTACAGATGCTACTTTTTCTGATAGCAGTCCAATGTTCAGCAGAGACGGTAAATTCTTGTTTTTCTTGTCTAACAGAGACTTTAACTTAGCATTCAGTAGCTTCGAATTTGATTATCTGTATAATAATGCAACACGTATATATGCAATTCCGTTGAGAAACGACGGCACAACCCTATCGCCAACTAAGAATGATGTTGAACCTTATGGTGATGAGGATAAAGAGGATGAGTCTGAGGAGAAAGATGAAAGCAAGAAAGATGATAAGATAACAATCGATCTGGAAGGTATACAAAACAGAGTGGAAGTTTTACCAATGCCTAATGGTAATTACAATATTCTTGGGTCGGTTGATGAGGGACTACTCTACTCGTCGGGTAACAAAACAATGAGATACAACATTAAGGAAGAGAAGAGTGAAGATATTATTGAGGGTGTGGGATATGTTATACCTTCTGCTGATGGAAAATCGCTTATTTACCGCAGAAATAGTGAATTTATGATTACTAAAAATCAACCTGGACAAAAGGTTGGTGATGGAAGGATTGATTTGACACACCTTGTTATGAAAATTGATCCGAAAGCCGAATGGAATCAGATTTATGAAGATGCGTTCAGGATTTTCAGGGACTACTTCTATGTGGATAATATACATGGTGTTGATTGGGATGGTATTAAAGAAACATATGGCAAAATGTTGCCCTATGTGCCTAGTAGATTTGATTTGGATTATATATTAAATGAGGTTATAAGCGAAACAAATACAGGCCATGCATATGTAGACTGGGGTGACATTGGTAGTGTAGACAGGATTAATGGTGGTTTATTGGGTGCCGAATTGAAGGCTGACATGAACGCCAAGAGATATAAAATTATAAAGATCTATGAGGGTGAGAACTGGAATGAGAGTACCCGATCTCCTCTTACCGAAAGTGGAATTAATGTAAATGAGGGCGATTATATAATTAGTATAAACGGTGAAGATGTGACTACCGATCAGAATCCTTATGAGTTACTCGAAAATATGGGTGATAGGCATATTGAGCTTACGGTTAATAATACACCATCGGAATCGGGTGCTGAAACTTATATGGTTAAGACTATTACCAATGAGCAGGAGCTGAGGTATATGGACTGGGTGAGAGAGCGCAGAAAATTGGTAGATAAACTATCGGATGGTAAGATTGGATATGTTCATGTTCCTAACACTGCTATTGAGGGTAACAGAGAGCTTTTTAAAGGTATGCTGGCGTATAACCATAAAGATGCACTTATTATTGACGACAGATATAATGGAGGTGGTTTTATTCCCGACAGGATGATTGATTTGGTAAACAGACGCACGCTAGTTTATTGGCATAGGAATAATATTGAGCAGCCTATGAAATCGCCAGGGTTAGCACATGACGGTCCTAAAGCCATGCTTATAAACGGTTATTCCTCATCGGGAGGTGATGCATTTCCATATTTCTTTCGCAAGACAGGAGAAGGAAAATTAATTGGCACTCGCACGTGGGGTGGATTGGTAGGTATTTCGGGAAATGCTCGCTTGGTTGATGGTGGATATATATCTGTGCCGATGTTTGGTATATATGACGAGAATGGTGAGTGGATTATAGAAGGAGTTGGGGTTTATCCGGATATTGAAGTTGTAGACAGACCCGAGGAACTGGCAAAAGGGAACGACCCGTCTATTGAGAAGGCTGTGGAGGTACTACTTGAAGAACTGAAGGTTTCACCACGCAAAAGAGTGACTTCACCTGCACCTCCTGATAGATCGAAATGGATAGAGCTTGAAATTAAATAAACAAAATTGATAGAGCTGTTGTTTTATAAGAAATTACAATAATGTTTATTAATATAATTTTTATATGCAAAATCTTAAAATAACAGCTTTAATAGCAATTTTAATTCTATTCTCTTCTGCATCGTGCGATGAACGAAAGAGTAACAACGAACAAGAGTTAGTGGTAGAGGCTTTACCTCCTGTAGAGACAGAGAAACCCAACACTAATTACCAGCCTGCATTTGAAGGGCAGACAAGGGTAGCCGGTGTTAAGACTGAAACTCCCTACTCTACTACAACTCTTACATCGGAGTTGGATAAACCGTGGGCAGTGACATCTCTGCCTGATGGTAGACTGGCCATTACAGAAAAAGGTGGCACTATGCGTATAGTAACTAAAGAGGGTGCTGTAAGTAGTAAGATTACGGGTTTTCCAGAAGTTGACGACAGAAATCAAGGGGGATTATTGGATGTGGCAGTTGCACCCGACTTTGAAACAAGCAGAATGTTATATTTCTCTCTAGCAGAACGTACGCCTGAAGGCTCATTAACAGCAGTTGGTAAAGGCAGGCTATCTGATGATGAAACGGTGATTGAGAATTTCACAATTATATATCGTGCAATACCTTACTTTGATAACAGCATGCACTTTGGGAGTAGATTACTATTTAACAAGGATGGTAATATATTTTTATCTACAGGAGAGCGCTCTAGTTTAGAGACACGTTATAATGCTCAGAAGCTAGATACTGCACATGGAAAGGTTATTCATATAACACCCGAAGGGAAGCCTGTTGATGGAAATCCGTTTTTAAACACACCCGGTACGTTGCCTGAAATATACAGCTATGGACATCGTAATCCTCAGGGTTTAGACATACACCCAACAACAGGAGAGCTATGGCTTAGCGAGATGGGGCCACGTGGTGGAGATGAGATAAACCTTATTAAGCCTGGTGTGGACTATGGATGGCCAACAATTGGTTATGGTATTGAGTATAACGGAAATGTTATTGGAGAAGCTGCTACTCAGAAGGAGGGAATGGAACAGCCGGTTTATTATTGGGATCCTGTGCTTTCGCCTAGTGGAATGACTTTCTACAGTTCGAATGTGATACCTGAATGGGAAAATAATCTATTTATTGGTGGACTCAGCAGCAGACATATTGCTCGTTTAGTATTAAAAGACAACAGGGTTGTGGGCGAGGAAAGATTGCTAGTTGATGAGGGTGAGCGAATAAGAGATATTGGAGAAGGAGATGATGGTGCTCTTTATGCGGTTACCGATTCGGGTAAATTATTTCGCATTGCTAAATCTAATTAGATTATAAATATGAGAATAATCTAAAACAACTTACTGTCCGGCGATACTGAAATGGGCATTACAAAATTAAGGCACCTCTTAAGACGGGGGCCGATGTGATTGTTCTTGAAAATAAATGAGTCCGGAGTTGTTAAGAAGAGATTCTTAAGACTCCGGACTTAAAGTAAACAGAAAGAAAATCTTAGAGAGATATCTTTTAAACAATACGTTCTCCTACAAAGTAGTTTATCATCCAGTAAATACCAAACTTATCTCTGAAGCTACCGAAATAATCGCCCCAGAACATCTCTTCCATTGGCATTTCTACCTCGCCACCAGCAGATAGTTCATTGAATAACCGATCGGCTTCTTCTCTACTTGTGGGTGTGAGACTTATATAATTATTATTCCCTTGCTTGAACATAGGCTTAATATCAGTTGCTACATCTGAGCCCATTAGTATATCGTTGCCTATGGGCAGGCTTACATGCATTATAAGATTTTTATCTTCCTCGGGGAATTCTTCATTCTCCATATCAGACATCCTGGAGAAATATGAAAACTCTCCTCCAAAAACTTTTTTATAATAGTTGAATGCTTCTTCGCAATTACCGGCGAAATTTAGATAGGGATTTAATTTATTCATAACACTAAATTGTTTGAGTAATACATCTACTTAGCTGCTTCCATTAAAGGAGCAATTTCTAATTTCTTCATTGTCATCATCACTTCCATTACTTTAGGAGATTTTTGCAATAATTCTTTCATAATTGATGGGGTAATTTGCCAGTTTACTCCATATTTATCTTTTAGCCAACCGCACATACTCTCTTGTCCACCTCCGGAAGTGAGATTATCCCAGTAATAGTCGACTTCCTCCTGGTTGGCACATTCTACTACTAGCGACATGCCTTCGGAGAACTCAAATTCGTGGGGATAGGAGCTGTCCATTATCATGAGCAGATAATTATTTATAATAAACTCTGCATGTTGAATATTACCTTCGGTTTCGCCTTCGCTGCCTGTGTACTTTGAAACACCTCTTTTACGAGAGTTGGCAAAGAGTGAGGTATAATAGTCGATTGCCTCTTCGGCTTTACCATTGTTATCGCCAATGAACATTAACGTGGGTACAACATTTTGCACAATATCATCCTGGGCAGCTGTTATTAACTGCCATGATACGCCATATCGGTCTTCTACCCATGCATATTTAGAGCTGAAAGGATAGCTATCCAGTGGCATTAAATCTTTTCCATCACCACTAATTTTATTATAAATACTTTCGATTTCATGCTCAGAAGAACTAAGATACATTAATGAGAATGACGGATTTGGCTTAAATGTATCTCCACCGTTTAAAAGCATAACACGCTGACCTTTCATTTTTAATACTACAGCCCAATTGTTTTGATCTACTATTTCTGTATTTGGGAATGTAGAAATATAGAAATTGGCCATCTCATCGGCATTGTTATCGCACCATATGCAGGGGTAAATTAGTCTTTCCATATTCTGGTTTTTAATTAAACATTTTCTGCTGTCTCTTTTAATTGAATGAGCCAGTTATTAATTCCATTTTCTAAAGTGTTTTGCATATAACCTCTGAAAAAGCGCATCAGAAAACCTTCCATACTCTCTTCTACCAACAGCTCTGTTTTGCCGTTAATATCAGTTAATGTGAAGTTGTGAATTGCAAAAGCACCAAAAGCTTTACCACTCCACCCTATCTCCCTTAAAGGTGTTACTGTGTGAAGTGTTGAACTTATTTTATTACCTCCGCTATTCCAGTCGAAAGTAGTTCCAGCTGCAAGGTCTCCTTTTATTTTTGCTTGCTTAATATCTCTGTTCCACTTATCCCAATTATTTATATCGGTTAGAATTTCCCATACTCTTTGGGGTGTGGCTTCAATTTGTATACTTTCTACTGCTTTAACGGGAGCGTTGTTATTTATTGGAGTCATTTTTGAAAATAATTTATTATTGGAGTGTATGTGAGATAGTTGACACCTAATTATTAAAATATTGGCACCTAAAAAACAAGGTGATTTTTACTGTGATATTAGATTAAACATAGGTAAAAGTAGATTGTTTATTTTGATAGTGTTAAAATCTTAATTAATCAATAAAACATCTATCAGTAATCAATCAACATTCTATAAAACATTAATTTATAAGACAAAAAAATAATTAATTTAGAGAAACCTGAATAGCTTCTTTAATTGAGGGGTATTGAAATTTAAAGCCGGAATCGATGGCTTTTTGCGAGGATACACGACTACCCTCTAAAACCATGCCGGCAGATTCTCCCATTATTAACTTCATTAAAAATGAGGGTATGCGTGGAATTATAAAAGGACGCTTAAGCTCTTTAGCTATGGAACGCATAAGTTCTTTATTTGTGGTGTGCTGGGGTGCGGCTGCATTGTAGATACCGCTCATCATATCATCTTCGATAGATTTGATATATAGATTGCACAAATCATTGAGATGAATCCAGCTCATATATTGCTTGCCACTTCCCATAGGAGCACCAAGTCCAAAACGTGTGGGGAGAACCATCTTTTTAAATGCTTCGCTCTCTTTTGAAATTACGAAGGAGGTGCGCAATGCAACAGTACGAACACCTAGCTCTTCTTGAAATTGAAAAGTAGCCGATTCCCATTTTTTGCAAGTACGACTTAAAAAATCATTTCTTGCCGGTTGATCTTCTTCGTTATAAATGTTATCATCGGTATGCATTCCGTAGTAACCAACCGCTGAGGCTGATATAAATGCATCTGGCTTTTTGTTTAAAGATTTATAGGTATCGAGTAGGAGTTTAGTTGTGAGGACACGACTCTCGACAATTTTTTGCTTTTTACGCCTTGTCCAGCTATCGTCTCCAAGATTAGAGCCTGCTAGATGTACTACCACATCTGCCTGCTCTAATGCTTCTATATCTATTTCTCCTTTACGATAATCCCATCTATATCGGGGTATTTCTGCTTTAATATATCTTTCGCGACTAAGCCAAATCACCTTATAGCCCTTTTCCAAGAGCATTTCTGAGAGTTTGAGACCAATCATTCCTGAGCCTCCGGTGATAAGAACTTTTTTCATATTTAATTCATCTTCGGCTACCACTCATGGCTATCATAACGTAGTATAGAAGAGTTGCAAGTGAACTTAAAGCTGCAACTACATATGTGTATCCAGCCCATCTGAGAGCATCGACTGCCTGTGCATGATTACTTGAATCGGTGATACCTGCGCTGCTGAGCCATTGAAGAGCACGGTTTGTTGCATTCTTCTCTACTGGAAGGGTAATAAAGCTAAACAGGGTTGACATTGCAAACATTGCAATACCAAACCAAAGCAGTCCGGGAAAGGTTTGTATCATAAAGATACCGGCCAGGATTACCCACATAACCCATTTTGAAGTAGATGATACAATTGGTACCAGGGCTGAACGCATTTTTAAAGGGGCATACCCTTTTGCATGCTGAAGTGCGTGACCAGTTTCGTGAGCGGCTACTGCTGCTGCTGCAACACTGTAAGAACCATAAACCGGTTCGCTTAGATTGATAGTCTTCTTTAGAGGGTTGTAATGGTCGGTGAGTTGCCCTCTGGTAGATATCACCTGTACATCGTAAATACCGTTTTCATGTAACATTTTTTCTGCTACTTCCTTACCGGTCATACCATTGCGTAGGGGTATTTTTGAGTATTTTTTAAACCTGCTTTGAAGACGAGCCTGAACAACCCACCCTACAATAGCTATTGCTATAAATAAAATCCAAATTGCTGACATAAATAATATTTTCTGTTACTATTTAACATTTGACACATTTAAAAGTTCAATAAAGCATTCAGATGTTATCTTATAATTGTTTGTGCTCTATCGGGACCTAAAGAAACTATTGAGATGGGTACACCAAGCTCCTCTTCGAGGAAGGTAATATAGTTATTAAATTCTTCGGGAAAATCATTTTCAGATCTCATAGAGGTCATGTCTGTTTTCCATCCTGGAAGCTCGATATAGTTAGGATCTATAGATTCTGAGATATCGAAAGGCAGATCCTCAGACTCTTCGCCATTTATGTTATAAGACACACATGCTTTAATTGTATCGAAGCTATCGAGAACATCGCTTTTCATCATTACAAGCTTATTAACCCCGTTTAGCATGATGGTATAGCGTAGAGCAACTAGATCTATCCAACCACAGCGACGCGGCCTTCCAGTTACAGATCCGTATTCATTACCATTGTCGCGAAGCTTCTGACCATCTTCATCAAATAACTCAGTTGGGAAAGGTCCGCTACCTACTCTTGTGCAATATGCTTTAAAGATACCATATACATCACCAATTTGTTGTGGTGCAATTCCAAGCCCTGTACACGCACCTGCACAAATTGTGTTTGAAGAAGTTACAAACGGATAAGATCCGAAATCTATATCAAGTAGCGATCCTTGAGCACCTTCAGCTAAAACAGAACCTCCATCTGCAATCTGTTTGTTTATATAATACTCGCTATCTACGAATTTATACTGTTTCATCTTCTCGACACCCTCGAACCACTCTTTTTCGAGAGATTCTAAATCATACTCGACATTATATCTGTTGAGTATCTTTTTATGGCGATCGACAGCCTTTTTATATTTATCTTCAAAATTATGAAACAGGTCTCCTACCCTTAGTCCGTGGCGGCCAATCTTATCAGTATACGTTGGTCCGATGCCCCTACCTGTAGTACCAATCTTTTCGTGCCCCATAGCTGTTTCTGAGGCTGCATCAAGAAGCCTGTGAGTAGGTAAAATAAGGTGAGCCTTTTTGGAAATTAAAAGGCGCTCGGTAAGTATATGACCGGTTTCCTCGAGTTTTTCGACTTCCTGTTTAAAAAGAGCGGGGTCTATTACCACACCATTTCCTATTACATTCGTTATTCCTTCTTGGAATATACCCGAAGGAATTGATTTTAGAATATATTTCTGACCTTCGAACTCTAATGTATGACCAGCATTAGGACCGCCTTGAAAGCGGGCCACAACGTCGTAGTTTGGTGTAAGAACATCTACTACTTTACCTTTTCCTTCGTCTCCCCATTGGAGTCCTAAAATCACATCAACTTTCATCTGTTTAACTATTATATTATTTATTTTTTTGATTTTTCTTTGTTTTTCTGACGCTCAATTCTCATCAGCTCCATTTTTTTTGCATGGCTACATTTACTGCATGTACCGTAGATATACATGCTATAATAATTGACAGTAAATTTTCTGATTTTTTTAAGCTGAGATGCGGTAAGGAGATCATCATTCTTCATTTCTCTCACTTCACCACATGTAGTACAAATTATATGATTATGGTTTTCATTGCCAAATGCTCTTTCGTATTTTGACATATTTCCACCAAACTGATGCTTTACTACTAATCCGCAATCTAATAAGAGCTCCATTGTGTTGTAGAGAGTGGCTCTGCTAACAGGAAAATCTTTTTCGGACATGAAGTTAAAAAGAGTTTCCATATCGAAGTGACCTTTATAGGTATAGATATGATCGAGTATAGCAAACCGCTCGGGTGTCTTACGATGTTTATGTAGTGTAAGATACTCTGTAAATTCGTCCTTAACTTGTTCTCTTATTTTGAGATTAGCTTCCATAATTACAAAATTATTCTATTTTTCGGATTTTAAATAGATTTACCCAGCTTTTATTATTCTTACATTAGTCACTAAAATTTCTTTAGTAATATTCTGATACTATTGTTATCTACTTAACAGTATCGGAGTGATAAAAAAATGCAGGAATACTTATCTCACTTTCGTTATGAAATGAGTCTGAAACAGTTATGTAATAATAAAAAGCCAAATCGTTGTTTTCTGCATTATAACTGAAATATGGCTCTTTTAATCCTATAGCAATAATATTATGTGCATTATCTGTGCTAAAATCATCTGTGGCGCTTCTATAAACGTTGTAGGTTACCCTGCTATCATCATCGGCACTTTCCCATCTTAATTCAAATAATCCCTCTTCGTTCTTCTCTGCGCTTATATTAAAAGGTCTATTGGGTATACTATCTGACAACCAAACCATTGGAGGTAGTTTTGCGGGTGTTTTATAATAATTGTTCAAACTATGCAAAATACCGTTTGTGTTTGAAAGTACGTTTTCGGTTCTAAAATAGGCTTGTCCGTGAACCTTTTTATTTCTGGAATAATCAACCTGATTGGTAATGTCGTTTAGCAACCATTTTAACTCTATCATTTGATATGCACCAAGCCCAGGCACTAATATTCTGTTGTTACTATTTATAATCCAATCATCGAGATATGGATAAAAAAGTTCGTCTTTATAATACATCATAGGGTAAAGTGCATCGTGTATGCCCAATTTCATCCATTTGCCGGCATCTTGAAAAACTGTTTCATGTGCTGTCCATCCTCTGCCTCTATCGTTTAGTGCACGATATCTGCCTAAAGGGGCACTACTAACCTGAACCCAAGGCTTTATCTCTTTTACTTTACTATACAACTTTGATACAAACCTTGTAATATTGTCTCTTCTCCAATCGCTTATAGATTTGCCTTTTCCGTGTAATCTATATAAACCATCATCGGGGAACTGCCCTCTATTATCGGGATATCTAATATAGTCCATATGTATGCCATCAACATCGTAATTAGTAACAATTTCCTCGACAATTGATAGCAGATAATCATCGGTTCTGGGATTACCCGGATCGAGAAACCACTCACCCTTAAACTTTTTAGTGATTGTTGGTTGTTTTTTAGTTACTGAATTTGAACCAAGACTTCTTACATGTCTATCGGCACCCAAAGGATAGGTTACCAGCCATGCATGACACTCTAAACCACGTTTATGAGATTCTTCAATAGCAAAAGCTAGTGGATCAAACTTTGTATTTTCATTACTACCTGATACAACAAGTGATGAGAGTGGCTCGATTTTGGAGTGATAGAAAACTTCTCCTCGTGCTCTTACCTGAAACATAACTGTATTGAAGTTATATTTCTTAAGACTGTCTAATATTGTAATCAGTTCTCTTTTCTGAGACTCTTGACTAGCTCTGTTGCGTGGCCAATCTAATCCGTAGTTAGTTGTTAACCAAACTGCTCTGATTTCTGTAGCTGGAGGATCATTTGAAAACATACTCGGAAAACTACAAAAAAGCAGAATGAGCAAAATAGATATTTTGTTCATTAATACTTATATATAATAATAGCTATAAACTCTTGAATAATTTCTATGTACAAACTTACACAAAAAAACTGATTTTATTTGTTCAATTATTTGCGTACGATTCAAAATATATGCAAATATGTTTAAAACATGGATAAAGATTATTTTTGTATTTTTGTTTTTGAATAAACCAATTCATTTAGATTAATTAAAAATAGCATCAGGAAGAGTTATGGATAAAAGATGGCTTGCTGCATACGTAAAAATGCATCACGAGAAAAAGGTTAGAGATCATCTAATCTCTTTAAATATTGATAATTTTCTACCTGTACAGACGGAAATTAGGCAATGGAGCGATAGAAAGAAAAAGGTTGAGAGGGTACTAATACCTATGATGATTTTTGTTAATGTAAATTCAGAAGAACAGCAAACAGTTATAAGATTACCCTCGGTTATAAGATATCTAGTGTTAAGGGGAGATCATCAACCTTCGGAAATACCTGATTCGCAAATGCAGAACTTTAAGTTTATGCTTGATAACTCGGATAATCAGGTTGACTTCAGTTCTAACAATCTTCAGCCGGGAGAGAAAATAAGGGTGATAAAAGGCTCTCTCGCTGGATTAGAAGGAGAAATGGTACATATTGATGGTAAGTCTAAGATTGCTATCAGAATTGAACAGTTGGGTTGTGCTGTAGTTGAATTAAAAGCTTCGTATGTAGAAAAAATTTAATTATAATAATGCACATATTTTTTCTAACCAGTATGCATCGGTCTTATCAAATTCATTAAGCTGGCTGCTGTCTATATCAAGAACTGCAACAACAAAGTTATTATGTTTTACTGGAACTACAATCTCTGAACGAGATTGAGAACTGCAGGCAATGTGACCGGGAAATTTATCCACATCGGGTACAATAATTGTTTTTTCCTCTTTCCATGTCGTACCACATACACCTTTACCAAAAGCTATTGACGTGCATGCAACTGGTCCCTGAAAAGGACCTAACACCAATCGCTCTCCAACAACTCTGTAAAATCCAATCCAAAAAAAGCCAAATGACTCATTTAGTGCAGAAGTTATATTAGCCATATTTGCTATGAGGTCGGGCTCACTGGCAGTTAAAGCTTTTAATTGTGGGTAAAGCGATTTATAAACTTCTTCTCTTGAAACTCCTTTAGGTATATACAGCTCTTCACTCATTTTTATTGTTTTAAAGCAAAAAGTTGCGTTACCATATTAAGGCAACGCAACTCTTTATTAGACTTTTATTGAAATCGATTCAGAATTTATTTTGCTTGCTCTTGTGCCTCTTGAATCATTTTGGCATTAGGCAAAATAAAGACTTCTACTCTGCGATTCTCTGATCTACCGGCAACAGTGCTATTATCGGCAATAGGTTGTTTTGATCCTAAGCCTTCATAAGCCATACGTAAACCTGAAACACCTTTTGAAGCTAAGTAGTTGTATACAGACTCTGCACGACGTTCTGAAAGTGGGTTGTTTATAGCATCGCTTCCTGTACTATCGGTATGACCATAAATTTCAACATCAGTGTCGGGATTGTTTTGAAGTGAAGTTGCAAACTTATCAAGTGAAGCACGTGAAGCAGTATTTAATGTACTTGAATTAGTGGCAAAAAGAATACCTGATTCAAAAGTTACTTTAATAGCTTCTCCTTCGTTTACTTTTTCAACCTGAGCTCCTTCAATTTGCTCAAGTTCGGCAGCCTGCTTGTCCATTCTGTTGCCAATTACGGCTCCGGCAGCACCACCAATTATAGCACCAATACCAGCACCTACGGCAGCACCTCTTCCGCCACCCGCGATTGCCCCAACACCAGCACCTACGGCAGCACCTGAACCGGCACCTATAGCTCCTCCTTTAACTGTTCGGTTAACACCACAACTTGAAAACACAAGTGAAATGGCCAACACTGTAATGGCTAATAATTTTGAAAATTGTCTCATAGTTAATTTTTGTTTTGATGAATAATACTTAAAATTTTGGTTGTTCTTTAGATTTCGTTTTGCTTTAATCGAACAAGTTTAGTGTATCGCAATAGGCTAGTTCTCCAGCTACAATTGCCTCTATTTGTTCGTCGGTATATTCCCTGATACCGTCTTCCCGAGCGTTCTCGAAGATGTATTCGAGTAATTCATCTTCGTCGATTTCGATATCAGATTCATCACTTTCGTCAAGAAAACCTTTCTCTTCGTAAAACTCATAGACTAAATCTACGATATAATTAATTTCGTCATCAGTGAATTCATCCTGCATATCTTCAGGAAGGTGCTTCTGAATAAATTTTAGAGATTCGTCTTCGTCGTACTCAAGTACTTTATTTTCTTCGCTCATAACAAAACTATTTTAGATGTATATTCTATTAAAACAATTAATAAAAAATTATGTTCACAAAACTAAACTGAAACGGTTATTGCTAGTGTCTTTTTGAATTCTTTTTTGCCTTTTCACGTGCTTGCTTCTCTTGCAATTTCTGCGCCTCCTCTAGTCGTGCCATAAAACCTGATTTCTTTTTTCTAGGTTTTTTCTTATTCGCTTCTAGTTGGGCTAATATCTTTTCTTCGTCAATCACTTTCTTCATTATTGTTGTGATAATGATAGTTATAAGTGTTGAAAGGAAGTAGTAGTAGTTAAGTCCCGATGGGTATGAATTTAGGAAGAAAAACATGAAAACACTCATAAATATTGGCATGCTCTTCATTCCAGGCATTGTTTGCTGGCCGGTATCCATTGCTGCCATATTATATTTGGCATATATCACATTTGTTACAGTCATCAAAAGACAGAAGATACTTATATGATTTCCTATGAATTTTGTTACTAAAGGAATATTACCACTCCACGATATTAAAGAATCGAAAGTAGAAAGGTCGTCTGCCCATAAGAAACTCTGCTGGCGTAATTCTATAGCCGAAGGGAAGAAGAAAAATAGAGCTAATAAAACAGGCATTTGAATTACCATAGGTAAACATCCGCTCATTGGACTTACTCCAGCCTTGTTGTAAAGCTCCATTGTAGCTTGCTGTCTCTTCATCATCATATCCTGCTCTTTTCCTGGAAACTTTTTCTCTATTTCCTGAATTTGTGGACGCAGTACACGCATCTTTGCAGATGACATGTATGACTTGTATGTTAGTGGTGATACTATGATTTTTACGATAAGAGTTAATATCAGAATAATTAACCCCATACTCCAATCTAAAGTAAGGAAGAAGTTGAAAATTGGAATTACAAACCACTTATTTACCCAGCTAAGCCATTTGTATCCCAAGTGAACAATTTCTTCGAGCTCTAGTTTGTCGGAGCTGCTGCTAACACCATCATCATAAGCTTTTAGTGTGTTGAAGTGTACCGGACCAAAATAGTATTTGAACCCAGCACTTATGAGGTCACTTTCGGCACTCACTTCAACTGGCGACCAAACTTCTGCTTTGTAGTCTTTAATATAATCACCTTCAGATATCATTTCTGAAGTTAATATTGTATTGCTAAATGGCTTATCTCCAATTATTATTGCTGAGAAGTATTGATCTTTAAAAGCAATCCATTTTATAGGATCTGAAAGTTCTTCCTTGTCATTTTTTGATTCACTAAGCCTTCCATCATCTTGTTTATCATACTTATAGTGAATACGAGAATAGCGATTTTCGAATGCCCTACCCTTTTCTTGTTGTCTGATTTTTTGTTCCCAGTTAAATCTGAAATTCGTAAGACTTTCGGGGTGCAATCCATTTCTCATACCAACTACCCTGACATCAAAATCCATCATGTATTCATCTTCGGGTAGTGTGTAAACAAAATCTAGATATTGATCTTCAGATTGCTGAAGTCTCATTACAACAGAATTCCCATTAGCACTTCTTATAGGTGTAAAATACTCTTCTTCAGTAGATAGCCTTACACTATTTCTGTTAAACAGTTCTAAATTAAAACGAGCTTCATCTTCATTTTCGAACAGATAGAGGCTATCGCCTAAATAATGCAAATACTCTTTCAGCTGTACAGATTGTATACTTCCACCTTTAGTATTTAAATGAAGACGTACTTTTTCATTCTCTAAAACAATTATCTCTTCGGCAGGTGCTGAAACTACAACTCTGTTTAGTGAATCGGCAGAGTCGGCAACCTGTGTATCTCCTGTACTAAAGAAACTCGAGATATTATCTCCCTGCTCTATTTGAGCTGTAATACCGGAAGATGTATCACTTTTTTGTTCTACTTCATTTATAATTTCGGGACGCTGGCTTTCTGCAAGAGCAACCGAATCGCGCAAACGTTGTTGTTCTGCAATCTGCTCTTGGCTTGGTCTGTTGTAAATAGTGAATCCTATGATTATTGCGGTAATCAATAGTAATCCAATAACTGTATTTCTATCCATTAAATAATTGGGATTATTTTTTTCTTAACTCTTTAGTGATTGATGCTGCTGCCATAAAACTCATGAAAAGTGGGTTAGGCGAAATAACGGTACTGCTGTACTCGGGATGAAATTGAGTGCCCAGGTACCATCTTAATTCTGGTACTTCGACAACTTCAACTAAATCTGAGTCGGGATTAAAACCCGTACACTTCATTCCTGCAGCCTCTAGCTGTTCTTTATATTGATTATTTAGCTCGTATCGATGGCGATGACGCTCTTTGATTTTTGTTTTACCGTATGCTTTAAATGCAAGTGAACCTTTTTTGATATTACAGTCGTAAGAACCCAAGCGCATTGATGCTCCCATATTTGTAATATGCTTCTGTTCTTCCATCAAGTCTATGATCTTATGCTCTGCCTTTGTATCCATTTCGGTTGAGTTTGCTCCTTCAAGTTTTAGTACTGATCTGGCGTACTCAATTACCATACATTGCATTCCGAGGCAAATTCCAAAAGTTGGTATATCATTCTCTCTGGCATATTTTAATGCTTCAAACTTTCCTTCTATACCTCTTTGCCCGAATCCTGGTGCCACAATAATACCATCTGCTTTATCTAATATCTCGGAAACATTTTCGGAAGTGATTTTTTCAGATTGATACAGATCGAGTACAAGTTTTCTATTATTATAAATGGCGGCTTGCGAAAGTGATTCGGTGATTGACTTATAGGCGTCGGGTAATTCTGCATACTTACCAATAAGTTTTATATTGACTACCTTTTTAGCATCTTTACGCTTTTGCAAAAAGGCATTCCATGCTTCCATTTTAGGCCTTTCGTCATATGGAAGGTTTAGCTTTCTGAGTAACACCTCGTCCATACCCTGACGTTGCATCATAGTTGGCACTTCGTAAATTGTAGTGACATCAACTGACTGCATCACAGCCCCTTGCTCTACATTACAAAAAAGTGCTACTTTATCGAGTATTTCTTTATTTAACTTACGTTCTGTTCGTAGTACTAACATATCGGGTTGTATTCCCAACGATTGTAGTTCTTTTACCGAGTGCTGTGTTGGTTTTGTTTTAACTTCTCCGGCAGCAGCAATATATGGAACATATGTTAGATGTATGCAAAAGCAGTTTTTACCTAATTCCCACCTAAGCTGACGAACTGCCTCCAGATAGGGAGTGGACTCAATATCACCCACAGTTCCACCAATCTCAGAAATAACAAAATCGAATTTACTTTTAACTCCTAGTGATTTTATATTTCTCTTAATCTCATCAGTTATATGAGGTATAACCTGAACTGTTTTACCCAGATAATCTCCACGACGCTCCTTTAGAATAACATTCTGATATATTCTACCGGTAGTGATATTGTTCTCTTTAGTTGTCTGGATATTCAAAAATCTCTCGTAATGCCCTAAATCGAGATCTGCTTCATGTCCATCAACAGTAACAAAGCATTCACCATGCTCATATGGATTTAATGTACCTGGATCTACATTGATATAGGGGTCGAATTTCTGAATTGTAACTTTAAAACCCCTTGCTTGTAATAACTTACCTAATGACGCCGCTATAATTCCTTTACCTAATGAAGAAACCACGCCACCGGTAACAAAAATATATTTTGTATCAGCCACGATTGTGATATTTTTTATAGTTTTTTTTGAAGTTGCAAAGGTACATATTTTTTAGAACAATGAGCAATAAATTACGTCAATCCATAGATTATAACAGAATTTACATTGAAATAAGCTCCATGTTTTCGCATCGCATAATCTTACCCGGAAATGCTTGAACAATAGAATAGTTATGAGTTGACATTATAACTGCAGTGCCCCTTTTTGATATTTCTTGCAAAAGAGAAACAATTTGACTACCTGTTTCAGGATCAAGGTTGCCTGTAGGCTCATCGGCAAGAATTAGTGCAGGAGAATTAAGTAAAGCACGTGCAATTACAATACGTTGTTGTTCGCCTCCCGATAGCTCATGTGGCATTTTGTAAGTCTTATTTTGCATCTCTACCTGTAATAAGACTTCGTTTATACGGTCTTTTATCTCACGCTTATTTTTCCATCCTGTAGCACGAAGAACAAATTCTAGATTCTTCTCCACAGTTCGATCGATAAGTAGTTGAAAATCCTGAAATACAATTCCAATTCTTCTGCGCAAAAAAGGAACTAGCTTACGTTTAATACTTGCCAGCTCATAATCGAACACCCTTGCACTTCCAGATTCTATAGGTAACTCGGCATACATACTTTTCATAAGTGTACTTTTGCCAGTGCCTACTTTTCCAATAACATACAGAAAATCACCTCTGTTTACAGTAAGATTAACATTACGGAGAATAATATTTTCTTCGCGGTTGAGTTGAACGTTTGAATAATTAACTATCTGTTCCTGAATCATTATATAGAATTTGTTTGTTTACAAAGATATATTTTTTCTTTTATCGGCGCTTTATTTTCAGTAAAATAAGTGCAAGTATTGTGGCTGTTAATGAGCCTGCAATATCGGCTATCCAATCTCCCCACTCTGCACTCCTTGAAGCAAATAGATACTTCTGGAGCAACTCTATTAAACCACCATAAATTATAGGAACAATTAAACCCCAAAAAATCCATCTTGAGTGTGTTGGGGAATTATTGTGCATTTTATAGTAGTCGTACATTATTACTGCAGAAAACACAAAGAACATAGCAAAATGAGCCACCTTATCCCAAGGTAAGCCTTCGGGCATACCGGGTATGTGATCAGCAGTAATTAAGCAAGTGACAATAAAGATGAGAAGCCCTAAGATAAGCGGTAGTATAGAGTAACGAAGCAAGCTATTCATAATTGAATTAAAATATATTGTAGAATGTTTACAAAGATAGTATCATTTTATTTATTAGTATTAAATAAGTATCAATACATGCCCATTTATAAACATATAACTTATAGAAATCTTCGTTTTCGGTAAAAAATTTGTTCCTTTGCGTTAATTCAAATGAATCAGATTAATCAACTAATAAAAATGAGATATTTTATTCTTTCTCTTCTAATAGCAGTATCTTCAATACATACTGTAGCGCAAGGACCTTCACCTGAACAAAACCAGCGCTATTTCGATATTAATAAGAATATTGATATTTTTAATTCGGTTCTTAGAGAGCTTGACATGTTTTATGTGGATAGTATTGAGGTTAATAACCTTGTACAAAGAACAATTGAAAGTATGCTTACCCGTCTCGACCCTTATACCGAATACTACTCAGAAGAAAATATTGGAGATCTTCAGTTTCTCACGACTGGAGAATATGCCGGAGTTGGAGCAATTATTTCTTATAAAGATGGAGGAGTAGTAATAAATCAACCATACGAAGGTTTACCTGCCGATAAAGCTGGGTTGAAGGCAGGAGACAGGATACTTGAAATTGATGATGTAGATGTTAGAAATTCCAATGTAAAGGATGTAAGTGATAAACTAAAAGGCACACCCGGCACTACCTTAAAAATATTAATTAAGAGACCAGGTGAGGAAAATGAAAGAGTTATCTCTGTTGTCAGAGAAAAAATTGAAATGGATCCGATTACATATTCGGAAGTTGTAAAAAATGACATTGGATACTTACATTTTGGGACCTTCACTTCAAATAGCTCAAAAAGAGTAGAAGAAACAGTAAAAGAACTAAAAGATAAAGGTGCAAAGTCGTTGATATTGGATTTAAGAGGCAATGGAGGTGGCATTTTAGAGGAAGCTGTTAATATTGTAAATCTATTTATACCCAAAGGTGTTGAGGTTGTGTCTACTAAAGGTAAACTAACCCAATGGGACAGGTCGTATCGTACACGTGAACAACCATTAGATGAGTTAATACCAATTGTTGTTTTAATTGATACTGGTTCTGCTTCAGCTTCAGAAATTGTTGCAGGCGCATTACAAGACTTAGACAGAGCTGTAATTGTAGGTAACAGATCTTTTGGGAAAGGGCTTGTTCAAACGCCCCGTGAACTCCCATACGGAGGTAATATCAAAATTACAACATCTAAATATTACATTCCAAGTGGAAGAGGTCTTCAGGTTCTCGATTACTCACATCGTAACCCTGATGGCAGTGTTGCAAGAGTTCCTGATTCACTTACAAATCTATTTCACACTAAAAACGGACGTGAGGTTCGTGATGGTGGAGGCATAACACCTGACATATCATTAACTCACGATCAAGGAGGTACTATAGCTTATTACCTTATGACTCAAAATATTATTTTTGATTATGTAACTGAGTGGGTACAAAAGAACGAAAGTATTGCTCCACCTGATGAATTTGTACTATCGGAAGTAGATTATCAAGAGTTTAAAGAGTTCGTGAGAACAAAGGATTTTGAGTATGATAAAATGAGTGAACATTCATTGAATCAATTAAAGAATATAATGGAGTTTGAAGGCTATATGGATGTAGCTTCTGAAGAATTCAGTGCACTTGAGAAAAAACTGCAACCCGACCTCGACAGAGACCTGGATTTGTTTAAGAGTATTATTATGGATATGATTGAAACAGAAATTATTCAGAGGTACTACTATAAAAAAGGAGTTCTCAAACATCAGCTAGCTAACGATATTGTTTTTGAAAAAGCAATTGAGGTACTAAAAAATCCTGAAGAATATAAAACTATACTTTTACCACCTTCAAACGATAATCTTTTGACAAAGTAAATATATAATAAAGTGAACAGTAATCAATTTAATCATGTTATTAGCATAAAATGACAAATTATTTTAGTTATGTTTCCTTATGAATTTATAATTCGTCTGCTTGCAGCATCGATCGCAGGAGGAGCTTTAGGAATTGAACGTGAATCGAGCAACAAGAGTGCTGGATTGCGTACTAATATGATAGTATCGGTAGGAGCAGCAATTTATGTTATGATTTCTGCAACAATTTTAGAAGGCAGTGCCACGGGTGATATAAGCAGGGTTATGGGTCAAATAGTTACCGGTATTGGATTTCTGGGTGCAGGTGTAATTCTGCATCAAGGATCTAATGTAAAAGGTTTGACAACTGCTGCTACAATTTGGAGCACTGCAGCTCTGGGCTGTCTTGCAGGATTTGGCATGTATTGGGAGCTTGCAGCCTCTACAGTTCTGATTATAATTATAAATTCAGTTTTAAGAAAAGCTGATATTTGGTTTGCCAAGAACAAAAATAACAAGGAGAAAAAAGAGAATAAAGATTAGTTGGTTTACAACAATTTTGCCAAGATTATACCAGTACAGCTTTTCTGATTATTGCAGTATTCACTTATAGTTGACGAGTCAATTATAACTTTATTTTTAGCCGAAGATGCATGAATAAAGGTCAGCTCCCCATCCTTTTGAAAAGCAAACCCTGTATGTGTTACATCTAGTCCTTTTATTGAAGTTACAAACGCTAAAATTGACATATGAGGAACCTTGGAGTTAATAGCATCAATTTTTGCTTTAGGTATAAATGATATTCCTCCCCTTTTGTTAATCTCTTTCTCTACTTCAATGATCTCTATTAAATTGCTATCATCAATTTTTAATTGACTATACGCATTTCTGTGTGTCGACATAAAATTTATCGGTTTATCCTCAGTAATACCTTCTGTTTGGGTAGTAATATTTTCTATCATTCCCCCCTTCTCGTTATCATATAGCCAGTCGGTAAAATAATGGAGTCTTGATGAATATCCATCAACTACTCCATCTCTGTAACGTATAGATTTTAATTTATTTACAAAATTATTAAAGGTATGTTCTTTCGAACGCACTGTTTGTGTTAGAGCCAAAACCGTCTCTATGTAAGTAGTGCAATCAAACTCCCTTAAATTAATTATCACTCTTTCTTTACCTTCGGTCTCTAGTGTGTGAGCTACATATGGCTTATTAAGGAAGAAGGTTGCTGTTTTTTCTAAAAGATCATCCAATTCTTGTGGCTGAGGGTTATCAGAAATATATGAAATATATTTATTAAATATTACTACGTCCTCATCAGTATAAACTACATTTGGCTGTGCAGAAACAACTCCTGCAATCAACAATGTTGAAATAATTACAATTGTAGTCTTCATAGCCTTTATATTAATAATTATATTTCGAATAATTTCATTTAACCATCATGCTCACAAAAATGGGTAAATATTATTATTTATATGTTTTAGAAATAAGCAAATGATCAAGGATAGTCATTGCTGCCATAGATTCTACAATAGGAACTGCTCGAGGCAATACACACGGGTCGTGTCTGCCTCTGGCTTTTATTATAGTATCCTTACCATTAACATCAACTGTTTTTTGTTCTCTAAGTATAGTTGAAACCGGTTTAAAAGCTACACGAAAATATATATCCTGTCCATTTGAAATGCCTGCCTGAATACCTCCTGAATGGTTTGTGCGTGTTCTTATTGTTCCATTATCATCATAAAAGCTGTCGTTCACTTCTGAACCACGCTTAGAAACATCAAATCCCATTCCATATTCAAAGCCTTTAACTGCATTAATTCCGAGCATTGAAGCCCCCAAATCGGCATGAAGCTTGCCAAACACTGGTTCACCCAATCCAACTGGCACTCCTTTTATTACAGCAGTTATAACGCCTCCAATTGTATCTCCCTTAGAACGAACCTCCTGAATGAGTTTTATCATCAGTTCAGCTATCTCAGGATCGGGGCACCTCACTATATTATCTTCAATACAATTAAGATCATACATCCTATAATCGTTCTCTAATGAAATATGTCCGACCTGAGATGTGTATGCTTTAATATCTATGTTAAACTGTTTGAGGTACTGTTTTGCAATTGCACCGCAAACTATTCTTGCTATTGTTTCTCTTGCAGATGAGCGACCTCCTCCACGATAATCTCTTATACCATATTTTTGTTGATAGGTATAATCGGCATGTGAAGGACGATATGAATCCATTATATTACTGTAGTCTGACGACTGTTGATTTTCATTTTTTACTATGAAGCCAATGGGAGCTCCTGTACTCTTGCCTTCAAAAACACCAGATAACAGCTCAACTGTATCTGCCTCTTTACGAGGTGTTGTAATACGTGACTGTCCGGGTCGCCGACGATTGAGTTCAGACTGTATAAAATCTAAGTCCAACGTTACTCCAGGAGGAAAACCGTCTATAACTCCTCCAACTGCCGTGCCGTGAGACTCACCAAATGATGTTAGCCTGTATAGTCTGCCAAATGTATTCATAAATCACTCTTATTATATCTTGAAGGTCTGTCTAACAATTACAACCTCCTGAACCGCAACCGCCTCCATTCTCACTGCCACAGCCGCAACCACCATCGTTTGAGCCACATCCTTCCGAACCACAGCCACCTGAGCCACATCCACAACCACCTGTTGAAAACAAAGCAGCTAGCTCTTCTGCAGATGCTTCTCTCACATCTAGTACTTTTCCTGAGAAATACATATTCTCACCAGCCAGAGGGTGATTAAAATCCATTGTTACAAAATCGTCTCCAATTGATATAACCGAGCCTGTTAAACGATTACCCGATGAGTCCATCATAGGCACAACATTCCCTTCAAAAAGAACATCACTATCTATTTTCCCTTCAATCTCGAATATATTTTTAGGTAGTTCTAATACCTGAGCTTCATCATACTCACCATAAGCATCGTCTGGCGTAATGTGAAAATCAAATTCAGTGCCGGCTTCTTTACCTTCAAGTTGTTTTTCAAATGCATCGAGCATGCTATTTGTACCAAAAATAAACTCCATTGGTTTCTCTACGGTAGCCTGTTCCATTAATTCTTTTTCTTCTCCCTCACCTACGTTTAAATCGTAAGCCAGTACTACATATTTATTTTCTGAAATCTTCATTTTTTAATTACTTAATTTATTTGACGTTAAAAATCATGGAGCAAATAACCCCTGAATGTAACACCTGAGTTATGACAATGTTTATTGACTACATGCATTTTTTAGATTCTCCATGGCTTTTTCTAAAACAACTTTTGATGTGCCAACGTTCAGACGCATGAATCCCTCACCTCCCGGACCAAATATTGAACCATCATTTAAAGCCAATCCTGCTTTATCTATAAACAACTTAACTAGCTCTTTCTGTGATAGATTTAACGATCTGCAATCGAGCCAAATAAGAAACGAAGCTTCCGGCAAGATTGCTTTAATCTCTGGAATATTTTCTTTTAGGTAGCTATCTACAAAATCGATGTTGCTTTGCACATATTTCAACATTTCATCTAACCAGTCGTCACATTCATTGTAAGCAGACTTTGTAGCTGTATAAGCAAAAAGTGTACCTTCGTCTAATCCTCTTCGCTTCACAAAACTATGATATTTATCTCTAATATCTTTATTTGTTATAACTGCATATGAACTCACTATACCAGCAATATTAAAAGTCTTACTTGGCGCCATAAGCGTAATTGAATTGCTCTCTGCCTCAGAAGAGACCGAAGCAAATGGGGTGTGTTTAAATCCCGGTAATGCCATATCAGAGTGAATCTCATCAGATACCACTAAGATTTTATTTTCAAAACAGATTTGTGATAATTCTTTTAGTTCTTCAGGTGTCCAGGCTCTTCCTCCAGGATTATGAGGGTTACAAAATATAAGCATTTTGCAATCTTTCCCTGAAACTATTTTTCTCAAACCATCAAAATCTATCCTGTACTGTCCATTTTCGAGAATAAGTGGGTTATTTACCACGTTACGCTCAAGAGCTTTTGTCATTATCCTAAAAGGATGATAAACTGGTGGTTGTATAATAATATTATCTCCTACTTCTGTAAACTCTTCTATGGCAAAATTAAAACCCTTTACTACACCTGGCACATAAGTTATATCTTCTTTATTAACTTTCCAGTTATGGCGCTTATTAAGCCAATTAGTAATAGAGTTAAAATACTCATCCGACTGAATTGTATAACCAAACACTCCATGCTCTACACGCTTAATCAATGCTTGAGTAATTGCCGGTGGTGACTTAAAGTCCATATCTGCTACCCATAAAGGTATTATATCTTCGCGACCAAATATAGATTTCAAATTTTCTATTTTTGAGCAATCGCTATTTGACCTGTCGATTACTTCGTCAAAATTATAGTTCATTCGATTAATTTTATAGTTTATATTTTTGGTTTACAATTAAATTGATGCTTTATATATTGTAGTGTATCTCTTAAACTATTTATAATAAACACTTTCAAATAATCGATTATTTCGAGCTCTTTTATACCCAAAATTTAACGACTCAAAAGCAAGCCCTATTAAAAACTGATGTGAGCTTATTTTTGTAACCAGCTTATTAACATCGCTGCTGTAGTAATCCCACATATAGCCAGTTCTGATAGTTAAATTATTCACTGGGATATCAACAGTGAAGTAATTACGTAATGAAAGTTGGTTATGATATGAGCCTAAGTGAATTGTACCTTTGTTATTGCCTAAAGTAAATATTTCGTAATATGAATGACCATATTCAGGTGAAAAAAATATACCAACGAATGGAGATGACACCTGCCATCTGAAAGTTAAACTCTTCCAGTTATATATAGCCATTGCAGAAACATTTAAATTTGCGTATGACTTTAGTGATCCGGGGTTATTGCTGTTTCTTACATTATAAATTCCCCCAAGTGAAAGTTCTGGTCCTCCACCACCATATATCCTTAATTTACTGCTGTTGATATTATAATTTAATATTGGCAAATACCCGTTTAGATTATAATACAGACTTCCCCAATATTCAGATGCAGACGAGGTTGGGTTTTTTGTAACACCTGTTTGTAGCCTGAACTGATTCTGTAGCATCAACTTACCATCAAATGAAGATGATCCCTTTAACCTATCATGAATTAAAGATATTGCTGTTCCCTCATAAGTAAGAGGAGAAAGATAGCTATCATACAAATATGACCTACCTACCCCAATTAGTGTAGATTGGTTTACCGATATTTCATTTTCGGAAGTAGTGCTCTCTTGTGAAAAAATCAGATTTAGAGAACATATCCCTAAAAATACCAATACCCACACTTTTCTCATCAGGTTTAGTTTTTAATTCTACATAGTTGACTAATCAAACAATTTCATTTGACCAGTAATTTCATCTCTCAAATCAGAATCAGAGACACTTTCATCTCCATTCTCTACTTCTATCTCAACTTTGGTTGATTGATCTTCTAATACCTCTTCAGGAAACCTAGTTGGCTCAAGTTCTTCAACAGTTTGAACTTTAAAGTTAGAAATTCTTTTACCTTTTGCTTTGTATCCTTTAACTGCTATAAACTCATCAACATCAATCTCCAAAGGATCTCTGAAATCATCATTACCACCAAAGACAGCCTTCATTCTTGGATAAACTGTATCGGTCAATATAAATAGTTTCGAATCGGGGTTGTCTCCTACGAAGTTAAGAGGTTTATCAGAAGCTTCAAAAGTGAATCGCTTCAGATAAGCATATTTCTGATCAGCATCGTATAGTGCTGCAGACCAAACCTTGTTATTATCAAACTTCTCAATTAAAAGTAAATCAGTTGGAAAATGATTAGATAAATCGAAGTTACAGATATGAAAATCGCCACTGCTAGTAACCACCAATATCATATCATCACCTTGGAATTCGCCAAGATATTTACCTCCCCCATCATAATTAAGTCTGAACACATCGGAATCGAACCAAACCTTTCTTCCACCCAATGTTGATAGGCCTTTTTGCTTTAATTGAATTCGGTGCACCTCGGCTTTAGTTAGTATATTACCCATTGCACCTCTTCCCTTAATATCAATTTCGCTAAAGTCTTTTTCAAACTGAAGTATCCTTAATCTAGGCTTAGGTTTTAATATTACTTTAACGGTTTCGGCTTCTCCATTTGGATTTGCACTAAAATAAGAGATTCTTGAACCCGCCTTACCTTTAGTCAGGTCATACTCCTTATCTCTTGTTACACCTGTTACAGCAAAACGTTTGATGTAATGTGGGGATGTTCTTCCGTCTCTATATATTACATTATAAATAGTTCGTTTATCATTCCTCTTGAAAACATTGGCATAAAGAATTCCTTTTCCAACAAACTCCTTCTCGCTTACTTTTACAACCTTATACTTACCATCTTTGAAAAAGACAATAATATCATCTATATCAGAACAGTTACATACAAACTCATCTTTCTTAAGGCCCGTTCCAATAAAGCCTTCATCGCGATTTATATATAGCTTTTCGTTTGCCGCTGCAACCTTAGCTGCCTCAATATTTTCGAAGCTTCTAATTTCTGTTGTACGAGGGTAGTTCTTACCATATTTCTCTTTCAGCATCAGATACCACGATATAGTATAATCGACAAGATTATCAAGATGATGGTTAATTTCATCTATCTCTTCAAGCAATCTTGCTATCAACTCTTCAGACTTATCTGCATTGAATTTAAGTATGCGAGCCATTCTGATTTCCATCAACTTAAGGATATCATCACGGTTTATTTCTCTTATCAAACTAGCCTTAAACGGTTCAAGTCGCTTATCAATATGTCTTACGGCAATTTCCATACTTTTTGCGTTCTCAAACTCTTTATCCTTATAGATACGCTCTTCGATGAATATTTTCTCAAGAGATGCAAACAGATGAGATTCTTGTTTTTCACTTTTGTCAATCTCAAGCTCCATACGAAGCATATCCTTGGTTTTGCTAACCGAAGCTCTCAACACATCACTAACAGTTAGAAAATGAGGTTTCTCGCCATCTATAACGCAGCAGTTTGGAGATATACTTATTTCACAATCGGTAAAAGCATATAAAGCATCAATCGTCTTGTCTGAAGAAACACCCGGGGCAAGCTGAACATGTATCTCTACATTTTGAGCAGTAATATCATCTACTCTTCTAATCTTTATCTTACCTTTCTCATTAGCTTTCAGGATAGAATCTACAACACTAGAAGTCGTTCTTCCAAAAGGTACATCTTTAATTATAAGAGTTTTGTTATCCAGTTTAGTAATTGTTGAGCGTACTTTAACTGAACCACCCCTCTCGCCATCGTTATATTTTTCTACATCAATATATCCGCCAGTTTGAAAATCGGGATAAAGATTAAATTTATTACCTTCTAAGTGTGCAATAGATGCGTCGCATAGATCATTAAAATTATGAGGCAATATCTTAGAAGACAAACCCACAGCAATTCCCTCTGCGCCTTGAGCAAGAAGCAGTGGAAATTTTGCGGGTAGTGTAACTGGCTCTTTATTCCTACCATCGTAAGATGGCTTCCATTCGGTTGTTTTGGGATTAAAGAGTACCTCGAGGGCAAATTTAGTTAATCGGGCTTCTATATATCTGGGAGCAGCTGCACTATCTCCGGTTAAAATATTTCCCCAGTTTCCCTGACATTCAACCAGAAGATCCTTTTGTCCCATCTGTACCAAAGCATCGCCGATAGATGCGTCGCCATGAGGGTGAAACTGCATTGTATTTCCAATTATATTGGCAACCTTGTTATACCTGCCATCATCCATGCGTTTCATGGAGTGCATAATTCTGCGCTGTACAGGCTTGAGACCATCGGAAATATGTGGAACTGCACGCTCTAAAATTACATAAGATGCATAGTCCAAAAACCAGCTCTGATACATCTTCGATAGATTGAGGGTAGTATCTTCACCAAGCCTCACGGGCACTCTAGAGACAGAACCTACACCAGAAGAGAAACTTGTTTCCAGTTCTCCCTCCTGATTATTTTCATTTTTATTTTCTAAATCTTCGTCGTTTTTCTGCTTAGATGACATATATCTGTTTAGTAAACAGATGCCTCACCACCTAAACTAAATGGCAGTGTGCATCGTTATAAAGAGTGAATAGTTTCTTATTTAAATGAGTTTGATTAATAAGCATGTTCAATAAGTACAATTAAAAGCTTATAAAATCGCTCAAAGATATTAAAAATGGGGCAAAATTCAAAATAGATTTTTTTAAAGGATCGATATTCAAATTTTTATTTATATTTGTGAAAGCCAATACTTAACAACTAAAACAAAAAAATATAACTATGAAAAAATTAAGTTTTTTATTTATAATTCTGTTTTTAACTTCCTGTGGTAGTGTACCATTTACCGGAAGGAGGCAATTACAGCTTGTATCTAATGACGAAGTTATTGCATTAAGCTTGCAGCAGTATCAAGAATTTATGCGTAGCGCACCTTTGGAAAGGGGAACTGCAGATGCCCAAATGGTACAACGTGTAGGTAACCGTTTAGCTAGAGCTGTAGAAACTTTCTATAGAAGTAACGGTTATGAGTCAGAGATATCAAACTACGCCTGGGAGTTTAATCTTGTAGCAGATAAGAGCGTGAACGCATTTGCCATGCCTGGTGGCAAAGTTGTAGTTTACTCCGGATTACTTCCTGTAACACAAACAGAAGAAGCCCTTGCAGTTGTTATAGGGCATGAAATAGCTCACGTTATAGCACAACATTCAAACGAAAGAATCAGTCAGCAGGTAGCTCTGCAATATGGAGGTGCTATTGCTGGAGGTTTACTTGGGAACTCTGAATCTGCAAGACAATTAGGTAATACAGTTTTCGGAATAGGAGCTCAATATGGTGTAATGATGCCATACGCACGTAAACAAGAATTAGAATCTGATGAAATTGGAGTAATTATAATGGCAATTGCAGGTTATGATCCTCGAGTTGCAATTCCTTTTTGGGAAAGAATGGCACAGGCTTCATCAGGATCGCAAGTACCCGAAGTTTTTAGTACCCACCCAGCAGACAACAAAAGAATTCAAAGATTAGAGCAAATTATGCCCACAGCTCTACAATACTATAAAGGTTCGGGTGTGCAGAATGCAACAACCGAACCTATTAAAACTAAAACCACAGTTCCTGTGGAAAATAAAAATGTCAGGACTTCAGAAGAGTGGTCCTTTTAATTATCAAAACACTGTCTTAAATATAAGAACTGTTAACCTCTTAAACGGTTCAAAGATCTTATTAATGCTTCGTCAGCACCAATTTTCCTTATTGCAAGAATAGTGAGAATAATGCTGACAATAGGCATTATTGCGCCAAAACCAACTTTACTAAATTCTAAGTTCTCTACCGGATAAACCTTATACATTATAAATCCGAAATAAAGATAGAAGCCAATCATCAAAACTATGTTAAATATCGACAAGCGAATCTGCAATATTCTGTTTTTATAAAGAAATATTGTTATCAGTGCTGCTATTGAACTCATTAATCCTATAACGAAAAGACCCCATGTAGAATCTGTTAGTTCGCCATTAAGATAAATCCCCATAGCTTCAAATAAAACCTCTTCAGTATTAAAGTAGAAAGAGGCTAAAGGCAGTGTTACCGAAATCAACATAGCAGCTGCTGCTAATATAAGGTATACCGACTGTATTCGTTGTAGCATAAATCAGAAAAGATCTTTTTCCTTAGCAGGATTACGATAATACACTTCACCTTCTTTCCATTCTTCAACTGCTATTAGCGAAGGTTTAGGCAACTTTTCAAAAAAGCGTGAAATCTCAATCTGTTCGTGATTCTCAAAAACCTCTTCCAGATTATCGCTATATGAAGCAAACTCCTGAAGTTTTGAATCCAGGTCCTGTTTCATGTCAACACTTATCTGGTTAGCTCTTTTACCTATCACTCTCACCATTTCATATACATTTCCAACGGGCTCCGATAATTTCAATACATCACGTGTCTCTGTGTTGGAGCTTGCAGCAATCTTTCTATAATCCATTTTACTTATATATGTTTGTTATTGTTTTTTTAAATTGCGGGCAATTGTTCAATTTTTGTTTGCGCCTCTTTATAATACATCTCTGCTTCTGAAAGATATTTACCTTCAGGGAAAGTATTTGTGTAGTTATAATATTCATCAACCACCATACGGAACCTTTCAGGCTGCGTTTTCAGTATACTTCTTTGAGCAAATTCGTATCGTGCACGTAAAATAGTCATCTGATATTCTTCCATATAAATTGAATATGGATAACTCTTCATTGCTTCACGTGCAGTTATAACAGCAGCCTCATAATTGTTACCCATGTAATTACCTAGGTTAAGATAGAGCTGTGCTGCCAGTAATTCTTTATATGCCAGCTTCTCCTGCAGTTCAAACATGTAGTTGCGAGCTTGCTCGGCACGTTCTGTTTGAGGATATCTCTCCATATATTTCTGGAATTCCGCAATTGCGGTATACGTCTTCGTTTGATCTAGTTTGGGGTCGGGAGAATCAAGATACATTCCATAGGCTGAGTAAAACAGTGCCGGTTCGGCATACTCACCTCTGTTATATGTATTATAATAAGTGGTAAACACTTGTGTTGCAGATATATAATCTCTAGAGTTATAATGACTTTGTGCTAAAAGATAAAGAGACTCTTCGGCCTCTGCTGTACCCTTCATAAAAGGCACTAACTCTTCGAGCAATGTAATACTCCGACTGTACTTACCCTCTTCGAAATATTTTTTTGCATAACTATATTTCAAATCTCTGTCGGTACTTTTTAAAATTTTGTTGTATTCGCCACAAGAGCTTAATGCAAGAGCTAGCAACAAAAAATAGATAATATTTCTTCTCATCTCGATACAAGTCGGTTTAAGATTGCAAATTTACGTAATCTTTCTCATTTATAGGTAGTGAAACCTATTTTTATTCTATTTTAGGATTTCTTAGAAACATATTCCAGTATACTATCCACATACTTACGGTTGTTTGATAGTTTAGGAACTTTATTTTGACCACCTATTTTATCTCTGTGCTTCATCCATCCATAAAATGAACCTTTAGCAAGTGGCTTAACAATAGGAAGGTTTAATGACAGGTTATATGATCGTTTTGCTTCATAATCTGAATTATTACGCTTCAAACTTTCATCCAGAGCGTATATAAATTTATCTAAATCATTGGGCTCTGTTTCAAACTCAATTAACCATTCATGCGCACCATTATTGTTTTCGCCAAAATAAACCGGCGAAGCAGTATATTCTGTAACCTTGGCCCCTGTTTCCTTACAAGCTTCTTCAATTGCTTTATCTGCATTTTCTACAATAAGCTCCTCGCCAAATGCATTAATAAATTGCTTGGTTCTTCCTGTCAGTTTAAAAAGATATGGATCCGTTGAGGTAAACATTATTGTATCACCCAGCTTGTAGCGCCATAGGCCACCACTTGTTGTAATTACAACTGCATACTGTTTACCCACCTCTACACCCTCCAGAGGTATGGCTTCTGGCTTATCTTTACTCCACTCTTCAGCAGGTAAAAACTCATAATAAATCTCGTTATCAAGTAAAAGAAGCATATCTTTAGAGTCAGGAGAAAACTGCACTCCAAAGAATCCTTCAGAAGCATTATATGTTTCCCAATATCTCATTCTGCTTGATCGTATGATTTTCTCATACTGCTCACTAAAAGGAGTAAAACTTACTCCACCATGAAAAAACACTTCTATCTGAGGCCAGATTTCTGTAATAGATTTACCTGTGTCCTCTACAATCTTTTTTAAGAGAACCAGCATCCAAGAGGGGACTCCCAATAAAGCACGAATATCTGCCTTAACGGCATAATCAGTTAGCTTTTGCAACTTCTCTTCCCAATCTGGCAATAATGCTATCTCCTCAGGTGTTCTCCTTTTCTTTACTGCCCTTGGAAGATTCTTCATCAGAATAGCAGAAATATCACCGGTAAATATATCACCGCCTATCTGGTTCACCTGTTGACTCCCTCCCATAACCAAGGTCTTCCCTAAAACAAAAGATGTATCGGGGTGGTGCACTGCATACGTTCCTAACATATGATAACCAGCTCGGTAGTTACAATTAATAAGCGATTCTTTGGTAACAGGTATATATTTACTTTTATCTTCTGTTGTACCCGATGACATTGCAAACCACTTTACCGGTGTATCCCAAAGTACGTTCTTTTTATTATGAACTATAATATCATCAAGATAGGGACGTAGATCTTCATAAGCGATTACTGGTAACTTTGAGGCTAAATCCGCTCCATTTTGGATATTTCCAAAATTCATTTTTTCGCCGTAAAGTGTATTTTTTCCATGTTCAATAAGATACTGTAAAGTTCTGTGCTGTGTTCCATGTGGATCTGCTATAAATTTCTCCACTGGCTTATAATACGAAGTAAGTATCGAACGAGCAATTTTCTGAATCATCCTTTTTGTTTCAATTGAAGCACAAAGGTAAATAGTAGTTTGTTAATTAAAAAATCAAATTTAACCAATACGGCTAATTTTGCGGAGTCGTTCTTCATCAATTATTTTTATTTTCCTGCCATCAACAGCTATAATTCTCTCATTAACAAAGTTCGACAATGTTCTTATTGCATTAGAAGTTGTCATATTAGAGAGGCTTGCCAAATCTTCACGTGCAAGATAAATATTTATTGTAGCCTCATCCTCTTCAAGTCCGTAAATCTCTCTTAAAGCTACAAGCGACTCAGCTAATCTTCCACGTACATGCTTCTGAGTAAGGTTTACTACCCTCTGATCTGCAATACCAAGATCAATAGATAGCTGTTGAATAAAATACATGGCTAAATCTCCATTACCACGAATCAATTTCTCAATCAATTCCATCGGTATAAAGCATACTGTACAAGCTTCAAATGCAGACGCTGCTGTAACGTAAGGCTCTCTGGCAAAATAGGCCCTATATCCAAAGTACATTACCGGACGAATTATCCTGATAATCTGACTTCTTCCCCCTATTCCGCTTTTAAAAATCTTTACTTTCCCTTCAAATAGGCACATTAGATTTTTAGGTAATTCATCTTCAATATAGATCAGTTGGTTTTTTTTAAACTGCAAAATCTGGGCATTTTCGCGCAATAAATTGCGTTCAATATCCGATAACATCTTCCAAACCTCAGGTAATGAAGAGGATAAATCTAATGAATCTTTATAATTTTCAGACATGGGTGCTTTAGAACTATGTTCTTAAACACAAATATAGCAATATTTTGAAAATCAAAGAAAATATTTTAGACTCTTATCATAAATTTTTCTTCACTTTCAAAAAAAAACGTAAGTTTGCAGACTTATGAGTAGGATACTATTTTTAATATCCATTTTCAATATATTAATCATCATGAACTGCTACTCATCCGAATCTGAGCTTCCTACAGATACGATATTGATGAGAGCCATGAGTTCAGCTGAAAAATACAACGACCTGGTGGAACACTATTCTGCCGAGGTTTATACCCGTTCTTATATCGAAACTGTTAAGAAGAATATTCTTTATAAGTATACTCATTTAATTCCGCAGTTTGTACTACACGATCCACATAGCGATGAAGCTTTAATTGAAACCATTAGCAACTTCAGATTCGAGTATCCAAACAACTATGTGCACGACATACAGCATGTAATAGGTACATTAACCCGGCAGAAAGATATTGACTTGATTCCTTTTAAGTTGCTCAACATTAATATATATGGTGAGACAACCAACGACGAGAGTTTGTTTATGCCAATTCGCTTCAGTACAGCTAAATATTATCGTTATGAACTTTACCAAACCTTTACCGAAAACAACAAAACATATTACAATATACACTATACGCCAATATATGAAAACCCAAAACTTCTAAAAGGTTCTTTTATTGTAGAGAGAGGAACATGGAGGGTGATATTTTTCAGAGGAGAGGGTGTTGATATTTTTTCAGATTTCTCTTTTGAAATGACCATGGGAGATGAATGGATTACAAACTATCTTCCTGTTAGCTTTACAATTTACCAAACGACCTCATACCTGGGCAACATACTTGCTGGAAGACACCTGGCTAAAATAGAATATAAAGACATTCAGTTGCGTCAAACACAAGATAGGGAGAGGTCTCTTAATATAAGCGACTTCTATAAAGTGCGATTAGACTCAGTGCCTGTACTAACTGATTCAGCCTTTTGGAATTCCTACAGACCAATACCACTTCAGGCCAAAGAGCATGATGTAATGCAGAACTTTATTGTAAATCAACAAGAGAAACTAAAGAAGCTTGAAAATGGAGACTCCATCAGCCAACAAAACATTGCAAGACAAATGGCTCAGAGGATGGTATTAAACTCAAGATATAAATATAGGTCAACCAAGATTGGCTATTCAGGTTTGCTTAATCCACTTATGCTGGGCTATAGTTCTAGAGATGGTGTTACCTACCGACAAAAACTATCATTCAATATCGATTTAAGTCGCAACAGAACAATACACATAGATGCATTAGCAGGATATATGTTTAGAACAAAGGAGTTAATAACCGATTTAACTACAACTTTCAACTATGAGCCAATGCATCTGGGAAGTCTTTCATTTTCTATAGGAAATGGTAATCCTACATACAGCTCTCTTTTTGTTGATCAGATTCAGGATAGCCTTAAAAACAAAGGACTTTCATTCGAAGACATTTCTCCTCATTATTTTAAAGACTACTACTTTAAGCTTCTCAATACTATTGAGATAACAAACGGCCTACTATTTCAAACAGGTATAGATTACCATATCAGAAAGGGCGAAAGTAAATCTTTGATGTTGCGTAGTACAGACGAAACCCTGCAGCCTATTGAAGATCTGTTTGGAACAAGAAGATCGTTTGCTCCATTCTTCAGGTTTAGCTGGACACCGAGGCAATATTATCGCTACGAAGGACGTCAAAAGATATATGTACGTTCTAATTTTCCTACATTTAAAGTGGAGCTCTCTCGAAGCTTTCAGGATATCTTAGGTAGCACATCAGAGTATAACCGTGTTGAGTTTGATATAAGTCAAAACATCCCAATTGGTCTTATGCACACTCTACACTATCATTTGGGAGCCGGCAAATTCATAGATCAGAAGACTGAGTATTTTGCCGATTTTGTCTATTTCTCCAGAAGTAACTTCCCCGAGAATTGGAACGATAAACTTGGGGGAGGATTCAACCTTCTAGAACGAGATTTATATAATGCAACCGACTCGTATATCCAAGGCCATTTGATGTTCGAAACTCCTTTTTTAATTCTGAAAAACATACCTTTCATTTCTGATTTTGCAGACAAAGAACGTATTTACTTAAGTCAGCTTCACACCCCATATATTAAATCATACACTGAATTGGGATATGGAATAGGGAATAGGTTTTTTAATGCCGGTATTTTTACTTCATTCCATAAAACAAATTTTAGAAAAATAGGTGTAAGGGCAGCATTTGAATTTTGATGCTTAAGACAATAGATGTTATCTTTGTAAAAAAACAATATATGATCTGTTTTCCAAATGCGAAAATAAACTTAGGACTTAATATCGTATCACGTCGCAACGACGGGTACCACAATCTGGAAACAATTTTTTATCCTATCAATCTCAAAGATGGGTTAGAGATTGTATATTCAAACTCACAAGAGCAATACCAATTCTTCCAAACAGGCGATATAATAGAAGGTAACCCTTCAAATAATCTTGTTATAAAAGCTTTTGAGCTGATTAAGAATCACTCTAAATCTGAGATACCTAATATAGATATACATCTTCTTAAGAAGATACCAACGGGTGCAGGGCTAGGTGGAGGCTCTTCAGATGCTGCTTTTATGCTTAATTTACTAAATGAGACTTTTAACCTCAACATTTCTGATAAAGAGCTTACAGAGTTAGCTCTAAAGATTGGGGCCGATTGTCCTTTTTTCATAAAAAACAAACCCTCTTTTGCTACCGGTATTGGTGATGAACTTACACCAATTGATCTTGATTTAAGTGATATGTATATACTGATTGTAAAGCCCGATGTATTTATATCCACAAAAGAGGCCTATTCAATGATAAGCGTAAAGAAACCTTCTTTATCTCTCAAAGATATTGTTAAAAGGCCTCTAAACGAGTGGAAAGAATTAATGAAAAATGATTTTGAACCTCCTATTTTCAAAAAATATCCCCAAATTTGTAAAATCAAACAACAACTGTATGATCTCGGTGCAACCTATGCTTCAATGAGTGGGTCGGGGTCTTCTTTATACGGCATTTACAGAGAGAAACCTGATTTTAATGATTTATTCAACAAACATTTTACCTGGCTTTCATCTCCCGATTTAATTGAGTAAAAAGATAAAACATATAGATATATTTAAAGAAAACTGTTAGAATGAATAAAAAAACAATTTGCACTATCGTAGCAGCTTTAATAATTGTTGCCAACCTATCAGCACAGAGGGTTTTTATGCCACAAAAACTATTCACATTTGAACCTATAGAGGTGCAAAAACCAATTTTATTAGATAGTATCAATCTCAAAGACACAAAGTTTACAGAAGATATGCTACTCTCTTATTCAGTATCATTTCCTGAACACGAAAGATTTACAACTGAGCTAACACCCGATAGTTCCGGATTTTTCTTTCTTCAAAAACCCGATCAGGGAAATGCGTTGCAGCTTATTTCGGTATATCTGAATGGCGACACGTATGGGAAAGGTAAAATTGTAGTAACCTCTCCAAATCCACTTGAATTATGGATTGATGATGTCAAACGTGCTACAAAAACTCAGATAAACGATAGTCTTCATCAGGCGGGTTCTGTTGATGCAGGATTAAATGGATTTACCAATAACTCAAGGGTGGTACTCAAGATATTAACATCTGCCGAAAACAAAACAGCTCCAGCTGTTAAAATTGAAGTAAAACCCGAAGAGGCTGACTCTTTATTAAATTACACATTCAATAGTAGTGCCGGCAGACGTATCAATATAAAAGATATTATGGAAGGCAAGCGTGTAAATAGTTCTTCAATTTCGCCAAGTGGCCGTTTCATATTACTTAGCTTAAGAGAAACATTCCCCGGAGGGAAGAACGTTAATTTCACTGAAATATACGATACTAAACAGAAGCGCACTATTCTTTCTGAAACCGCCATTAGAAGTCAGATTCGATGGATGCCCAAATCAGATCTTTTATTCTATGTAGACGATAATAATGGCGATAGATCGGTAATAACTTTAGACCCACTGACTGTCGAAACAAAAGTGTTGGCAAAGAGACTTCCCAAAGAGAGCTTTTACATAGCCCCCGATGAAAAGTCGTTATTCTTCTCTTCTAAAGAAACCATTACAGCTAACAGTCCCGCAGGCCTAAAACGTTTGGTTGGTATAGATGATAGACAGTCAAATTATCGCGATCGTTATTTCCTTTATAGATATTATTTTGATACCGGGCTAACTCAACAACTTACATTTGGAAAACAAACTGCATCTCTAAACGATGTTACAGACGATGTAAAACATCTTTTATTTACTACAACAGAGGAAGATCTTACAGATCGCCCGTTTCGTAAGAACTCATTATATATGCTCAATCTAGAGTCTATGAGTGTTGACACTATCTGGAAAGATCAAACCTATATATATTCAGCTCAATTCTCGCCCGATAATAAAAAGCTATTGTTACATGGTGCACCAGAGGCGTTTAACGGAATTGGTCTTAATATTAAACCCGACCAAATTGCCAATAGCTACGACACTCAATCGTTTATAATGGATATCGAAACTAAAAGAGTTGAACCTATAACCAAAAACTTCAATCCTACCATAAATGCTCAGGAATGGAATCCCAAAGATAACTTTATATACTATAGAGTCGAAGAGGGAGACAGATCAAATATGTATCGATACTCATACAAAACAAACAAGTTTGAAATATTACCACTTAAAGAAGATGTTATCAGATCTTTCAGCATAGCCAATGACGCTTTATGGGCTACTTACACGGGAGTAAGCACATCAAATTCTAACAGAAGTTATCTGCTAAATCTGAAAACATTAGAATCTACCCTTATATCAGACCCTTATGCCGAAAGATTAAGTCAACTTACTCTTGGTGAGATAAAAGATTGGAATTTCACAAGTTCTTACGGAGATGTAATTGAGGGTAGATACTATCTGCCTCCCGGTTTCAATCCAAATAAAAAATATCCGCTTATTGTATATTATTATGGCGGAACAAGTCCCACCACACGTATATTTGAGAGCACTTATCCTTTGCATGTTTATGCAGCACAAGACTATGTAGTTTACACTTTGCAGCCAAGTGGAACAACGGGTTACGGGCAAGAATTTTCTGCACGTCACGTAAATGCCTGGGGCGAACAAACTGCTGAAGAGATTATTGAAGGAACCAAAAAGTTCATTGAGGCTCATTCTTTTGTAGATGGAACAAAGATTGGTAATATAGGTGCTTCATACGGTGGTTTCATGACTCAGTACCTGATTACCAAAACAGATATGTTTTCTGCTTCTGTATCGCATGCAGGTATTAGCAATATCACTAGCTATTGGGGTGAAGGTTACTGGGGTTACTCATACAGTGCCGGCGCAAGCGCAGGTAGCTACCCCTGGAACAACCCCGAGCTGTATGTAAAACAGAGTCCTCTTTTTAATGCCGATAAAATAAATACTCCACTTCTGCTTCTGCATGGTTCTGCAGACACGAATGTGCCAATAGGAGAAAGTATACAGATGTACACAGCCCTTAAGCTCTTAAATAAAGAGGTTGAGTTTATAAAAGTGATGGGCGAGAATCATGCTATTTACGATTACGATAAGAGAATTTCATGGAACAATGCAATTTATGCATGGTTTGCAAAATGGTTGAAAGATGATTCCAGATGGTGGGATTCAATGTATGGAAATGAGTAAAAAAAGTAAATAGCTTATGGAAAAATTATGTAAAAAAGTAGAAGTACTGGCACGTTCAACTGGCGAATATCTAAAAAATGAACAGGCTAAGCTTAATAAAAAAGATATAGAACTTAAGGGGGCCAGAGACTACGTAACCTACATCGATAAGGAGGCTGAAAGAATCCTTGTAAAAGGACTAAAGGAGATATTTCCTGTTGCCGGATTTCTTACTGAAGAAGAGACTGTCGATTATATAGAAACAGAATATACATGGATAATTGATCCGTTAGATGGCACAACAAACTATATTCACGGAGATGCCACGTTTGCAGTAAGCATTGCACTCAAACGCGAACAGGAAATTGTTCTGGGTGTGGTTTACGACCCCATTATAGATCAGATGTTTACTGCCGATGCCCCTGGCAATGCTAAACTAAACAGCAATAGATTAGAAGTAAGTGCTCATAATACTATCAAAAATGCATATTTAGGATGTGGCATTCCTTATGTTTTGGATACAAAAGGCGAGCAAATTCTACGAAATGCGATGAAGCATTTCAGAAGTTGCAGCTTTCGTATAAAAGGATCGGCTGCTTTAGAAATTTGTTATGTTGCAGCAGGAATAACCGATGCCTATTTTCATTCTGGCTTGTCTCCGTGGGACGTAGCAGCAGGATCTTTTATACTAAATTGTGCAGGAGGTAAATGCACCGATTTCGAAGGGGGAGACAATTATCTTTTTGAAAGGGAGCTGGTTGCTTCTAATGGTGTTATACATAGCGAAATAATGAAACATATTATTGATGTGTGATATATGGATAATCAGACTATCTTAATTGCTTTTTTACTTACACTTTTTGCCGGATTATCCACTGGCATAGGTGGTCTTATTGCTCTTGTTGCCAAGCGCACCAACACAAACTTTCTTAGTTTTGCTCTAGGATTATCGGCAGGAGTAATGATATATGTATCATTTATGGAGATGCTGCCACAATCGGTTGAATCTTTAACTGAGGTATTCGGAGAAAAGAAGGGAGTGCTTTTTTTAATTCTCTCCTTTTTTGGTGGTATTGCCTCAATTGCTCTTATCGACTTTCTGGTTCCTAAGCAGAGCAACCCTCACGAATTACAGGGAGTGGAAGATATGAGAAGAAATAAGTATAGCGGACTAAAGCAGACTGGTATGGTAACTGCAATTACTATTGCTATCCATAACTTCCCCGAAGGTATTGCAACATTTATGTCGGCTCTTACTTCACTCGAGGTGGCACTACCAATCACTGCTGCAATTGCTATTCACAATATTCCGGAGGGAATTGCGGTTTCGGTACCAATTTATCATGCCACAGGCAGTAAGAAAAAAGCTTTCTGGCTCTCACTTCTATCGGGCCTTGCAGAGCCAATGGGTGCACTAATCGCATACTTATTCTTAATGCCATTCTGGAGTTCTACTCTTAATGCTGTTGTACTGGCAGCTGTAGCTGGTGTAATGGTATTTATTTCACTCGACGAGCTTCTGCCTAGTGCAGAGAAGTACGGTAAGCATCATCTTTCAATAATCGGCTTGGTTATAGGAATGGGCATAATGGCAATGAGTCTTTACTTGTTCATTTAATAAAATAGAGTATTTTTGTAAAATATTATAATACTAATTCAAACACTTTTACAGTGATGATAACAGATTTAAAACAGATAGGCGAACGAGTTAAGGGACTACGAGATGCACTTGACTACTCTCCCGAAGAAATGGCTAAAAAGTTAGAGGTAGAAGTTGAAGAATATTTGCAGTGCGAGGAGGGTGAAATGGATATATCCGTCTCTTTCCTGCAGCGCATCGAAAGAGAATTTGGTGTAGATATATCTACAATTATGTTTGGCACCGAACCTCGTATGAATTCTTACTTTATCACTCGAAAAGATAAAGCTGTTACCGTAGAAAGAGTTTCAGCTTATAAATATCAGTCTCTTACATCAGGATTTGCAAATAATGTAGCAGAAATATTTATTGTTACAGTTGAGCCTAAGCCGGTTGAAACTGATTTTTACAAGAATATACATGCCGGCCAGGAGTTTAATATGATCCTGGAGGGGAGCATGATGATATGTATTAATGATAAGAACCTAATTCTTGGAAAGGGTGATAGTATATATTTCGACTCATCACTTCCGCATGGCATGAAAGCACTAAACGACAAGCCGGTAAAATTCCTTGCCGTAATTTTATACCCATAGGTTATTATGATTGAGAAATATTTAAAAAAGACTGATTTCAGTTCTCACAAAGATTTTATTGAAAACTACGATATTATTGTACCCAACAATTTCAATTTTGCGTACAATATAGTTGATGAATGGGCAAAAACCGATCCCGATAAACGGGCACTTTGCTGGACCAACGACGTTGGTGATAATATAGATCTTACCTTTGCTCAACTTAAAGATCTTTCAGATAAAACAGCATCTTTTCTTCTTTCTTTAAATATCAAAAAGGGTGATATGGTGATGCTCATACTAAAGCGAAGTATCGAGTTTTGGCAAACTATCATTGCTTTGCATAAGATTGGTGCAGTTGCTATACCGGCTACTCACCTATTAACAGAAAAGGATATCGTTTATCGAAATAATGCAGCGGGTGTAAAAGCAATAATAGCAGCTGAAGATGAAAATCTTATAGGCCACGCAAACCTTGCAATGAAGAATTCTCCTACTGTTGAGAAACGTATTTTAATCGGACAGAATAAGACTGAAGGTTGGATTGACTTTCACTCGGGAGTTGAAAATGCAGCTCCATTTATTAAGCCAGACGTTGTGAATAGTAACGATGATATAATGATTCTTTACTTCACATCAGGCACTACCGGTCAGCCCAAAATGGTTGCACACGATTTTACCTACCCATTGGGACACATTACTACAGCTAAATATTGGCACAATCTTCACGAAAATAGTATTCACCTTACAGTAGCTGATACAGGTTGGGCTAAAGCAGTATGGGGAAAGTTATATGGACAGTGGATAGTTGGTGCATGCGTCTTCGTATACGACTTTGAAGGCAGATTCATACCCAACGATATGCTAAATATCATCTCTAAATATAAGGTAACCTCTTTCTGTGCTCCACCAACCATATACCGATTCCTTATCCGTGAGGATTTTAGTAAGTACGATTTATCTTCGCTCGAATATTGCACAACTGCCGGTGAGGCTCTAAATCCATCTGTATTTCAAGCGTTCTACGATAAGACTGGTATTAAGATGATGGAGGCATTTGGTCAAACCGAAACTGCACCCACAATCGTCACTTTCCCATGGATAAGACCCAAGCCGGGAGCTATGGGAGTTCCTAATCCTTTGTATAATATGGATCTTCTAACTCATGACGGCAGATCTGCTGAAGATGGTGAGCAAGGAGAGATAGTTTTTTATACAGATAAAAAGCTCCCACTTTCATTATTTAAGGGTTATTACAAAGACGAAGAGCTTACAAAACAGGTATATGCAGATAACATCTATCACACAGGCGATATGGCATGGCGTGACGAAGATGGATATTACTGGTTTGTGGGCAGAACCGATGATGTAATAAAAAGTTCGGGTTACAGAATTGGTCCCTTTGAGGTCGAGAGCGCAGTAATGACTCACCCCGCAGTTGTTGAGTGTGCAATTACAGGTGTTCCCGATGAAATAAGAGGACAGATAATTAAGGCAACAATTGTTCTAGCCAACGAGTATAAAGAACAGGCGGGTGACGAGCTGGCTAAAAGCATTCAAGATCATGTAAAGAGTGTTACAGCTCCATATAAATATCCTCGCGTAATTGAATTTGTTGATGAACTTCCTAAAACAATTAGTGGAAAAATAAGAAGGGTTGAAATCAGAGAAAAGAGTAATTAATTCTGCTCTGAGCTAAATATCCTGTATGTTCAATAAGTTCAAAATTCATTTTTTTTGAACTGAATTATGTTTTAACTTGTTTATCCCTTTGATAAATAATTAAAGCTAAAAGCTATAAATAAGAATTTTTTATGAAAAAAGCATATGTATTCCCCGGTCAAGGTGCTCAGTTTGTAGGAATGGGCAAAGAGTTATACGACACATCACCTCTTGCAAAAGAATTATTCGAAAAAGCAAATGAGATACTTGGTTTCAGAATAACCGATTTAATGTTTGATGGTACTGATGACGACCTAAAACAGACCAAAGTAACTCAGCCTGCAATATTCCTTCATTCTGTTATCCTTGCCAAAACACTTGGAGAGGAGTTTAAACCCGACATGACTGCCGGACACTCTTTAGGTGAATTCTCGGCATTAGTTGCTGCTGGCGCGTTATCTTTCGAAGATGGATTAAAGCTCGTTTATGCACGTGCGCTGGCTATGCAGAAAGCATGCGAAATTGAGCCTTCTACTATGGCGGCAATTATTGCTCTTTCCGACGAGGTGGTAGATGATATTTGCAATTCTATAGATGATGTGGTGGTACCTGCTAATTATAATTGTCCGGGGCAGATTGTTATTTCCGGATCAATAACCGGAATCGATAAAGCTTGCGAATTGATGAAAGAGGCTGGTGCTAAAAGAGCATTACCTCTTAAAGTTGGCGGTGCATTTCACTCTCCTTTAATGGAGCCTGCACGTGTGGAGCTTTCCGAAGCTATTGAGTCAACTAATTTCACTGCTCCTGTATGTCCAGTTTATCAGAATGTGTCAACAACAGGCGAAACAGATCCTCAAACAATCAAAGCAAACCTTATAGCACAGCTAACCTCTCCGGTTAAATGGACTCAATCAGTAAAGAATATGGTTGCCGACGGAGCAACTGAGTTTGTTGAACTGGGGCCGGGCAAAGTGCTTCAGGGATTGATTTCTAAAATAGATAAAGATGTATCTGTTACAGGATATCAGTAATAACAAATTTAATATTTAAACATTGTTACTAAGGTAATTGTTAAAATAGAAACTAATATATATATTTGTATGGCTAACCACCTTAATAACATTCAACATTTATGAAAAAAATCAGTCTACTCATTGTAATATTTATTGCATTAGCATTAAATGTTAATGCTCAGGAGGAGTTCTTTAACGCACCCAACTATACTCAGATAGAGGGTAACGTAAATGATCAAAACTCTTCGTACTACTATCCTACTCTATTGAAAAAATATTTAGATGCCAACTCAGAGATGACACTCGAAGAGGCCCGGCACCTGTATTATGGATATGTATTTCAACCAAATTATGTGCCTACCGATACCTCTTCATATAACAATAAACTGGCTATAACACTTTCAAGAGGTTCGTTCACTCCAAACGATTATGCCGAAATTTTAGAATATTCAAATGCACTATTACTACAAGATCCTTTTAATTTAAGAGCTCTGAATGCTAAATTGCTGGTACTTGCTCAGCAGAACAAAACAGATGAGTATAAGAAAGTGGCTCAACAGAGAAGTATTGTGCAGAATGCTATCATTAGCACAGGCGACGGAATGTCTGAAAGCACAGCATTTTATGTTATAAAGGTTGCGCATGAGTACGATATCCTCCCATTTCTTGGATATACTTATGGAGGTGAAGATAGAATTCTGAGAGGTAATAAAGTAAATTACCTAACACTCGGACAAAATCGATTTGGAATAGAAAGAGTTTACTTCAATATTTCTCCGGTAATTAAATATGTAAATGCACACGGAGGAGGAAAAATGTAGTAACTAACACACACAAAAAAATTAATGCCCGCTTAACAATATGTTGAGCGGGTTTTTTGTAACCAAATAAAAAAAGTCATAGTCATATTATCGGATAAACTAAAAATAATATGATGACTCTAAAAATTCTTTCTTCTCTAATTTTAAGTGGTATATTATTTCCACTTAATGCACAAATTAAAGGTGTTGTTTCTGATTTAGACAGTAACCCTATTGAATTTGCTAACGTAGCAGTGTATTCTCTACCCGACTCTACTTTAATCGCCGGAACAACTACAGACAAAACCGGCTCTTTTCTTTTGAATGCAGATAATAGTGCCAATAAGCTTCTAAGAGTTTCTTTTATTGGTTATGAAACTCAAACTTTACCTGCAAAGCCTGAACAGGAAATAGTACTTAATTATGATACTACTATGCTATCTGAAGTGGTGGTAAATGGTGATATACCTCGTATTAGGCTACGTGATGATGCAGTGGTTGCTACAGTTGAAAATACTGTGCTTAGTAAGGCCGGAACTGCAAACGATGTATTAAAACGTCTGCCTGCAATTACAGGTGATGATGGCGACTTCTCAATCTTTGGTAAAGGTAAAGCTAAAATTTATATCAATAACAGGGAGTTGCGCGACGCATCTGAGCTCGATTTAATTGCTTCTTCTGATATCAGAGAGGTGGAGATTGTTCATAACCCCGGGGCTGGCTACGATGCTTCTGTAAAAGCTATTATTCGTATTCATACAGTTCGTAAAGCTGGTGACGGATTTAGTTTTGATGTCAGATCTACAAGTTTAATTAATAAGAATACCGACTTGAGAGAACAGCTCAACCTTAATTATCGATATAAAGGATGGGATCTTTTTGCAACTGCCAAATATGAAAAATATGATTACGTTCAGAATAGTGGATTAACACAAACTGCTTTTGTTGATACGCTGTGGACTCAGGCAAATACTATGGATATAGATGGTGTTGCTAATCCTTTAACTACAATAGCGGGTATAAATTATGAGATTAATCCTAATCATTATGTTGGAGTGAAGCACACAATGTCACTCTCACCGGGAAAGAACGAGAATTCTATAATCACTAAAAGTGATGTTTTTGCCAATAATGTTTTCTTCGACAGATGGGTAAGTGTTAGCGAAGAAAAGGATGACAATAAGCCACGACACAGGTTAAATGTTTATTATAATGGTATGTTTGGTGACCTGAAAGTTGATTTCAATAGTGATATTTATAGAGGTAAACATTTTTCAGAAACCAACATTACCGAGAGTAGTGAGGAGTATGATGATAGGGTTATAAATTCATCAAATGAAATTGAGAACCGACTTTTTGCAACTAGGTTAGTATTGTCCTATCCTCTTCTAGGTGGTCAGCTATCTGCTGGTAATGAATACACTAACACCAAAAGAATAGACGATTACACAACAGATATGGAAACTATACCTTCAACACATACTTCTATTCATGATGAAAATAAAAGCTTCTTTGCTGAGTTCTCAAGAACTACACCTATTGGTAAGATTGGCGCAGGTCTAAGATACGAAGATGTTACATCCGACTATTACAACAATGATGAAAAAAATGATGAGCAGAACAGAAAATATAGTCGTTGGTTCCCAAATTTCTCATATTCAAACTCACTTGGAAATGTGCAAATGCAACTAAGTTATAACGTTAAAACTGTTCGGCCTGCATACTGGCAACTCGGAAGCAACACATTCTATGGAAACAGATTTACACTTCAAACAGGTAATCCATTTCTTAAACCATCCATCATACACGATGCTTCACTAATGAGTTCATGGAAGTTCTTTCAGCTGATGGTTAGCTATAAGCAGGAAAAAGATGCAATAATACAATGGGCCGAACAGCTCGAAGAAAATCCTGCAGTTGCAATATTATCAACAAAGAATATTGATAAGATACCCAACCTGTCGGCATTCTTAACAGCCTCTCCAAAGTTTGGTATTTGGTCGCCAATAGCAAGTGTAGGATTCATAAAGCAATGGTTAACAATAACCAGCAATAACGAAGACTTGAAGCTTAACGACCCAATGATAATTGCTTCTCTAAACAATTCATTCTCTTTGCCAAAAGGATACTTGGTTACACTTGATGGCAATTTTCAGGGAAAAGGTTCTACACAAAACGTAGATCTAACAAATAATCAGTTTATAGTAAATCTGGGGGTAACAAAATCTTTCCTTAACGATAAGCTATCGGTTACACTAAAATTGCACGACGCATTAAGCAGCAATAGACAAGCAGTTAAAGCCTACAATAACAAGCTGCATATCTTTCAGGACTCTAAATTTGATACCCGCGAACTGGAATTTACTGTTAGATATAAATTCAATACCAACGGCAACAGATATAAAGGTACGGGAGCCGGGCAAAACGAATTTAACAGATT
>Ga0209075_1000083_pt1 | contig 75993 bp, 83 predicted proteins | sample Stecom2011_FD_187523 | JGI IMG/M metagenome (GOLD analysis project Ga0209075, IMG submission 187523) | Agricultural soil microbial communities from Utah to study Nitrogen management - Steer compost 2011 (SPAdes) (version 2) | ecosystem: Environmental > Terrestrial > Soil > Agricultural land... | reverse complement strand
CGCGCCACTAAGCAATTATTGAAGTTGCCAGTTGAATCTGTACCAGATCGGATTGGTCGTGAGGCCAAGATTTTTGCCAAAGCGCTTACTTCTGACGCGGCTCGAACTGCAATTCGTGCCGTCTTAGAGAGGAAAAAATAGACCGCTGCTTAATAAAGCAGCAGTCGGCTGAGCCGGCCTTGCGACCCTAGCTGCTTTGAGCGATAATGCTCCGCGTTATGGCGACCCTATTGGTCCCCTCGCAACATGAACTGGCGAACCCGGTCAGGCCCGGAAGGGAGCAGCCGTAGTCAGGGAAATGTGTGCCGAGGTGTGGCTGGTGGGGTTGCCACCCAATTCTTGTTTACCCACCTTTACATTCTTGCTGTCAATTACAAATCCAGTCACACTACCACGTCATTCGTGTTTGCTTCATACTCATTGCTAAGCAACAAATAATAATTGTTATTGGGGACAGCATGGCCAAGAATATTAAACCCGTATACTACGGTGAATATTTACAACTCGATAAGCTACTTGATGCACAGCATCCACACAGTGCTATGTATGGGCCTGAAGCCCATGATGAAATGCTTTTCATTATCGTGCATCAAGTGTATGAACTGTGGTTCAAGCAAGTACTGCATGAATTGCGCAGTATCTATCGTGAATTTCAGCAACCCGAACTGGCGGATCGGGCACTCCAGTTAGTCGTTCATCGGTTGCAACGCATCTTAACCATCCAAGATTTAATGAATGCTCAAGTTGGGGTGATTGAAACCATGACCCCGCAAGAGTTTCTAGAATTCCGTGAATACCTAGTCCCTGCTTCAGGGTTCCAAAGTATCCAGTTTAAAGAGTTAGAGATCCTATTGGGGCTAACGCGGCAGTCGCGTATTACCTACGACCAACAGTCGTTCTACAACCGTTTGCATGATAAGGATCGGGCTTATCTAGAAGATCTCGAACAACAGCCGAGCCTATTCGATGGTGTGGACCAGTGGTTAGCACGCATGCCGTTTTTAGAGTTCGATGAATTTAGTTTTTGGGAGATGTACCAGCAAGCGGTGAACCGAGCATTGGATCGTGATGAAGAAATTATTCGACGCAATGCGACCAGTGCGGAACAGCTAGCTGCTGAGTTAACCAACTTGCAACTTAATCGAGATAGTTTTGCTGCGCTATTTGATAGCAGACGTTATGCCGAATTACAGGCGGAGCAACGGGTTCGACTATCGCAGCGGGCGCTGCTAAGTGCGTTGTTTATTACCCAATATCGGGAAGAACCAGCATTTCATTTAGCCCATCAGGTTATTACTGCGTTAGCTGAAATGGATGAGAAGCTCACTATTTGGCGTTATAAGCATGCGATGATGGTACAGCGGATGATTGGTACCAAAATCGGGACAGGAGGGTCGTCTGGCCACGACTATCTACGCCGAACAACCGAGCAAAACCGTATCTTCAAAGATTTTTTTGCCATGGCCACATATCTCTTACCTAAACATGATTTACCAGAGCTGCCAGATGCATTGCGCCAGGCACTCGGCTTTCATTTCCAACAATCAGTTAAGCGTTAGTCTGTTGCTGCTTATACCAAGCGATTGCTTGGTGTAATGCGGCTAATTGGTGGGCGATGCGCTCGGACAACCAGTGGCTGCGGTTGCTGGTTGTCGTCTGCTGTAACTGCGTTAACCCGCGCCGCAACTCTTGGACGTAGTCTAAGGGGTGATCAACATCCTGATTGAAAAGCTGTGGATCAAACCAACCGCCAAAAGCTTCCGCATCAATCTGGAGCTCCCGTAACTGCAGTTCCAAACGGTCAATCTGTTGCGCCAATTTAGAATAAAGTAGTTGGTTCATAGACGATCCATTTGTTTCGAAACGCTATTGAAATACAAAATACAACATACCACCAAGGCCATAATTATGTCATAGGGCGTTAACATTATGTGACTATTTTTACGGAATTGGTAGCTGTGCATTTAAGCTTACTTAGGCTGTTGACATTGTCTTATCAATCGTGGGAGTATTGAGGATTATTACCGTGGAATACTCCATAGGTAATAGCTGCAAGTGTTGATTAAATTCTATTCGTCACTCAATAACTGGGAGGCATACGGTATAAGCACCGTGATGCTAATAAGTTAAGTCAAATTGGTTGGGAACTATGACCAAAGTAATCAATAAAAGCAAAATTGCTGCAGCCCTTGTCGGGATGTTCGCAATTGCAGGTAGCGCTACTGTCGCTGCCCAGGATCTTTCTACGTTGCAAAACGAAGAAGCCAAAATTCACACAGCTGACAAGCGGTCACAAGAAAAGATCGATTCTTTGTTCGAGCAGAGCCAAGAATTGTTGTTTGAATACCGCCGCGTCGTGGACGAGTATGAAAACCTTAAGGTATATAACGACCACGTACAGCGACTAGTTGATGACCAAAACGCTTCACTGGCTTCTCTACAGCGCCAGATCGACGGCATCGAAGCTACTAAGCAAGGTGTTGTTCCGTTGATGTACAAAATGATCGACGCTTTGGAGCAGTTTGTGCAATTGGACCTTCCAATTCATAAAGAGACCCGTCTCGCACGTGTTGAGCGCTTACGCGACATCATGGGTTCAGCAAACGTCACTACGTCAGAACAATTCCGTCAAATCACTGAAGCATACCAAGCTGAAATGGATTACGGCGCTGGTTTGATTGCCTACGAAGGCAAGTTGCAGTTTGGTGGTGAAGAAATTGCGGTCGACTATTTCCACTTAGGTCGTGTGGCATTGTTAGCGCAATCTACCGATCTTAAAAACGGTTGGATTTACAACATCCATACTGGTGAGTGGGAGAAGTTAGATGACTCGTATCTGAACTCACTAACCCAAGCGATTCGTATGGCGCGGAAGCAAACCGCACCTGATCTGATTAAACTGCCTATTTATGCAGCGGAGCGTGCAGAATGAACAAACTAGTGAAATCTTTGCTGGTCGCAGCAGCATTCTCATTATCAGCTGGCGCAAGCGTTGCTTACGCACAAACCGAAGCAAAGTCACTTGACCAGTTATTAGAAATGGTTAAGCAAAACCGCGCTGCTTCTCAGCGTATTAACGCCGAGCGTGAAGCTGAGTTCACTTCAGCACGTGCTGATAAGCAAGCATTATTGAACAATGCTAAGCGTCAATTAGCGAATGAAAAATCACGCGGTGAACGTTTACAACGTGAGTTTGCCGAAAATGAAATTTCGTTAGCTAATAAAGAAGAAGAATTGAAAAACGCACTCGGTACGTTAGGGGAAATCGTTGGTGTAGCACGTGGTGCAGCATCAGACACGATTGGCCGTATCGCTACTTCAATCGTAAGTGCTCAATACCCAGGCCGTGAGCTGGTATTGGAAAGCATTGCCGAAGCAAAAGAAGTACCAACCATCGCTGAGCTAGAAGAACTTTGGTTGGCATGGTTGACCGAAATGCGTGAGTCAGGTCGTGTGGTTAAATTCAATGCGGATGTTGCGGTAAGTGGTTCAACTGAGAACCTCGAAGTAACTCGTGTTGGTGTGTTTAACCTACTTGCTGACAGCAAATACTTCCGTTACAACGATACTGTTGGTGAGATTCAAGAGTTAGGCCGCCAACCGGATGGCCACGTGACCTCAACCGCAGGTAAGTTTGAGCAAACTGAATCTGGCTACGCACCACTTTACATTGACCCGGCGCGCGGCCAAATCTTGAACTTAGCAATCCAGAAAGCAACCCTTTCTGAGCGTTATCACCAAGGTGGCACTGTTGGTTACGTTATTACCGCAGTACTTATCATTGGTATCTTGATTGCTATCTACAAGTTCATCACCTTAACGGCTGAAGCAGGTAAAATGCGTTCACAGTTGAAGAATATTGATAACCCATCTTCAAACAACGCCTTGGGTCGTATTCTGGCTGTTTACAAAGAAAACCAATCTGTTGATGTGGAAACTTTAGAAATGAAACTTGACGAAGCTATTTTACGTGAAACTCCACGTATCGATAGCGGCGTTAACATCATCAAAGTTTTTGCAGCGATTGCGCCATTATTAGGTCTACTTGGTACTGTTGTGGGTATGATCGGTACGTTCCAATCAATCACATTGTTCGGTACAGGTGACCCGAAAATTATGGCTGGCGACATTTCAATGGCGTTGGTAACAACTGCACAAGGTCTGATCGCCGCAATTCCATTGATTCTAATTCACTCTGTTGTGGCTGCACGTGCAAAATCGATCGTTCAGGTACTCGATGAGCAAGCTACTGGTATCGTAGCTGCGCATGCGGAGAAGAAGGGGTAATCCTATGAACTACCTGGTGGGACTTTGGGAATCTATCAGGGATTTTTTAGCGACCGGTGGCGACGTGTTGTACGTCGTCATGGGAGCACTCTTCATCATGTGGGTTCTCATGATTGAGCGCTTCTGGTTCTTGACCAGCGAGTATCCAAAACTTCGTAATAATATTATTGCGAAATGGAATGCCCGCTCGGATACCACCTCATGGTACGCTCATAAAATTCGTGATGCATGGGTTTCTGAAGCCGAAGATAAACTTAATGCACGTATTTTGTTGATCAAAACATGTGTTGCGCTGTGTCCATTAATTGGGCTGTTAGGAACCGTGACGGGTATGATTACAGTGTTTGAAATCATGGCCGTACAGGGGACCGGTAACCCGCGTTTGATGGCGTCAGGTATTTCAATGGCGACCATCCCAACGATGGCAGGAATGGTTGCAGCATTGTCAGGTATGTACTTTGCGACGCGCCTAGAAGCTCGGGTTCGTAAAGCGAAGAACAAATTGATTGACAGTTTGCCACATCATTAAGAGAGAATAACTATGGCACGTAAACGTTTTCAGGAAGAGGAAGAAGCAGCGATTGATATGACACCGATGTTGGACATCGTGTTTATCATGTTAATCTTCTTCATCGTTACAACCTCTTTCGTTAAAGAGGCGGGTATCGACGTGAACAAGCCAGATGCGAGTCAAGCGCAGGCTAAGCCGTCTGCCAACATCTTTATAGCTATTCGTGCGAATGGCGAAGTATGGATGGACAAGCGTATGGTAGATGTTGAGCGCGTTGGCGCGAACATTGAACGTCTATTGGCAGAACAGCCAACTGATATCGTCGTGATTCAGGCGGACAAGGAAGCCAAACATGGTGTTGTCGTAAAAGTCATGGATCAAATCAAGGAAGCGGGTATCGATAAGATATCCATTGCTGCAGAGGTCGACTAATATGGTGCGCTTCATAGTATCATTACTATTGGGTGCTGTAGCTACGTTCCTTCTGTTCGCTTTCATGGCTTATTTGATTAGCGGTGGGGACGGACGGAAAGATGTACCGCCGCCTACACCACCTATTGAAATTGTGACAACACCACCGGACTCTGATTTGGACACGCGTCGTCGGACACCACCGCCGCCGCCGCCGCCACCACAGCAGCCGCCACAAACTCCGCAAACGGAGCCTGATACATCAAGTGATGCGATCAACTTCAATCCGGATTTTGGGTCAGTAGAGATCTCTACAGACACAGGGTTAGGAACAGGTGGGTTAGCCGTAGCGGATGGTGATGCGACACCTATTGTACGGATTAACCCGCGTTATCCGCCTGCAGCGGCACGTGACGGCCTAGAAGGTTGGGTGTTATTGCGCTTCACCATTGATGAGACCGGCGGTGTAACTGACGTAGAAGTAATTAACTCTGAGCCGCGTCGAGTATTCGACCAAGAAGCTCGCCGAGCGTTACTGCGTTGGAAATACAAGCCAAAAGTCGTTGATGGTAAGCCGGTTCGTCAGCCAGGCCAAACCGTTCAACTTGATTTCAAGTTGGATATGGAGTAACAGATGATGCACAAAAAACTCACAGCCTTAATTAGTGCGAGTGTATTGTGTACTGCCATGGCGGTAGCTTCGGCTACTGCCCATGCGCAGGAAATCAATTACAATTTGCCATCAGCAGAGCAAGTTCAAGCAGCGAAAGACGCACGTCGCAACCAAGTGGTGAGTGAGCGTGTTGGTCGTCGCTTGATTAAAGCACTAGATATGTATACCGAAGAGGAAAACGTTAAAGGTGCTATTGCTGAGCTAGAAGCGGCAGGTGCACGTGACTCGTTCGACGTTGCGTACGTAAACCGATTTTTAGGCAACTTGTATGCTGCAGACGAACAGTTTGAACGTGCTATCCAGTTAGTAAAGCAGGCCGCCGATTCGAATGAATTAGGTTGGACTGACCACGCGTCAGTGTTGAAATTAACTGCTGACTTAGCACTGCAAACAGAAAAGTATCAGCTTGCACTTGAGTATTATGGGAAATGGTTACAATTCACTGGTGAGCGCGATCCAGATGTATTTATGCGTATCGCGAATGCATACTACGAATTGAAGCAATTTGATAAAGTAATCCGTCCAGCGGATCTATCAATTGCAGCTTTTCGTGCTAAAGGTGAAGAAAACCGCAACCCTTATATTCTGAAAATTGCCTCTTACTACGAGCGTCAAATGTACGCTGAAGCTATCAAAGTACTGGAAGCCGGGTTGAATGTGTTACCTGGTGAAAAGGGTTGGTGGAGTCAGTTAGGCATGATGTACATGCTCGTAGAAGATATGGATAAGGCATTGCAGACAATGGAGATAGCGTATTTAGCTGGTTATCTAGACAAAGAAAACCAGTTCAAAGCGCTCGCTCAATTGTACTCAAATAACCTGATTCCGTACAAAGCGGCAACCATTATGCTGAAGCACTTAGAGTCAGGTGATATTGAGAAGACAATGCGCAACTACCAGATGGTAGCGGGCAACTTCGAACAATCGCGCGACTTTGCTAAAGCTGCTGCGCAGTTTGAAAAAGCTGCACAGTACGCGGAAACGCGTAAAGACAAAGCCGAAATGTACCGTCGTCAAGGTAGTGCTTTATTACGTGCCGAGCAGTACACGAAAGCTGCCGACGCGTTCTTAAAAGCGCTCGATAACGGTATTGAGAATGAAGGTCGTGTTTATATGTCACTTACCGAGGCTCACTTCTATAACAACAACTTCCGTGAAGCACTGAAGTATGTTCAAGAAGCGAAAAAGTTTAGCAACGAACGTCGTAATGCGGCGAACTGGGAAACTTACATTCGTAGCAAAGCCTCTAATCGTGGTGTGACTTTATAAAAACGATGTACGCTTTGAAAAAACCCCGCACTACCGCGGGGTTTTTTGTCTGTGCGGATCCGCTTATTGTGAGTGACTGATAATTCGAGTATGATCTGCACCGAAAATTTAACTATGTGAGGAGGTTGTAGTTATGGCTCACGAAGAAAACTTCCGTGATGAATCAGGCGTAAAAATGGGTTGGTTAGCTGCCATTGTGTTTGTCGCAGTGCCATTATTACCAGCGGTTTTATCATGGATTAAATTCTTTTCAGCATAAGCTGAATGCGACAGTAGGAAATCTATGTCATTGCATTTATTGCTGGTTGAGGACAAACCGGCGACACGGGAACAGTTATTGCAAATTATTGCACAGAGCCCGTTTAAGGTAAGCTGCGCCAATGATGGCTTAGAAGGCTTAAACCTATCTAAAAGTGAACAGTTTCATATGGTGCTGGTTGATCACAAAATGCCGCTGATGGATGGGCTCGCGCTCATTAAAAGTCTGCGGCAATTGCCAGCCTATCAGGCTGCCCCGATTCTATTAATGACAACCCAAGACGCGGGTCAAGTTGCGCCATTAGCTGAAAAAGCAGGTGCTAATTTATGCTTATCGAAACCTGTTGATGGCAAGCGGCTATTGGAGTTGTTGAATGATCTGGCGGCTACCATTAGCCACCCCCAGCAAAGTCACGTATAACGGAGAGCATGTGAACCTCACCGACTATATCAAAACAGTTCCTGATTATCCCAAACCTGGGATTCTGTTTCGCGATATTACACCACTAATAGCTGATGGCGCTGCATTTCATGGTGTGATTGATATGTTGGCGGAGCGTTATCGTGGGCGGGGTGTTACCAAAATCGTGGGGATTGAAGCGCGTGGATTTATTTTTGCTACCGCATTAGCGTACGCATTGGGAGTTGGTTTCGTCCCATTACGTAAACCAGGCAAACTACCTCGTGCTACCGTTGCGCAATTCTATGCCCTCGAGTATGGCGTCGACAGCTTAGAAATTCATGCCGATGATATTCACGCTGGGGATCGTGTTGTTTTAGTGGACGATTTATTGGCAACCGGTGGCACCGTCATGGCTGGTGTTCAGTTGCTGCAACAACTACAAGCTGAGTTGGTAGAGTGCTCCTTCGTAATTTCTTTGCAAGACTTAGGTGGCGAGCAGCGGTTACAAGAAGCGGCAATTCCATACTATACCCTGTGCACATTTTAAGGTAAGTTAGTTACCGTCACGTTGTGATCGAGAGAGATAAAATTGGCATGAGTTATCAGGTCCTAGCCCGTAAATGGCGTCCCCGTACCTTCACAGAGGTTGTTGGGCAACAACATGTGCTGCAACCGCTGATGAATGCGCTGCAGACTGGACGCTTGCACCATGCGTGGTTGTTGACCGGAACCCGTGGAGTGGGCAAAACCACAATTGCTCGGATTTTAGCGAAAAGTTTGAACTGTGAGCTGGGCGTAACTGCGCAGCCGTGTGGGCAATGCCAGATTTGTACAGCGATTGAGCAAGGGCGGTTTGTTGACTTGCTAGAAATCGATGCAGCTTCACGTACGAAGGTGGAGGACACGCGTGAGTTACTTGATAACGTGCAATACGCGCCGACACAAGGACGTTTTAAAGTCTACTTAATAGACGAAGTGCACATGCTTTCACGCCATAGTTTCAATGCGTTGTTGAAAACCTTAGAAGAGCCACCACCGCACGTAAAATTTTTATTAGCGACCACAGATCCACAAAAGTTGCCGATTACTGTGTTATCGCGTTGCTTGCAGTTTAACCTAAAAGCATTATCACGGGATGACATTGCCGAACACCTACAGCATATACTCACGGCGGAGAATATCCCCTATGATGAGGATGCGTTACTGTTAATAGCACGAGCGGCACAAGGCAGCATGCGAGACGCATTAAGCCTTACTGATCAAGCGATCGCTCAAGGTAATCAAGCCGTGAACATGCAGGGCGTCCAGCAAATGTTGGGGAGTGTCCCTTCCTATCAACTGGTCACGCTGCTGCAGTATATTCTAAACGGTCAAACAGAAGCGATGTTGAATGTCCTTGATCACGTCGCTAAGCAAGTTCCAGACTTAAGTGGTTTATTGCCTGAGCTGTTAACTCTGTGTCATCAAATGGCGCTGTATCAAGCCGTGCCTGCTACTGCACAAGCAACTGGCCTTGATGTTGCGGCGCAACGATTGGCAGAACAACTGCCCGCCGAGTTGCTGCAAGTCTATTACGATATATTGGTGCAAGGGCGCCGAGATCTCCAATACGCCAGCGACGTGCGTAGCGGGGTTGAGATGACGTTGCTGCGGCTACTGGCATTTCGGCCAGAATCGTTACCTGTAGTAGAAGTTGAGCCAGCATCAGCTACAGCAGCGATGCCAGTTGTCGAGTCGCAACCAGAAGCTACCGCTCCAGCACCTGAACCAGTTACCGAATCACAACCAGAAGCCGCCGCTCCAGCACCTGAGCCAGTTACCGAATCACAACCAGAAGCAGCCACCCCTGTGGGATTACAGGCGCTACTGGCAACCCGTGATGCGCTAACGCAAAAAAAAAATCCTGAATCCGCAGTAGCTCATGAGCCTGATGCTACTCCACAGCAGCGCGTAGCAGAGGCAGAGCCTGTGGTGCGTGAGCCTGTACCAACTGTGCAGCTAACAAACCCTACTGAGAGTTTGCCAGAAATTACTGAAGCAACTCGAAGTGCAGCCGAAGTTGATACGTGGTCAGCCATGATAGAGCGACTTGAACTCCAAGGATTAACGCGACAATTTGCGCGTCACTGTGTCCTGCAACAACAGCAGGATCGATACTTATTGATCGTACGAAAACAGTGGGCTTACTTGCTGAACGAAGGCATTGTGAACCGTCTACGAGAAGCGTTGAGCAGTAATTACCAGATGACTTTAGCGGATGTAGTGGTGGGTGATACAACTACCCTTACACCGGCTGAAATACAAGATAAAATTAACGAGCTGCAACAGCAACTGGCGTTGCAACGATTAGCTGAAGACCCCAATGTGCGGCAATTAGAAGAGCATTTTGGTGTACGGCTGATCACTGATTCGCTCAAACCCATTTAGTTATAGGAAAAGAGGTTATTATGTTTAAAGGTGGTTTAGGTAACATGATGAAGCAGGCGCAACAAATGCAAGAACGGATGCAGAAAGCGCAGGCAGAAATCGCAAACCTCGAAGTTGTTGGTGAAGCAGGTGCAGGCTTAGTGAAAGTCACTATGCTTGGTAATCACAATGTTCGTCGCGTATCGATTGACCCGAGCTTGTTCGCTGATGATGACGCAGAAATGCTCGAGGATCTCGTGGCAGCAGCAATTAACGATGCTGTTCGGCGCGTCGAGCAAACGTCGCGCGAGAAAATGGCTGAAGTAACAGGTGGCATGAATTTACCACCGGGTTTTAAGATGCCTTTTTAAGTTGAGCGTATAGATGCAACTCAGTCCAGCAATTCAAGAACTGATCAATGCGTTGCGGTTACTCCCTGGGGTAGGGCAAAAAACTGCGCAACGGATGACCTTTCAATTGTTAGAACGGCAACGGGACAGTGCATTACGGCTGGCAGCAGCATTGACCACAGCGGTTGATCGAGTTGGGCATTGTGAGCAATGCCGAACACTATCAGAAACTGCAGTTTGTGCTATTTGTGCAAACCCCAAACGTCGTGAAAGTGGTTTATTGTGTATTGTTGAAACACCCGCAGATGTGGTGGCTATTGAACAGACGGCGCAATATCAAGGATGTTACTTTGTGTTAATGGGGCACTTGTCGCCATTAGATGGCATCGGCCCCGAGGACATTGGCTTAGATGTGTTAGCGCAGCGTTTACGGCACGATAATTTGCACGAGGTTATCCTCGCAACTAACCCAACGGTTGAAGGGGAAGCCACTGCGCACTACATCGCTGATGTAGCTCGTACCTGTGGCGTGAAAACATCGCGGATAGCGCATGGTGTGCCGGTAGGCGGTGAACTTGAATATGTTGATCAAGCAACGCTAGGACATGCATTCAGTGGTCGTAAGTTAATCGACTAGCTTGCGAAACAAATTTTTCCAGGTTTTACGCTTGAAAACGGGGGCTCTGCCCCCATCTTTCTTCTATCTCGAATTCATTAATAAAATCATTTAGCTATCGTGTAGGAGAATAAGTTATGGCGGAAACCCGTCAAACCGAAACCCATCAAACCGAAACCCTTGGTTTTCAAACCGAAGTGAAGCAATTGCTTCACTTAATGATCCACTCTTTATATTCCAATAAAGAAATCTTTTTACGCGAGCTGATTTCTAACGCCTCGGATGCTGCTGATAAGCTGCGCTTTAAGGCATTAAGTGACAGTAAATTATTAGCAGACGATACCGAGCTCTTCGTGCGCGTGAGCACTGACAAAGAGAACGGTACCATTACCATTAGCGACAACGGTATTGGCATGACCCGTGATGAAGCCATTAACCATTTAGGTACTATCGCTAAATCAGGTACTGCAGACTTTTTCAGCCGTTTATCTGGTGACCAAGCAAAAGACAGCCAGCTTATTGGTCAGTTTGGGGTTGGTTTCTATTCTGCCTTTATTGTGGCTGAAACAGTTACGGTACGTAGCCGTGCGGCAGGGGCGAATGCTGATGAAGCGGTTGAATGGACATCACAAGGCGAAGGTGAGTTTAGTGTCCGTACCATCGAGAAATCGAATCGTGGTACCGACATTATTCTGAAGTTGCGTGAGGATGCGAAGGAATTCCTGGATGAATGGCGCCTGAAAAATATTATCACCAAGTATTCTGATCACCTGAGCATCCCCGTACAAATGCCAAAACGCGGCGAAGATAATAAGCATGAGGGCTGGGAAGCAGTAAACTCAGGCAAGGCGTTGTGGACTCGCGATAAATCAGAAATTAGTGACGAAGAATACAAAGAGTTCTACAAGACAATCGCCCATGATTTTGAAGATCCGTTGTTATGGAGCCACAACAAGGTTGAGGGGACTTCTGAATATACGAGCTTGTTATATATTCCGAAACGGGCACCATGGGATTTGTGGAACCGCGACCAACAAAACGGAATTAAACTATATGTAAAACGCGTCTTTATTATGGATGACGCGAAGCAGTTAATGCCGGCTTATCTGCGTTTTGTGCGTGGGTTAATGGACTCCGCTGACTTGCCATTAAACGTCTCGCGAGAAATTTTACAGGACAATAAAATTACTCGTGCGATGCGTAATGGTAGCACCAAACGGGTGTTGTCGATGCTGAAAAAGTTGGCTAAGGATGATCCAGAAACCTATCAAACTTTCTGGGATACCTTCGGTACGGTGCTAAAAGAAGGACCTGCCGAAGACTATGCGAACCAAGAGACCATCTTGAGTTTGTTGCGCTTTGCATCAACTCATGAAGATACGCCAGTTGCGAAAGTTAGTTTAGATGACTACTTAGCCCGGATGCCGGAGAAACAAGAGAAAATTTATTATATCGTGGCTGATTCATACGAAGCTGCTCGTGATAATCCAGCATTGGAAATTTTCCGCAAGAAAGGCATTGAAGTCTTACTGCTGTCTGAGCGTATCGATGAATGGCTTATGAGTCACTTAACTGATTACAAGGATAAGCCATTTCAGTCAGTGACCCGTGGTGACTTAGACTTAGGTGAGCTCGATGATGCCGATGAGAAGCAACAACACGAGAAAATTGAGAAAGCATTCAAGGAACATCTGAAGCGGTTTGAAAGCGCGCTAGGAGAACAAGTGAAATCGGTTCGCGTCACCCATCGTTTGACCGATTCGCCGGCGTGTATCGTCACCGATGAGCATGATATGAGTACGCAAATGGCGAAGCTCATGGAAGCTGCGGGGCAGAAAGTGCCAGAAACCAAATATATCTTCGAGGTTAATCCTGAACATACATTGGTGAAGCGAATTGTTGCGGTGAAGGATGAGCAGAAATTTGCTGAATGGGCACAATTGCTGCTCGACCAAGCGACTTTGGCAGAACGTGGTAGCTTGAAAGACCCTGCAAAGTTTGTAGCGCGGGTGAACAAGTTAATGTTGGATTTGACCGCCGACTAACGTGCAGCGTTGTGTTGTTTGTATAAATCGTGAACAACTATGAGCGAGTTGAGCATTGTTTGATGATTGTCGGCAATGCTCGGACTTGTCATAGCGCGCTGCGCAAGGTAAAGTTCGACTTTATCTCATCCGTATACAAACAAATTCAGTAAAAGAGGTTGTTCATGCGCATAATCCTGTTGGGCGCGCCTGGCGCAGGGAAAGGTACACAAGCGCAGTTCTTGATGAAAACTTTTGGGATTCCACAAATCTCAACCGGAGACATGCTACGAGCTGCAATCAAGGAAGGTACCGAATTAGGTAAACAAGCTAAAGCGGTAATGGATGCAGGCAAACTAGTGTCAGATGACATTATGATTGGCTTAGTTAAAGAGCGTGTGGCACAACCTGATTGTCAGAACGGCTTCTTACTGGATGGCTTTCCACGAACCATTCCGCAAGCTGACGGAATGCATGCGGCAGGTATTTCGGTTGATGTAGTCCTTGAATTTGACGTACCTGATGAGGTGATTGTCGAACGAATGGCAGGCCGTCGTGTACACCCTAGCTCAGGCCGCGTGTACCACGTGCTTAATAATCCACCAAAAGTTGCTGGTAAAGATGACCTTACCGGAGAGGATTTGGTGATCCGCGAGGATGATAAAGAAGAAACCGTGCGTAAGCGGTTAGCAATTTATCATGAACAAACCGAGCCATTAGTGGCATATTATCGTAAACTAGCAGAGCAAGGCCAGGTTCAGTTTTATAACATTGATGGAACGAGAGAAGTTGAGGTAATAAGCGCTGAGCTTCAGCAATTATTACAATAACTCGTTGTAGTGCATCAATGCTGACAAAAAAACCCACCTTGCGTGGGTTTTTTGTTTTCGTTGTTCACACATCATAAGGAAAAACAACTATGGATGTTCAGTTAAACATTACCATGCTGTATGCCGGTTTGTTAGCGGTGTTATTTATAATTTGGTCACTCAACGTAGTACGATTGCGTGTGCAAGACCAGGTCGGGTTGGGAAGTGGAAAATCACTCCGGCTTGCTGCGGCAATTCGGATTCAAGGAAATTTTGTCGAGTATGTGCCACTTGCACTGCTCCTGCTGGCACTGATGGAATGGCACGGTGCTCCAGCACCGCTATTGCATAGTTTAGGCGTGGTTTTACTCGTGGGGCGAATCATTCACGGGATTGGATTAATGCAATCAGCCGGGAAATCGGCTGGACGTATGTTAGGAACTCTTGCCACCTTCGCGGTGTTGCTGTTGCAAGCTGGTTACGCGATTGGGGCTTACTGTGGTGCTATTTTATGATGATATTACCTGGGGTGTTCCGATTTGGAACACCCGCACAACCGCCGTTGTTGTTACTACATAGTTCACAAAGTACCAGTGGTCAATGGCGTGCCTTGATTCAACAAATACAGGCTGAATTTGATATTCTCGCGGTTGATCTGCTGGGTTATGGAAAAGCGCCTGACGCGAATTCGATTGAACCTGAGGCATTTCGTTTTGCCGACGAATTACCACGGATTTTAGAGGCTATTGACCTGGTTGAATGGGAACAACCCATTACCTTGGTTGGCCACTCATATGGTGGGGCTCTGGCCTTGAAAATCGCACTGGAAAAACGAGTAGCCGTGCAGAGCCTTGTCGTATTTGAGCCAGTCGCATTTCACGTGTTAACAGCTAACGAGCCAGCACGATTGGAGATTGATAAAATTGCGGCGCAAATGGATCAATTTGACCAACGAGCGGCAACTGCTGCGTTTGTTGATTATTGGAATATACCGGGCTTTTTCGATTCATTACCTGAGCGGATGCAGGCAGTGATGCTGCAACAGGCAAGTAAGGTGACCCGTGATTTCGCAGCTTTAATGGGTGAGCCTTATGAACTTGCTGATTATCGTCTTGTGGATGTACCGGTATTGCTGTTACAGGGGAAATACACGCAAGCAAGTGCACGGCAGGTTGCACAGCATCTGTTGCATATCATTCCGAATATCCAGAGCAAGGTATTGGAGTGTGGTCATATGGGACCAGTAACACACCCTGAATTGGTCAATGCTGAAATTGTACGATTTGTGCGACATCAAACTAACGAGGTTGCATGAGTCAGTTTCCGCTCTTGGAGCATTATCCTGAACTCATTTATTTGGATAGTGCAGCTGCGTGTCAGGTGCCAGCTGAAGTACTGCAAGCAATACAGCACTACTACCAGTATCAGCACGCAAATGTTCATCGAGCAGGGCATCGCCTCGGGCGTGCGGCCACACTGGCATTGGAGCAAGCGCGCGCGCAGTTGGCCGCGTTTATGGGCGCGCCAGCGGAGCAAGTGACACTACAAAGCTCAACCACTGCGGTCCTTAATTATCTTGCCCAGTACCTTCCCGTGTCGTGGCAGGCAGGTGATGAGGTGCTGCTGACGCGAGCAGAGCATCATGCCAATATTTTACCGTGGCAACGGCTCGCTGAACGGCACCAATTGCAGTTAAAATACATTGATATTGACCCCCAAACAGGCGCTCTTAGCGCCTGGGAAGAGTTACTCACTGCGCGAACGAAAGTGGTGAGTGTCACTTTTGCAAGCAACGTGACTGGGGCGCTATTCGACATCGAACCCTTGTTGCAGCGCGCGCAACAACAAGGTAGCTGGACTATTGTGGATGCCGCGCAAGCGGCTGCACATTACCCGTTACGAGCCAGTGAACTGGGCTGCGATGCGTTGGTATTTAGTGCACATAAGGTGTACGGCGTAGCAGGCTGTGCCCCCTTATATTTAAGTGAGCGTTTGTTGACACAATTACCGCCCATGCTTGTTGGTGGCGGTGTGGTACAACAGGTTACACCGACGCAGGCTACATTCATTGATGGTATCCAGCGTTTTGAAGCTGGCAGCCCGAATACTGCGGCGGCTGTTGCGGCAGCGGCAGCGGTGCAATGGTTAGCTAAACAAGATGGCCAGCGGCTGAGTGCATTGCGCTCACTGTTAGTGAGCGAATTGCGACAGCGCGCTTGGCTAAACGTGCTACCTAGTGGTCTCCAAGCTACACCTACAGTGGCTTTTTATAGCAACGAGTTTCATGCCTATGATGTTGCAACCTGGCTTGATCAACATGGCATTGCGGTACGCGCAGGGCATCACTGCGCGCAAGTTTTTCTACAACATTGGCAACTGCCGGCCGTCGTGAGAGTGTCGCTCGGCGTTTATATTACCGAAGCACACATTCACCAATTTCTTCAAACATTGGACGCTGGCTGGGCATTATTTAGCTCAGATTAGGAGTACAGACGTGCAACAACCCAATCATTGGTGGGGCGAGTCGAAAAAACTGGCGCGACTCACAGGCCCTATTTTGATCGCACAATTAACGCAAGTGTTAATGAGTGTCGTGGATACCTTGATGGCCGGTCGAGTGAGTTCGACTGATCTTGCCGCAGTGTCAGTAGGTGGCAGTATTTGGGTACCGTCGACCTTACTCATCATGGGATTAGCATTAGCATTAGCGCCGATTATTTCCCATTTTGATGGTGCAAATCAGCATCATAAAGTAGCGAATATGGTGCAACAGGGATTATATGCTGCGGTCATTGGTGGGTTACTTTGTTTTACTGTCATTCAATGTGCACCGCTGATACTGAATGCCATGTCGGTTGAGCCAGAGTTTCGTGTTATTACCCTCGATTACTTATTTTTTGTCAGCTTTGGAATACCAGCATTAGTCCTATACATGGTGCTAAGAAACTACTGCGAAGGGTTGTCATTTACCGTACCATCCTTGGCTATAGGGGTGCTTGGTTTATTGGTGAATATTCCAATAAACTATATTTTTATTAATGGGTTATATGGTATGCCTAAGCTTGGTGGTGCTGGTTGTGGTTTAGCTACTGCTATCGTATTTTGGGTGATGGCGATGGCTATGACTATTTACGTCACCTATGCCAAACGGTTCAGCAAAGTTCGCGTATTTGAGAACTTTCACCCACCGGTGTGGGACGATATTTTCTATGTTATTCGTTTGGGCGCGCCCATTGCTACCGCGATGTTTTTTGAAGTGAGTTTATTTGCTGCCGCAGCACTGGTTATTGCCCCCTTGGGTGCAGTGGTGGTGGCCAGTCACCAGATTGCCTTGAATATATCCTCGTTGGTATACATGGTGCCGTTAAGCTTGTCGATGGCAGTAACTCTGCGAGTAGGCTTCGCGCTCGGTGCGGGCAACCCAGCGAATGCCATGCTGAACTATAAAATTGCAACGATTTTCGGCATGACCTTTGCTGCCGTGAATGGTTTAATCATGTATTTGGCAGGTGCGTGGTTAGCTGGGTTATATACCGATGATCAGGCCGTGATCCAATTAGCTGCCACGTTGATGGGGTTAGCGGCTATTTTCACCTTGTCAGACACCTTCCAAGCGGTGGCTATGGGTACTTTACGTGGCTATAAAGATACCAAAGCCGTGATGTTTATCACGTTTCTATCCTATTGGCCGTTTGGCTTAACGTTAGGCGTGATCCTATCGCGTACGGATTGGTTGGTGCCGAGTTTAGGCGCGGCTGGTATGTGGATTGGTTTTATTTCGGGGCTTACGGTGGCTGCGATTTTATTAGCTTGGCGGCTACGTGTTATCAGCCGCCGCTATCGTCTAGCTCACGCTGAGCGGTTTATACAAACTGCATCGGTGTCAGGTTGATACTTGCCGCTGTGCGAGTACAGCCAAGACCTCATTTAAGTGTAGGCCTCGAGCGCTTAGCAGGACGAGTAAGTGATACAGTAGATCGGCACTTTCATTAAGCAATTGGTTCTCGTCATCAGTGACGGCGGCGAGAGCCACTTCAACACCTTCTTCCCCCACTTTTTGCGCAACGCGAGCGATTCCTTGTTGTAGTAGTTGATAGGTATAGCTGGTGGGATCACCTGCCGCTTGCCGAGCGTGAATGGTATCGAGCAATCGCACCAGTAATGGACTTGCGACACCACTGGAAAAACAGCTGCGGTGGCCTAATGATGATGGTGAAGGCAGCCCACAGATGATGTGTTAGCCTTCAAAAACTTTGCGGCTAACGCGGATGATAGTGATGATGGTGGTGGTGAAATTGGTTCATCATGAATTTTCCTAAAACGAATAAAATGAGCTAACGGACCCTAATTGTATAGCTATAAAAATCTCGACCAACATTTATTTTAAAGGGTTTTTCAATTTCTTGTATTAAGTTGTATAGATTTTATTTTCCATAATCAATAGAATCCTCCAGCGCCCTGGAATTTATGGTACATTGTGGTCATCATGTCTCAGATACTAAGTTAATGTCGAAGGTTACAGCTCAATTTCAAAATGATGGTGTATTGGCACGGACGCTACCTGGATTTCAACCGCGTGCTGCGCAAATGACGATGGCACAAGCGGTAGAACGATCAATAATCGAACGCTCACAGCTGGTGGTCGAAGCAGAAACGGGTACTGGAAAAACCTTTGCCTATTTAGTGCCGACGTTGTTAAACCCCGGGAAGGTTATTATTTCTACGGGTACAAAAGCCTTGCAAGAACAACTGTACCATCGTGATTTGCCAGCATTACGGGCCGCATTAGCACCGGCTAAATTAATTGCTTTACTTAAAGGGCGTGCTAACTACCTTTGTTTGCATCGGTTGAATCAAGCGAGCAACCAGGCCGGTGCGTTATCGTCTGAACAGCAACAGCAATTAGTGGCCGTACGCCAATGGGCACAACGCACCACTGATGGTGATATTGGCACGATAAACGTCATTCCAGAAGATGCTGCCATTATTCCCGTGGTGACGAGTACGGTCGATAATTGCCTCGGGCGCGACTGTCCAGATTATCAGGCCTGTTATTTAGTCAAAGCACGGCAACGCGCACTCGATGCGGATATGGTCGTGGTTAATCATCATTTGTTTTTTGCCGATATGGCGCTGCGGGACGTTGGCTTTGGGGAGTTGATCCCGCAAGCAGATGCCATCATCTTTGACGAGGCTCACCAGTTACCGGATATCGCCAGTCAGTACTTTGGTGAAGCAGTATCGAGTCGGCAGATGCAAGAGCTGGCACATGAATTAAAATTGCTCTATCTGACTGAGTTAAAAGATTTACGGCAGTTGGATAAGGCGGCCGACAAATTACTGGTAAGTTTACAAGATTGGCGCTTAGTATTTCCGCGCGATCCCACGCGCGGTAACTGGCGGGTTATGGCACGCCGGCCTGAAGTGGCACAAGCTGCAACAATCGTTATGGAACATTTGCAGTTCCTGCGTGATGTTTGCAAAGCAGCGTTAGGGCGACATCAAGATCTTGACCAAGCGTACACACGTTGCTTGACCATACTTAGTAAATGGGAGCAACTGCAAGACGTTAGTCGTACAGGCTATAGCTTTTGGTTTGAAACCACGCCACGCCAAGTGACCTTGCACCAAACCCCCTTAAGTGTGGCGGACAAGTTTGGAAAATACGTGGCTGATAGTGGAATGGCGTGGATTTTTACATCTGCAACTTTAGCCATTGGTGAACGATTTAATCATTTTACTGACCAATTAGGATTATCTGAGGCAGCCACATTATGCTTGCCAAGCCCATTTAACTTTGCGGAACAAGCGCTGCTATGTGTCCCGCGGTATTTACCAGCACCGAATCAACCACAAATGGTCACAGTCTTGGCTGACTTGGTAGCGGAGGTTGTGGCACATAATAAGCATGGTGGCACCTTTGTGTTGTTTACTAGCCACCGTATGTTACAGCAGGTGGCCACAGCGTTAGCGAACCGAATTATACAACCGATATTTGTGCAAGGCTCGAGCAGTAAACGCGAGTTATTGACCGAGTTTACTGCGGCAGGCAATGGTGTCTTATTGGGCACTTCATCATTTTGGGAAGGAGTTGATGTGCGCGGCGCAGCGTTACGCTGTGTAATTATTGATAAGTTACCCTTTGCTAGCCCCGATGAACCTTTACTTCAGGCAAGGGTTGAAGATTGTCGCTTGCGTGGAGTTGATCCTTTTACTCAGGTACAATTACCACAAGCCATTATCGCGTTAAAACAAGGTGCAGGGCGACTTATTCGCGACGCCAGTGATCAGGGGGTACTGATTGTCTGTGACCACCGGTTGGTTACCAAACCTTACGGTGGTTTGTTCCTTAGTAGTTTACCTGCCATGCAGCGGACACGAGATCTCGCCGTTGCACTCGATTTTTTAGCACAACTGGAGAAGCCAGAGTGACCTTTGATGTCGTTTTAGCAATAGATACCTCAACTGAACAATGCTCGGTTGCGTTAAAAAAAGCCGATCAGTGGGCAACAAGAGCAGTTCTTGCCCCGCGTGAGCATTCACAACTTATTTTGCCATTGGTGCAGGAGGTGTTAGCTGAACTTGAGGTCACTCTCGCAGACGTGAACGCCTTAGTGGTAGGGTATGGGCCTGGTAGTTTCACTGGGGTACGGATCAGTGTAGCAATCGCCCAAGGTTTAGCATTTAGTCACAATATACCAGTAATTCCCGTCAGTACCTTAACAGGGCTTGCGCAACAAGCGATTCGTGTTCACGACGCGCGCCAAGTTGTTAGCGCTATTGACGCCCGAATGCATGAAGTTTATGTCGCTGCTTATCGTGAGCACCGGGGGCTGGCGGTGCCGGTGTGCAACGCGCAGATGGCAGGGTTAGTGGATATCACAAGCCAGTCGTGGTGGGGTGAGTTAGATAATAGTCAAGCCATTGTTGGGGTTGGTACGGGGTGGCGGCAATACGCTGAGCAGCTGAATGCCTGCCAGCAGGTACAGATCCTCGAGGATATCACTTTACCCCTCGCTGAGGACTTGCTCAGTTGGGGAGTTCAATGTGGCAAGATAATTGCAGCCAGCGAACTTGAACCACTGTATGTACGCAATGAAGTCGCCTGGCAAAAGTTACCTGGTAGAGGTTAAAAACCAGTAAATGTTAGGAACTTACATCGTTAAAATTTGCTCAAACTGCTATAGAAGAAGAGTTCAGCAGTTTTATTCGTAAGGCCAGAGGTACTTAGTATGAAACAATTAATCCCCATGATTGCGATGCTCGCATTGGTTGCCTGCTCAGCCGTTCCAGATGCATTGCAAGTGCCAGATGATAAAGCATTGGTGTCGTATAAAGCAGCATTAGAAATGCCTGAACAAGTGGTGGGGCAGCCTGCGCGGTGGGGTGGCGTTATCGCCGAGGTGCGTAACACCGATCAGGATACGGTGATTGAAGTCGTAAATTTCGATCTGCAAAGTTGGGGACGGCCACAGCCTAGTGACCAAAGCCAAGGTCGATTCCGAGCTAAGGTTAAGGGGTTTGTAGACCCTATGGTGTATAAACAAGGGAAAGAGATCAGCTTTGTTGGAACCATTGGCCAACCTGAGTCTGGTACCATCGGTGAGTATAATTACCTCTTCCCTGTGTTACAGGTGACTAACAAACATTTATGGCCTGAGCGTAAAGAACCGACGCGGGTGGAAGTGAATTATGATGCATTATGGTATCGTCACTATTGGTATAGTTACCCGCATTATCCACGGCCAATCTATGTGCCAGCTCCGGTCATGAAAGACGATAAGCAATCTGCGAAACAATAACCGGATAGTGACACGCAATGACTGATTCAGCACTAGCATTAACACAGGCTCGGCACGCTGCCGAGCCTGTTTCATTTGAGCTGCCTTGGGGTACGTTACGCGGTGTCGCATGGGGCAACCCGTGCGGTCATCCAATGGTAGCACTGCACGGCTGGTTGGATAATGCCTATAGCTTCTTACCTTTGGCCGCAGAGTTCTTAAACTCACCTCTGGCGCAAGATAATCACCTGATTGCATTAGATTTAGCTGGTCATGGCCGCAGTGATCATCGGCCGTTAGGTAATTACTATCCATTTATTGATTATGTTTACGATATATGGCACATAGCTGCGCAACAACAGTGGTCGCAATTGAGTTTAATCGGCCATTCGATGGGGGGATATATTACCACCTTGTATGCTGCGCTAGCGCCGGAACAAGTGCAGTCATTAGTGACGATTGAAGCATTTGGATTAATAACTGAAGCAACCGAACGTACGGTGCAGCAATTGCGTGCAAGTTTTGACAGCCGTTGGCAACAGCAGTTTAAGCGACAGCCAGTGTACCCAGATTGGGAGAAAGCTGTCATGGCCAGAACCTTAGCTGGTGACTTGAGCCGCGAACTGTCAGCCTTATTGGTTGAGCGTGGGATTGCGCAAACGGACGATGGTTGGCGCTTTTTGGCGGATGGGCAGTTACGCTTACGCTCGCCGTTACGAATGACACCAGCGCAGGTTGAAGAAATTCTGCGGCACATTCAATGCCCTTATACTACGGTCGTGGCGTCAGCTGGTGAAATAGAAGTAAAGCAAGCCCTATTGCAATGGCAAAACTTTGTACCACACTTAAAGCAAGTGGATCTTACAGGTGGTCATCACGTTCATATGGAGCAGCCAAATGCGATTATCAGAGCAATTTTACCGATGTTTCGTAGTTTACCTAACTAGGCAAGACTGGTCGGATATGCGATGATTACACGCTATTCACTTTAATGAAACTTTGTTAATGAGCAAGGAGCAAGAGCGCGTGGATAAAATTTGGCTAAAACGTTATCCAACCGGCGTCCCGGAAACTATTGATCCGGATCGTTTCAATTCCTTAGTGGATATTTTTGAGCAAAGTATCCAAAAGTACGGCGATAAAGTTGCGTTTATCAACATGGATACTGAAATGACATTTAATGAATTGGATGTCCTTTCACGTCACTTTGCTGCGTTCTTGCAACAGCGTGGGCTAAAAAAAGGTGATGCCTTTGCCATCATGATGCCCAACTTACTGCAATATCCAGTGGCTTTATTTGGGGCGTTGCGAGCTGGTCTTACAGTAGTTAATGTCAACCCACTGTACACCCCTCGTGAACTCAAGCATCAGTTAAAAGACGCGCAAGTCAAAGCTATTGTCATTTTAGAAAATTTTGCTCACACCCTCGCTAAGGTAGAGGATTGCGTTCCGGTCGAGCAAGTTTTCGTCACCGCAATTGGTGACATGCTGCCAGCGCCAAAACGTTGGCTCGTGAATGCGGTGGTACGGCATATTAAAAAAATGGTACCGGCCTATAAATTGAAGAATACCACATCGTTGCGCACTGCTATTGCGCAAGGTGAGAAGCTTGCTTATACCCGTCCGGAAGTTGTTGGCGATGACCTAGCGTTCATACAATACACAGGCGGTACGACAGGGCTTGCCAAAGGTGCCATGTTATCCCATCGCAACATGGTGGCTAACTTAGAAATGGTTTCTGCACTGGTTACTCCGTTGGTGAATGATGGCGAAGAAACTGTTGTTACAGCACTGCCGCTGTATCATATCTTTGCTCTAACAGTGAACTGTTTAACGTTTCTCAAACACGGTGGTCGCAACTTGTTGATTACTAACCCGCGTGATATGAAAGGGTTTGTAAAAGAACTGAGCAAGTATCCGTTCTCCATGATTGCTGGTGTCAATACGCTATTTAACGGCTTGTTGAACACTGAAGGTTTTAAAGATCTCGATTTTTCCCACCTTAAGATTGCGCTAGGTGGAGGTATGGCGGTACAACGAGCGGTCGCCGAAAACTGGCAGCGCGTGACGAAGTCGCGGTTATTGGAAGGTTATGGTTTAACCGAGTGTTCACCCGTTGTTACCGTGAATCCAACCGATATTCAAGAGTATAACGGCACCATAGGTATTCCACTGCCATCAACTGATGTGCGTATCGTAGATACTGAAACCGGTGAAGTGTTACCTCAAGGCGAGGCTGGGGAGTTACAAGTGAAAGGGCCGCAGGTGATGGTTGGGTATCTCAACCGTCCAGAGGAAACGGCGCAAATCATGAAGGATGGCTGGTTTTCCACTGGTGATATCGCAGTAATGGATAGCGACGGTTTCTTCCGCATTGTGGACCGCAAAAAAGATATGATTTTGGTGTCGGGTTTTAACGTCTATCCGAACGAAATTGAAGATGTTATTGCTGCGCACCCGAAGGTATTGGAAGTGGCTGCCGTCGGTGTTCCTCATGAGGCCTCAGGTGAGCAAGTTAAGTTATTTGTGGTACGCAAAGACCCAAGCTTAACCGAGAAAGAACTCATCCAATATGCTCGGGAGAACCTCACTGGTTACAAAGTGCCCAAACTGGTTGAGTTCCGTGATGAGTTACCGAAAAGCAATGTAGGTAAAATCTTACGCCGTGAGTTACGTGATGAGGAAACTGCGAAGACTCAGGCCAACTCGCAATAGCCTATGATTCCTTATCAATTGATTACGACTCAAGCTGAGCTACTGACATTTTGTCAGTACGCTCAGCGGTTTCCCTATCTCGCATTAGATACCGAATTTGTCCGTACCCGAACCTACTACGCTAAACTTGGTTTAGTCCAGGTGCGGGTTCATGATCAGCTGGTGTTGATTGACCCCTTGGCAGAGATTGATTTAACTCCATTTTGGCAGCTCCTCAAAGATCCGCAATTGATACTGGTCATTCATGCGGGTGGGGAAGACTATGAAATTCTTATGCAGCAGATGGGCGAAATGCCTACCGCTGTGGTGGACACACAAATTGCGGCCGCATTCGCAGGTCACGGAGATGCATTGGGTTACGCCGCATTAGTACAGCATTATACCAATATTGAAATTGACAAATCGCAGTCGCGAACTGATTGGTTGCAGCGCCCGCTACAGCCAGTGCAATTGGATTATGCGGCTGCCGATGTGCAATATTTATACGATATTTATCCCCAACTGTTGGCTGAGCTCAGTGCCGAGAAATTAGCTTTGGTAAAAGCTGAAACTATTGAACAGGTACGCCGCCGGGCAGAATCAATTCCGCCACAATGGCTGTATTTGTTCTTTGGTAATGCCTGGCAGTGTAATCGACAACAGCTCGCGGTATTACGCGAGTTATTACAGTGGCGATTACAACGGGCGCAGCAGTCAAATATTCCACTAGGATTTGTCGCGAAAGATCATATCGTCCTCGAGCTGGCGCGACGGTGTCCTAGCAACGTCTTGCAGTTACGCGGGATAACCGAGTTATCGCCAGTGACCATTCGTTATAGTGGTGAAAGTTTACTTGAAGCAATTCAACGTGGATTAGCTTGTACTGATCTTCCTGAACCATTAACTCGGTTAACAGATTTGACTGATTATAAAGCTACTTATAAACAAATTCAGGAGCAGGTGCAGCAGCTTGCGCGAGACCTTGATATTAGCCCGGGGCTGGTCGCATCGCGGCGCCAAATCAATGATGTTATCCATTGGGAATGGCAGGTGCCGGCGGTGGCTAAAGCAGAATTAATCGCGCCTGACTTGTACCGAAGCTGGCGAGGCGCTAAGCTGAAGCCGTTCATAACCGAGTTGTTACAGCGAGATCGTTAATCATGTTGTGTGCGATTTTCCGTAGCCCACGGCGGGCTGATACATACTTATATGTTCCTCATCCAGCTGACTTTGCCAAGGTGCCAGAGCCCCTGCTGGAGACATTTGGAACCCCTAAACATGTGATGACCATAGCGCTTACCAAGGAGCGACGACTGGCACGGATTTCCGTTACGGAATTAATCCAACATCTTGAGCAATCAGGCTATTATTTACAGTTACCACCACCGCAAGAAAGTCTATTAGACATCCATAAAAAACAGCAACAGGAGTCAAAGTAATGGCACCCATCACGCGTTTATTATTAGCTTTAGTCGTTGTTGCGCTTAGTGTGCCTAGCTTGGTACTAGCGCAAGATGCTGAAGAATCTGACTTGGCGGCCGGATTTGCCGATTATGTGGAACAAATCAAGCAGGAAGCCTTAGCTGATGGATTTAAAGAAGAGACGGTCACAACCGCGTTTGCCAACGTTACTTTCTACCAACGCTCGGTGAAAGCAGATCGTAATCAACCTGAATTTAAGCTGACGTTGGATACCTATTTGCCACGTGCGGTACCTGAATGGAAAGCCAAAAAAGCTGTTGAGATGTATAACAAGCATCGTGATTTGCTGGAGCAAATCGGTCACGAGTATGGTGTGCAACCGCGCTTTATTGTGGCACTGTGGGGTATTGAAACAAACTTTGGTGCGTTTACTGGTGGTATGGATGTTATTTCAGCATTGACTACTATGGCGTATGAGGGGCGCCGTGAAGCGTTTTTCAAAAAAGAATTATGGCATGCCTTAACCATAGTCGAAGAGGGCCATATACCTATCGAACAAATGAAGGGTTCATGGGCTGGCGCGATGGGACAGGCGCAATTTATGCCCAGTTCATTTATGGCCTATGCAGTGGATTATGACGGTGATGGGCGCAAGGATATTTGGGGCTCACAAGGAGATGTGTTTGCGTCTGCCGCTAATTATTTGAAATCAGTGGGCTGGCGTGATGATGTAACCTGGGGGCGACAAATTCGATTACCAGCCGATTTTGACGTTAGTTTAGCGTCATTGGCTATTAAAAAGCCGCTGGCGGAATGGCAAGCGTTAGGTGTGCGCAGTTTCGACGGCAGCGACTTACCAAAACGGGATGATATTATCGCATCGGTGGTCATTCCTGATGACAAAGAAGGACGAGTGTTCCTAGCCTATAGTAACTACGATGCATTGATGCGTTGGAACCGGTCGCACTATTTCGTTGCTGCAGTTGGTTATTTGTCTGACCGAATACGTTTCCCGAGGTAAGTATGATGGGGTTACAACCACCAACCAAAATCGTGTGTGTCGGGCGAAATTATGTGGATCATGCGACTGAATTGAATAATCCAGTTCCTCAGCAACCACTGCTGTTCATCAAACCACCATCAGCAATCACACGCTTACCCGAAATACGGATCCCTACCGAATATGGGGAGTGTCATCATGAGATGGAGTTGGCTGTGTTTATTGGTATGCCACTTAAACGGGCAACACCAGCACAAGCGCTTAAAGCAATCGCGGGCTATGGCGTAGGGCTAGATTTAACCCTGCGGCAAATACAAAACGAATTAAAAGCGCAGGGGCAGCCGTGGGAACGAGCGAAAGCCTTTGATGGCTCCTGTGTGTTGGGCCCTATGCTTGAGCGGATTGAATGTGATGTAAACCGTCCATTTGAGATTGCTTTGCGTGTGAACGGAGAACTACGGCAGCAAGGTTCAAGCGCCGATATGATTTTTACCATAGCCGATTTATTGGCGGAGATATCTACTCTCTTTACCTTGGTGCCTGGTGATGTAGTGCTTACAGGCACGCCTGCAGGAGTTGCAGCATTGCACGTGGGCGATAAGCTTGAGTTACTGTTAACTAATGCAGGCCGGCAATGGCAATGGCACGGTCAGGTTGAGGCGGCGGGATAAATGCCACAGCTACCTTTTTGGCAAACCAAAAATTTGCATGAAATGAATCAAACCGAGTGGGAGCTACTCTGTGATGGTTGTGGCAAATGCTGTTTGCATAAGCTCATTGATGTTGACGATGCTACTGAAACGGTACATTACACCGATGTCAGTTGTCGCATGCTTAACCCCCAAACGGCACAATGTCGTGATTATGCCAATCGCCATCACTGGGTGCCTGATTGTGTGGTCATTACGCCTGATAACGTTCTGGAACTGACCTATTTACCGCCCAGTTGTGCGTATCGGAGATTAGCTGAAGGGCGGGAGTTGCCACGTTGGCATCCTTTATATCATGATGGCTCGCGAGCCCCGCTGGAGGCGGCTGGTATGAGTGCCGCTCAGCGGGTCGATAGTGAGGATGAAGTGAGCGAAGACTATGAATTACGTATCGTGACTTGGCCGCTTCATGATTGTGATTGAAACCTAGGTTATAAGCGGCGTAGCTTTAGGATACGGGCGATAAGCACCAAGATTGCCGTGATGGTGTAACACGCGAAGATGATTTGCATCCAACCTGGCATACTTAAACCCATCCACGACCATTCAATCTCGCCGCATTGTCCGGGTGCGGCAAATAGTGATGGCAGCCACTTATGGAGAGGCATCCAAGTCGGGAAGTTCGGAAAGGTATCGCACACGATGAACCATGAGTTTTCTGCGGTCTGAATTGCCCAATGGTCGGCGGCAATACGCCAGCCCCAAATAGCTCCTACTAACCACCCGGCGTAGCCTATTAACCGTGCACTAAGGTGGTGGGGCGCGATCCAGCCAACGATACCAGCTAATCCTATACCGATAATGGCGGTGCGCTGGTAAATACATTTCACACAGGGTTCTAACCCCAGCTGGTATTGAAAATATAATGCAGTAAGAAGAAGGGCAAAACATGACAGAGAAAGAGTTGCCCATGCGCCGCGTTGGCTTGGAAGTTTAGCCAAAAACAATAACATATATGCGTTGACCTTGTGTTGTTTTGTTTCGCACGATACCTGAGCCGAGACAAAATGTCGATAAGTTACTGCTGTACCGACTTACAAAACTTGTCCGACCATTGAAAAGACTGGTAGAATCAAGGCAATTCTATAACAATTATTATTCTCGAGTAGAGTCAACTTATTCAAATTCAAACGACAGGCCAATACATGATTATTAAGGCACAAAGTCCAGCCGGTTTTGCTGAAGAATATATTGTGAAATCGATTTGGAACGGGCACTTTGCGCCCGGCACGATTTTACCTGCAGAGCGCGAGCTTTCAGAACTAATTGGTGTGACCCGCACAACCTTGCGCGAGGTATTACAACGGTTAGCGCGTGATGGTTGGTTAACCATTCAGCATGGCAAGCCCACGCGGGTCAATAACTTTTGGGAAACGTCAGGTTTGAATATTCTGGAAACCTTGGCGCGTCTTGATGAAGATGGTATGCCTGAATTAGTAGATCAGCTGCTTTCTGCTCGCACTAACATCAGTGCTATTTATATTCGTCAGGCGGTGCGTAATGCTCCTGAGAAGGTCGTAGCGTTATTAAGTGAAGCGGAGCAACTGGAAGATACTTCGGAAGCTTTTACACAGTATGATTACCGGTTAAACCACGAATTGGCATTAAATTCTGGGAATCCTATTTATGTGCTGGTGTTAAATGGATTTAAAGGCTTGTATTCTCGAATTGGTAACTTTTATTTTTCTAACGAAGCTGCGCGCGCGCGCGCACGTCAATTCTACGCTGATCTAAAACGTATGGCTGCTGCGCCTAAGCCTGAAGACGTGGTGAATTTGATTCGTGAGTATGGTTATGAGTCGGGACGAATTTGGCACAGTATGCGTGGCGATATCCCAGCCAACTTAGTGGAGTAACGTCGAGCACGTTTATGCCATATAAAAAGCCCGCTGTTAACAGCGGGCTTTATTTTTATGCATACGACGACGCATTGGTCGGGTGAGACATTAGGCGAAGTTTTTCGCAACAAAGTCCCAGTTAACTAAGTTCCAGAATGCATTTAAGTAGTTTGGACGTGCATTACGATAATCGATGTAGTAAGCATGTTCCCATACGTCAACAGTTAACAGTGGTGTAACTGAGCTGTCTGTTAATGGGGTCTGTGCATTACTGGTATTAACGATAGCAACAGTGCCATCGGCTTTTTTCACTAACCAAGTCCAGCCAGAACCAAAGTTGCCAGCAGCTTGAGCGCTGAATTCAGCTTTAAATTTATCGAATGAACCGAAGGCTGCGTTAATCGCATCGGCAACCGCACCCGTTGGCTCACCACCACCATTGGGGCTTAAGCAATGCCAGTAGAAGGTGTGGTTCCAGACTTGAGCAGCGTTGTTAAATACGCCACCTGTTGAAGTTTTGATAATATCTTCGAGTGATTTGCCTTCAAATTCAGTGCCTTGAACCAACTCATTGAGCTTGGTTACATAGGTCTGATGGTGCTTACCATAGTGGTATTCAATGGTCTCAGCAGAAATATGTGGTTCTAGTGCATTTTTCTCGTAAGGCAATGCTGGTAATTCGAATGCCATGTCAACTCTCCGTTATTGTTGATAAATGTCTTGTTTGAATTCTTTATAGGATACCATTGAATTCACAACAAAGCGGTACCATATCTTGATATGGGGACAAAATCCCCAAAAACAAGGGCTACATTTAACTGCAGTATACTTGTTTTCTGTCGCTTTTGCGTACTGAATGTCTGGTACGCACATGGTATACTAGATCACATTGCAAACCTAGTAACTCACGGGGTCGTTATGGAAACTGTTGAAAAAATTAAACAACAGATCGCCGAAAATCCGATTTTGTTGTACATGAAAGGGTCGCCAAAATTACCAAGCTGCGGATTTTCCGCTCAAGCGTCGCAAGCACTGATGAGTTGTGGCCACGCTTTCGCTTACGTTGATATTCTGCAAAATCCAGATATCCGTGCGGAACTACCAAAGTATGCGGATTGGCCAACCTTCCCACAATTGTGGGTAGAGGGTGAGTTGATTGGTGGTTGTGATATCATTTTGGAAATGTATCAAAAGGGTGAGTTACAGGAATTAATTAGCGAAGTTGCTGCGCGCCACCCGGCACCAGCAGCTGAATAACTTACAATAACTAAATGGAGAAGAAACAATGGGTGTATTAGTCGGTCGTAAAGCTCCTAACTTCACCGCAGCAGCCGTATTAGGCACAGGTGAAATTGTTGATAGCTTTAACTTTTATGAGCATATCCAAGGGAAAAAAGCGGTATTGTTCTTCTATCCGCTTGATTTTACTTTCGTATGTCCTTCAGAGCTCATCGCGTTTAACCACCGCTTGGATGAGTTTAAGAAGCGTGGCGTAGAAGTTATCGGTGTTTCTATTGACTCACAGTTCACGCACAACGCGTGGCGTAACACTGCTGAAGCAGACGGTGGTATCGGCCAAGTTAAATATCCATTAGTTGCGGATGTGAAGCACACTATTTGCCGTGCTTACGATGTTGAGCACCCAGTTGATGGCGTGGCGTTCCGTGCTTCATTCTTGATCGATGAAGAAGGCGTTGTTCGTCACCAAATCGTGAACGATTTACCATTAGGCCGCAACATTGATGAAATGTTACGCTTGGTCGACGCTTTGAATTTCCACCAAAAGCACGGTGAAGTGTGCCCTGCTGGTTGGAAAGAAGGTGATGAAGGTATGAAAGCCAACCCACAAGGTGTTGCAGCGTACTTAGCCAAGAACGCAGACAAGCTGTAAGTTTGTCATGGATACAGAGAGGCCGCATTATTGCGGCCTTTTTTTTTGCTGGTGTGGGAAAATTTGCAACGATGAATGATTCGCTGTTAGCATGCATGTACAAAAATTGTCCATATGATTGATTTTCCTGGATGGAGGAAGCTGAATATGTCCGCCCATTCCCCAACTGCTGTACTGCAGTTTTGGTTCAATGAGCTAAGTGCCCAGCAATGGTTTGCGAAAAGTGACGCCTTGGATGCGCTAATTCACGACAAATTCGCCACCACTTTGATAGCTGCAAGCCGTGGTGAACTTTGGCACTGGCGAAAAAATGCTGAAGGCCGGTTGGCAGAGATTATCGTTTTAGATCAATTTTCTCGAAATATTTACCGTGACACCCCGCAAGCATTTACACAAGACGTCGTCGCTTTAGTGTTAGCGCAAGAGGCGGTTGCTTTGGGTTTAGATCAGCAACTGAATGACGCCGAAAAAGCCTTTTTATATATGCCTTATATGCACAGTGAATCACCGGAAATTCATGAACAAGCGGTGCAACTATTTAACCAGCCAGGTCTGGAAATCAACTATGATTATGAATTAAAACATAAAGCTATCATTGATCGATTTGGGCGCTATCCGCATCGTAATGCTATTTTAGGACGGGTTTCCACGCGCGAAGAAGTGGAGTTCCTGAAGCAGCCCGGCTCATCATTCTAAACAGAGGGAACAATCGATGGATAAATTTATGCAAGCAGCGATTACTGAAGCACAACAAGGTTTAGCTGAGGGGGGAGTGCCCATTGGTTCGGTACTCGTATACCAAGGTAAAATTATTGGTCGTGGTCATAACCGACGCGTACAACAGGGTAGTCCAATTCTGCACGGGGAAATGGATGCTTTAGAAAATGCCGGGCGGCAGCCGGCGCACGTCTACCGAGAATGTACGATTTACACCACGCTGTCACCTTGCTGTATGTGTTCAGGGGCAATCGAGCTGTATGGTATTCCACGCGTGGTTGTCGGTGAAAATAAAACCTTTATGGGCGCTGAAGAACGTTTACGACAAGCGGGTGTGGAGGTAGTGGTATTGCAAGATCAGACCTGTATTGAGCTGATGGAAACCTTTATCGACCGTCATCCAGAATTGTGGAATGAGGATATCGGAGAATAGCCTGAGCTGAATTTCCTCAGGCTTCGTTGTTAGGCTCTAACGGCCATCCACCCAGTTGTTGATAGCGATTCACCATATAACAAAATAATTCTGCGGTACGTTCAGTATCATATAGCGCTGAGTGTGCTTGTTTATGATCAAATGGGATCCCTGCGGCTTGACAGGCTTTGAGCAACACCGTTTGACCTAAGAATACAGCAGCTAGTGCAGCCGTATCAAAGGTAACGAAAGGGTGAAACGGATTACGCTTAATATTAGCCCGGTCGGCGGCTGCCATGAGGAAGCCATGGTCGAAGGTCGCGTTATGTCCGACCAATATACAACGTTGGCAGCCTGCTTCTTTTTGTGCTTTTCGAATCGGTTTGAACAGTTCTTTTAATGCGGTAGCTTCATCGATAGCGCCACGTAATGGCGAAAATGGCTCAATACCATTAAATTCGATAGCGGCCCGCTCAATATTAGCACCCTCGAACGGCTCAATGTGGTAATGCAAGGTTTGTGCAGGAACGAGCAGACCGTCCGCAGTAAAAGTTAGCGTCACCGCTGCAATTTCTAATAACGCATCAGTTTTAGCGTTAAAGCCTGCTGTTTCAACATCAATGACCACCGGCATGTACCCACGGAAACGATGTTGCATGAGCTCGTTCGAGGTTAGTTTGCTCATAAATCCCCAGGGTTCTCGGTGTTACGCTCAATTAACTCAATGGCGTACCCATCGGGATCACGAACAAAGGCAATCAAGGTTTTGCCGCCTTTGACTGGGCCAGGTGCACGGTAAACGTCAGCACCACCAGCAGTGAGTTGTTCGCAGGTAGCATAGATATCATCTACACCAATGGCGATATGGCCAAAGGCGGTACCGTGGTCGTACTCAGTGACGCCCCAGTTGTAAGTTAACTCAAGTACAGTGTGATCAATTTCATCGCCGTAGCCGACAAAGGCTAACGAATACTTATACTCTTCGTTATCGGCAGTGCGGAGCAACTTCATACCAAGTAGTTTGGTATAAAAATCGATTGAGCGTTGCATATCACCGACACGCAACATGGTATGTAATAAACGCATGCAAAACTCCTAATCGTCAGACGTTTTGTCTTTATATTCACATAAATCTTCAATAATACAGCTGCCACAGCGCGGTTTGCGTGCAATGCAAGTATAGCGACCATGCAGGATGAACCAGTGGTGGGCATCAACCTTAAACTCGGCAGGAATAACTTTATCCAGTTTATCCTCAACTGCCCGCACGGTTTTACCTGGTGCAAATTTGGTGCGGTTAGCTACCCGGAAAATGTGGGTATCCACGGCTATGGTAGGCCAACCGAACGCAGTGTTCAGCACGACATTTGCGGTTTTGCGACCGACGCCCGGTAACGCCTCTAAGGCTTCACGACTTTCGGGTACTTCGCCTTGATAGAGGTCGACAAGAATTTGGCAGGTTTTAATAATGTTTTCTGCCTTTGAATTAAAAAGACCAATTGTCTTAATGTATTCTTTAACCCCATCGACGCCTAATTCCAGCATAGCTTGCGGTGTTCTGGCCACTGGAAAGAGTTTGCGGGTCGCCTTATTAACCCCAACGTCTGTTGCTTGAGCAGATAATAATACTGCAATCAACAACTCAAACGTAGAACTGTATTCAAGTTCGGTGGTTGGGTTGGGGTTATTGGCGCGTAGTCGCTCTAATATTTCAATACGTTTCTGTTTATTCATGATTGCTATTGTGCAGTAACACGAGCACGGGTCACTTGTTTTTGCGGTTGCTTAGCACGTGCCGCACGGTAATTGTCCAGCCAGTTTTTGCCAGCAATAATAAAGCCCATCACAATGAAGGCTCCGGGGGGCAGTATTGCTAACAGCAGTGGGTAATCAACGCTAAAGACGTCAATCCGTAGTGAGGTTGCCCAATCGCCCAACAATAAGTCAGCGCCGTCGAACAAAGTTCCGTTGCCTAGGATTTCACGAATCCCACCCAGTATAACCAACACCAAGGTAAAGCCCAACCCCATCATCAAACCGTCAAAGGCACTATGATGCCAAGAGTTTTTTGAAGCATAGGCCTCGGCGCGACCAATAATAAGACAATTTGTGACAATCAACGGAATGAAAATTCCCAATGCTTGGTACAAGGTAAATAAATAGGCGTTGATCAGCAGTTGCACGACAGTCACAAAAGTCGCAATCACCATGACAAATACCGGAATACGGATTTCATTCGGCACATATTTACGGATTAGACTGACTGTAATATTGGAGCCAATCAAGACTAATAAGGTGGCTAATCCAAGGCCTAACCCATTGGTAATATTAGAGGTGACGGCGAGCAACGGACACAGGCCGAGAAGCTGCACTAAACCAGCGTTATTTTTCCATAACCCTTGCCATGCAAGCTCTTTATAAACAGATGGAGTTTGACTCATGGTGTTACCTCAGAATGCTGTGAATAGCAGTTAGCGGGCGCGGCGTGCCAGTGTTGCTGCTGTGTCGTCACTACCAAGACGGCTCGTTTGACCGCTTGCACCACAGCTTGCGGGGTGATGGTTGCCCCAGTAAATTGATCAAACATACCGCCGTAGCGCTTTACTGCCCATCGAGGATCGTCAGCATCATTAACACGCTGGCCGTTGAAATTAGTGATCCAATCACTCACCCGTAACTCTATTTTGTCACCTAAACCGGGTGTTTCTTGATGCGCGAGCGTGCGTACGCCGGCAACTGTACCATCTGTATGAACGGCTACAAGTAGGTGAATAGCACCGCTATAACCATTTGGAGCCGTTACTTCAACAGCTATGGCGGTTGGTTTTCCGTCACGTTGTGCACGATAGGCACGGCGTTTACCTTGGCCTAACTCAGGATGCTGGACGAGCGTACAGCTCTGGTATAAATCGTTATCGTGCAATTCAGGCAAAATAATCTGGTTCAACACGCGCAAGAGCTCTTGCTCTTGTTGCCTTGCAATCGGGCCTTCCGTGAGTTTGGAGATCCCTACCACCAGCAATGTGGCGATCAATGCAAAAACAGCAAGGATGAAACCATTGCGTTGCATACTAGTGACAATCATGGACGGCCTCCATGCCCATAAGCAATGGGTTGAGTATATTTATCGATGACTGGAACCGTCATGTTCGCAAGTAACACGGCAAATGCAACCGCATCAGGGTAGCCGCCCCAAGTACGAATGACAAATATCAGTCCCCCGATTAACAAGCCAAACACCCATCGACCTTTATTCGAAGTGGCCGCTGTCACAGGATCAGTGGCAATAAAAAATGCGCCTAGCATGGTGGCACCGCTGAGCGCGTGCAGTAATGGTGTTATCGCTTGATCAGGGTTAAATAACCAATAAATGGCGGCGGGAACGAGCAAGCCAACTAACACGCCTCCGGGGATATGCCAGCTGATAATACGTTGTTTGAGGAGAATTAAACCGCCGAGTAAAAAGCCAACATTTACCCACGCCCAACCGATGCCACCGAGGCTCCCAAAGATTGGTTTCGCTAAGCTTTCGCTTAGTGTCAGTGATTGGGATAGGTCGTGGCGTAAGCTATCCAGTGGCGTTGCCATGGTAATACCATCTACACCTATCCGTAATTGTTCTAGGCTATGACCAGCTTGTGTGAACCCAGTAAAAATAATGCTCAGGGTATCGGCAAAGGGAAGCGGTAATTGCGCTAATTCAGTTGGTAGAGGCCAGCTCGTCAGCTGCACGGGAAACGAAATGAGTAGCAACACATAACCAGCCATCGCTGGGTTAAACAGGTTTTGTCCAACGCCGCCATAGATATGTTTGACCACAACAATGGCAAACAAGGTACCAATCACGATAATCCACCAGGGTGCGAGGGCGGGAATAGCAACCGCCAACAATACCGCCGTAACAATGGCGGTGTGATCTTGCCAAGCATGGCGCACTGGGCGATTGCGCAGGTGCATCACCGCAGCTTCGGACAACCAAGCGGTGACTAAGGCGAGAAGAATTTGAACATAAACTCCAAAGCCAAAGAAGTATGTTTGGATAAGTACGCCTGGAATCAACGCTAAATAGACCCAGCGCATCACTTGTTGGGTGGTGCGTCTATTATGTGTGTGAGGGGATGCAGCTAACTTAAACGTCATACGTTACTCTCATCATCTGATTGCTTCGCAGCTGCCGCCGCAGCTTGTGCTGCTTTTCGTGCTTTGGCACGGGCAATGGCTGCCTGAATGGCGTCTTGCGGATCATCGGCACCTTTGGCAACCGCTTCCGCTTGTGCTTTTTTTCGTGCTTCAGCGGCGCGGCGGTGGCGCTCAAGCCGTTCTTGCTTTTCGCGTTCAAGCCTTATTTGACGCGCTTCGAAACGCTCACGCGCGACTTCAGATTTCATTTTTTCTCGGGCCAACTGCCGAACTTCTGCTTTCGCTTTACGGTAGTAATGCACCAGTGGAATTTCACTCGGGCACACAAAAGCACAGGCGCCGCATTCAATACAGTCGAATAGGTTTTGCTTTTCTAAGCCATCGTAATCTTTGGCTTTGGCGAGCCATTGGAGTTGCTGCGGTAGTAATTGTGCGGGGCAAACATCAGCACATGCACCGCAGCGAATACAATTCATTTCTGCCGCCGGAGGTGGCAGTTCAGCATAGCTGGGAACCAAAATACAGTTAGTGATTTTAACGACCGGCACCGTTAAATCTGGCAGGGTGAAGCCCATCATTGGCCCTCCCATAATCACTCGTTGCTGTGGGCCTGGGTTAAAGCCACATTGGTGTAATAACTCTGCTACTGGGGTACCAATTCTAACCCAATAATTACCTGGGCGTTCGACGTGATCACCGGTCACTGTCACCACGCGCTGAATGAGCGGTTCACCGGCTAATACAGCGCGAGCAACAGCGTAAGCTGTGCCAACGTTTTGTACTACTAAGCCCACGTCAAGGGGTAATCCTCGACTAGGAACTTGACGTCCAGTGACTAATTGAATCAATTGTTTTTCACCACCGGACGGATATTTCACCGGCACCACCCGCAAACTGATAGCAGGGTGATGCGGAAGTAGTGACTCAAACTGGGCAATGGCTTCTGGTTTATTGGCCTCGATGGCTAACATCGCTTTTTGACAGCCGGCTAAATGCAATAAAATTTCGATGCCATCGATGATGGTCTGTGCATGCTCGCGCATTAACCGATCGTCTGCAGTAATATAGGGTTCACATTCGACGCCATTAATGATGAGATAATCAAGAGGGCGTTGCAGAGCAAGCTTTTGCGCGGTGGGGAAGCCCGCACCGCCTAATCCAGCGATACCCGCTTGTTTGATACGATCGAGCAATTCACTGCGACCACGTTCATGGAAGTCAGTGATAGGAGGCATGGTGACCTGTTCATCGCGGCCATCCGCGGTTAGGGTGATCACCGTATCAGGCAACCCTGATGGATGAGCAATACGGCCTGGACCAATTGCGGTGATCGTACCCGACGTGGGCGCGTGGACTGGCAGGCCGTTATTGAGTCCTGCATCGGTTAATGGTTGCCCCCCAACGACGTGGTCACCTACAGCAACAATGATATCACCTGGCGCTCCCGTATGCTGTTTAATGGGGATTACAAAGGTTTCCGCTAACGACAACTGGGCAATGGGTGTCTGATTGGAACGATGCTTATGCTCAGGTGGATGAATACCACCTGGGAAATCCCAGATCCGTCCCGCCTCGATCTCTTTCGTTGCTATTGACATTGGTTTCATTACTCCACAACCCGAATTGGAATCTGTTGAAGATCCCACTGCCAGTTATCAGGGCGAACCGGCACCGGTACCATATCGATACAGTCCACCGGGCAAGGCTCAACGCACAAGTCGCAGCCAGTACATTCGTGAGCAATAACAGTGTGCATGTGTTTAGCCGCACCTAAAATCGCATCCACAGGGCACGCTTGAATACATTTCGTGCAGCCAATGCACTCATCTTCCCGAATGACGGCGACTTTTTTGACCGACTCTGCACCATGGGCGGCATCGAGCGGTTTGGCTTCGACACCGAGTAACTCGGATAAGTTTTTAATGGTGGTCTCGCCGCCAGGAGGGCATTTATTAATTTCCTCACCATTGGCAATAGCTTCAGCGTAAGGTCGACAGCCAGGGTAGCCGCATTGCCCGCATTGAGTTTGTGGTAATAAGGCGTCGATTTGTTCAACAATGGGATCGCTTTCAACATGGAAACGAACCGCAGCGAAGCCAAGAATAATCCCGAAAATTAAAGCCAGAACACCTAAGATGATTAACGCTGTAATTAAACTCATGCGACTGCCACCAAACCACTAAAACCCATGAATGCTAATGACATGAGTCCAGCTGTAACCATGGCAACCGCAGCGCCCTTAAATGGTACAGGCACATCTGCAGCAGCTAAGCGTTCCCGGAGTGCAGAAAATAAAATAAGCACGAGCGAGAAACCCACCGCTGCACCAAAACCGTAAACGATCGATTGAATAAAGTTATGTTGTTCGTTGATGTTCAATAAGGCCACACCGAGCACAGCACAGTTCGTAGTAATCAATGGTAAATAAATACCAAGCAAGCGGTATAAGGTTGGACTGGTCTTATGCACGACCATTTCGGTAAACTGCACAACCACCGCAATAACCAAGATAAAGGTTAACGTTTGGAGCGCTGTGAGCCCAAACGGCACTAACAAATATTGGTTCACTAAGTAGCTACAGACTGATGCTAAGGTCAATACAAAGGTGGTCGCGGCAGACATACCAATTGCCGTTTCAAGTTTATTTGAAACGCCCATAAACGGGCATAACCCCAAGAATTTAACTAGTACAAAGTTATTGACGAGTACTGTTGCCACCAACAGGAGCAAATAGTCACCCATACGCGTATTCATCCCATACTTAACGATTCCGTCTATTATCGAATGTTTAGCGTTTCGAAACAACCGATGAAAGGTCGGGTTATTGCCCTTTGTCATGTAAACTTCACCGTTCTGTCACACCAATGTGATGCAACGTGCCTATTTTTCAATCAACTTAACAGGGGAGGAATTATGAGGCATCAATTATGACGACTTTTATGACACGCTGGATAGCACGTTTTAGTCGCCTTGATCAACGTAGTTTCCAGTGGTTTAACGAGCGCTTTGAAAGCTTGTGCCAGCATCACCTTATCCGTTGGATTTCACGCTCTGGAGATGGTTATAGCTATGCCATCATTGCTTTGTTCATCGGGCTGTTCCATGGTGCCGAGAGTACTCCTCTAATGACCAGTTTAGTCTTAGGGTTCGCCATTGAAATCCCGTTATTCATGTTGTTGAAGCGCTGGTTAAAACGACAACGTCCATATCATCGACACCCTCATTTTAAGGCTGTTATTTTAGCCCATGATAAATTTAGTTTTCCGTCTGGTCACACGACAGCCGCATTTTTATTCGCAGGCGTGATGAGTGTATTTTTTCCCGCTTGGTTCTGGTTATTTTATAGCTGGGCGGTAGCAATTGGTTTATCACGCGTATTGTTAGGTGTTCATTACCCGGGTGACGTGGTAGCTGGAGCCATTCTCGGTTTTAGCATTAGTGCTTATGTTACAGGAATGATGAACGCAGTTGGATAATGCAACAGAAGGAAAAAGTATGCGGATTCTAGTGGGGGTGCAGGGAACTGGAAATGGTCATTTGAGCCGTTGTACTGCCTTAGCAGAAGCCTTGTGTAAGTACCCTGAAGTGCAAGTAGATTACTTGGTATCGGGGCGTAGCAAAGAGCAATTCTTTGATATGGATGCGTTCGGTGATTGGCGCTGGCGCCAGGGGCTAACTTTGGCGGTGGAGCACGGAAAGGTACAAGGGCTGGAAACTTTGCGGCGTAATGCGTGGCAAACATTTTGGCATGATGTGCGGCAACTGGACGTACATTGCTATGATTTGATCGTCACTGATTATGAACCAATAACAGCTTGGGCAGGACGTTTACAGCGCAAGCCAGTGATTGGGTTGGGACGTCAGTATGCCTTTAGCCAGCCAACGCCAAGTTTACCTATTACAACGTTGCAACGGCAGCTCATCCGCTGGTTTGCGCCTGCCGATAGAGTGGTGGGTATGCATTGGTTTGATGAAGGCGTTCATCTATTACCTCCAATCATTCATCAACGTAGCGAACGCTATGACGTTGAGGCGAATCGCTACTTAGTGTATTTACCGTTTGAATCATTGGCTGATATTCATCGGCTATTGCTGCAGTTTCCACAGCTGACCTTTGATGTTTATCACCCTCAAGCTGAGCGTCGGCAGATTGGCAATATACATTATTCACCACCAGCACGGATAGCGTTTGCTGAGGCATTGTCTCGAGCTGAGGGAGTGATCAGTAATGCTGGATTTGAAACTGCTAGTGAGGCTCTTGCACAGGGTAAAAAACTCTTGGTGAAGCCGTTAGTAGGGCAATTTGAACAAACTGCAAATGCGCATTGTTTGGCTCAGCATGGTCTTGCTCAAGTCATGACCGAATTAGCTGCACCAGTTATGAGCCGTTGGCTGGCAACAGCCTGTAGTGTACCACAACAGTGGCCTGATGTTGCTGCGGCAGTCGCACGTTGGTTGAGCCAGGGGGCAACCATGCCGGTACGGCAACTCAGTCGACAACTATGGAATAGCACGAATGCAGATAATTATCAGGATTATTTACGCTGCTATTAGCGAGTAATTATGGTAAAGGGGGAGGCACGGATGCTTGGAAGTGGCTCCCCAGGTAGGATTCGAACCTACGACACATGGATTAACAGTCCACCGCTCTAACCGACTGAGCTACTGGGGAATACTAATGAAGGCTAAGTTGTTGATGCGACGTTGGCTCCCCAGGTAGGATTCGAACCTACGACACATGGATTAACAGTCCACCGCTCTAACCGACTGAGCTACTGGGGAACGCATCAAACAACGGATGCGAATGTTAAAGGGGCTTGCAGCTGGTGTCAATACTAAAACAGTTCGATTGCTTGTTTTGTGTGCAAACATCGAAAAATAATTTGCGGTACTGATCAGGCGCTGCTGGAGCTATAACAGATGATATAGCACAAGTTTATTGGCGGTTATCCACATCAAACCCAAACTCATATCGTACAAAGGCTAGCGCAGCTTATCCACTAAATCTGTGGATAACCTTGTGGGGAAATCTGTGAGTTACCATGATTGATGCGCTGTTTAGCCTCTTTTAGGGATTGCTTAAAAAATAGCGTGTTTATGATAACGTCAATAAAAACAACCAGTTACAAATGAAGCTGTGGTGCTATGAAATTACCCTAAGGTTGGCGCCGATGATGATTGTATTTCCGCCGCTAATTGTGTATTTCTTGTCTGCTTTGATGAGAAAACAAACGCTGCGCTACAGCCGATAGGACGTGGTTTTTCGAGGTATTAAATTTTTGTGATAAGGATTTTTCAAACGCTTGTTTGAATGTTATTGTCAGCAAATAGTCACATCATTAAAAAAGCCGCGGTTGACCGCGGCTTCTGGTTATCAATACCAATGGATTAAGCTTCAGCGAATGCTTTAATGCGCCGAACTGCTTCTTGTAGGGTTGCTAAACTACAAGCAAACGAGAAGCGGCAATGCCCTGGTGCACCGAATGCGCTACCAGGCACAAGCGCTACTTTAGCCTCATTCAGAATCATTTCACACAGCTCAATATCAGTGCTTGCACCTTTAACTACCATGAGTTCATCAATGTTAGCAAAGGTGTAGAAGGTGCCATCACCGGCGATACATTTCATTCCGGGGATTTGATTTAATGCTTCCACTAAATAATCGTGGCGTTGTTTAAAGGCTGCGACCATGGTTTGAATGATACTTTGGTCGCCCTCGAGTGCTGCAAGCGCTGCCCACTGACTAATACTGGTCGGATTGGAAGTGCTTTGCGATTGCATCTTTTTCATCGCTGCGATGAGAGGTTTAGGGCCCGCGGCGTAACCAATACGCCAGCCCGTCATGGCGTAGGCTTTGGACACCCCTGATAGAATCACAATACGATCACGCAAGTCTGGAGCCACCATGGCGATGTTATGGAAGGGCTCATCGCTCCACAGGATGTGCTCATACATATCATCGGTTGCAATAAGTACCTGTGGATGTTCACGTAACACTGCCGCAAGACTTTCAAGTTCAGCTTTACTATATGCGGTACCTGTTGGGTTGGACGGACTATTGATGAACAGCAAACGGGTTTTAGGGGTGATCGCTTGGGCTAACTGTTCGGCAGTGATCTTGTAACGTTGGTCAATTCCAGCGTGGATAATTTGGGGTACTGCACCGACCAATAGCGACATATCTGGATAAGATACCCAGTAAGGAGCAGGAATCAATACTTCATCACCAGGATTCAACCAAGCGCTGAGCAAGTTGAAAATACTGTGTTTACCACCAGCGGAAATTAAAATTTCGTTGGCTTCATAAGTGAGTCCATTATCGCGTTTGAATTTGGCGATGACAGCTTGTTTCAATTGCGGGATACCATCAACCGCAGTGTATTTTGTATGGCCAGCATCAATTGCTGCTTTGGCTGCTTCTTTAATAAAATCAGGAGTATCAAAGTCAGGTTCACCAACGCCTAAACCTATCACATCATGGCCGGCAGCTTTGAGTTCTGCGGCTTTTTGCGATACCGCTAGAGTAGGGGATGGTTGTATAGCATTTACACGATCAGATAATGGGTAATTCACGATGTCATCCTAACGCTAAGAGGGGCTAATAAGAATGCAGCTACTATAACGTTTAGCTATAATTTTGTCTATTGACGGCCCCTTATCGCAATAGCGATTGAGCGCAAAATTTGGTACACTTGCGCTATTTTTTACGCATCGGTACCAATGTCTTATGAGCCACGCAGTAGCGGCAAGAAACTTGCTTCAAAATCCCATCCCGCACACCTTATGGCGAATGACGTGGCCGGTTATTATCGGAACATTAACACTCATTAGTTTTAATGTGGTCGATACTTTTTTTGTGAGTATGTTAGGTACAGATCCGCTCGCCGCAGTAAGCTTTACCTTCCCTGTAACCTTTACAGTTATTAGTCTTGCGATCGGCCTAGGGATTGGAACATCCGCTGTGCTCGCTCGGAAACGTGGTTCTGGGCATGAGCAACATGCACAGTTCGATGGCACTGTCGCGTTAACTGTGTCAGCATTGTTGGTCGCTATACTGGCACTGATAGGTTACGCCTTTATCGACGAGATTTTCGGTGTGCTTGGTGCGGATGACGAGTTGCTGCCGTACATATTCGATTATATGAATGTATGGTTCCTCGGCGCGGTGTTACTGGTCACACCCATGGTGGGCAATGCTGTTCTGCGGGCTGCAGGCGATACCAAAATACCCTCACTTATCATGGCTTCAGGCGGATTACTCAATGCCGTGTTTGACCCGATACTGATTTTTGGGCTTGGCCCGATTCCAGCAATGGGCGTACAAGGAGCCGCTTTGGCGAGCCTCATCTCGTGGATCATTGGCACTTTATTAGTGCTTTGGTACCTTGTGCATAAGGGATTATTAGCATTTCGAGTGCCAGCGCAAGCCAGTTGGCTGCGTTCCACGCAACAGATTTTAGCCATTGGTATTCCTGCAGCAGGCGCTAATATGTTAACGCCGTTGGCCATGGCGAGTATTACTGCCATTATTGCCACCTACGGTGCACCTGCGGTTGCTGCCTTTGGGGTAGGAACACGGTTAGAGTCGTTAGCTAGTGTTATTATTTTGGCGTTATCAATGTCGTTACCACCGTTGATTAGCCAAAACTTTGGTGCCCAACACTATGCTCGAGTACAAGAAGCCTACAAGGTTGCAGTGCGCAGTGTCGTGCTAATTCAGTTAGTTATGTATGCGTTATTGATTGTTAGCGCGCCAAGCATTGCTAGGGTATTTACTGACGATCCAGAAGTAGCTCAGCTGGTACGATTATTTATTTACATTATGCCGATTGGCTATGGCATGCAGGGGCTTATAATTCTGACCAATTCGAGTCTTAATGCTCTGCATCAGCCGCTCAATGCTTTGGGTTTGAGTATCATTCGGTTATTTGTCATGTTCGTTCCACTGAGTTGGTTAGGTGCAGTGCTATACGATATTCCGGGGTTATTTGCAGGTGGGGTAGTCGCCAACTTTATTACGGGTATATTTGCGTGGTGGTGGTTTCATCGTGGGCTGCGTCTAGCGATAATTCAAGAACAATAGGACGGATAGATGAGTCGACCATTTGAACTGCGATCTGAGTATCAACCGGCCGGTGATCAGCCTGCTGCGATTGAGAAGATTGTCGAAAATTTAGAGGCTGGGCTAGCTTACCAAACCTTGCTTGGGGTAACCGGCTCGGGAAAAACGTTTACCATGGCCAATGTGATCCAGCAGGTGCAACGTCCGACCTTGATTTTAGCGCATAACAAGACCCTCGCTGCACAATTATACGGGGAGATGAAAGAGTTTTTCCCCAATAATGCGGTGGAGTATTTCGTTTCTTACTACGATTACTATCAACCAGAAGCCTATGTCCCAACCACCGATACTTTTATTGAGAAAGACGCGTCGATTAACGACCATATCGAACAAATGCGCCTATCGGCTACCAAAGCGTTGATGGAGCGTCGGGATGTAGTGTTAGTAGCGTCGGTATCCTGTATTTATGGTTTGGGCGACCCTGAATCTTATATGCAAATGATGTTGCATTTAAGACGGGGGGACTTGGTGGATCAACGCGATATCTTGCGCCGCTTAGCACAGCTGCAATATCGTCGTAATGATGCCGCATTCGAACGGGGTACCTACCGGGTACGTGGTGATGTTATCGATATTTTCCCAGCAGAATCGGAACAATTAGCGATTCGCGTTGAATTATTTGATGAAGAGATTGATCGGATCAGCTTTTTTGAACCTTTGACCGGGCAAGTCACTGATCCAGATGTAGCGCGTGCGACAGTCTATCCAAAAACCCACTATGTCACCCCGCGTGAAACTATTTTACGGGCGATTGAGCAAATCAAAGAAGAACTGCAAGAACGTCGTGAACAACTATTAGCTGAACATAAGTTAGTCGAGGAACAGCGCCTGACGCAGCGGACTCAGTTTGATATCGAAATGATGCTAGAACTGGGCTATTGCTCAGGTATTGAGAACTATTCACGCTATTTGTCTGGACGCGCACCGGGCGAGCCGCCCCCAACATTGTTGGATTACTTACCTGACGATGCCTTACTGATTATTGATGAGTCACACGTCACAGTGCCACAAATCGGAGCTATGTATAAAGGCGATCGGAGTCGTAAAGAAAACCTGGTGAGTTATGGCTTTCGGTTACCGTCCGCGCTAGATAACCGACCGTTAAAATTTGATGAGTTTGAGGCCATTGCGCCGCAAACTATCTATGTGTCAGCAACGCCGGGAACACATGAAGTAGAGCGCTCAGCTGGCGAAATAGTGGAGCAGGTTGTCCGCCCAACTGGGTTATTGGATCCGGTTATTGAAATTCGCCCGGTGGCGACACAGGTCGACGATTTAATGTCGGAAGTGCGGCTACGCACAGCTCGTAACGAACGCGTATTAGCGACCACATTGACTAAGAAAATGGCGGAAGACTTATCTGATTATTTAGATGAGCACGGAATTCGGGTACGTTACTTGCACTCAGATATTGATACCGTAGAGCGTATGGAAATTATCCGCGATTTGCGCCTTGGTGAGTTCGATGTATTGGTCGGGATCAACCTATTGCGGGAAGGTCTTGATATGCCAGAGGTGTCACTCGTGGCTATTTTAGATGCCGATAAAGAAGGTTTTTTACGCTCTGATCGCTCGTTGATCCAAACGATTGGGCGAGCAGCACGTAATTTGAATGGTAAAGCGATTCTCTATGCTGATCGGATCACAGGTTCTATGCAGCGTGCGATTGATGAGACTGAACGTCGGCGCGCTAAACAAATGGCGTACAATGAACAGCACGGCATTACTCCTAAAGGCTTGACCAAACGCGTGACTGATGTGCTGGATCTCGGTGGTGGTATCCGCGCACCGCGGCGTGAGCAACGTCGTGTTGCTGAAGAGGCAGGTAGCTACGCTAGTGCGCTGTATGATCCGAATATGCTCTTGAAGAAAATCGCGGATACCGAAAAGCAGATGTACCAGGCCGCTCAGGATCTCGAGTTTGAGCGAGCAGCCAGTTTACGCGATGAGTTAGTGGCGCTGCGCGAGCAATTGAAACGTATTGGCTAACACATGCGTGTGCTTTTATTTAGGTAACCAGAGAAGGTCAGCAATCGTGCAGTTACAACCCGGTGATGAAGCTTATGTCACAGCGGAAGGAGCCTTGAAAACTCCCACGAGCCTGTTATTTATCCTCCTGTTTTTAATGCGAGGGTATGCTGCTTGGGTTGTCTCGCTCACATTTGCGCAAGATCGCGGACGGTTGTTGCAGTTTTTCTATACCACAACGGAACAATTTGGCATTGCTTTGCTGGTGGGATTACCCGCGTTATTTGCCTTGATTATGGTTAGCCAAGTGAAGCAGGTAGCTCCGGTTTGGGTGCGCCGCGGCATGCGTTGGTTACCAATCTTACTCGGCGTGGGTTTGTTAGGCGATGGTTGGCTACTGGCCAGCCTCATCAGCGCTATTTGGCCGACATTTTCAGTCGTTAAAGGCGCGTTAGTGTTTGGCTGGTTTGCTGCTGCTTGGATGCTACTGTTTTCACGCCATTTAAAGCGCTACCGTCAGTTGGTCATGCAGGGCGAAGGGTAAAGAATAACAAAGTGGTGGATGGTACTGGGTTCGAACCAGTGACCCCCGCCTTGTAAGGGCGGTGCTCTCCCAGCTGAGCTAACCATCCATTGGGAGCAAGAGAAAGTTGAGAGTTGGTGGATGGTACTGGGTTCGAACCAGTGACCCCCGCCTTGTAAGGGCGGTGCTCTCCCAGCTGAGCTAACCATCCATTTTCTCTGCGTTGCGGGGCGTATTATAGGGAGCTTCACGATACTGTCAACAACAAATCTTATCATAATGAACTGATTGCTGTTTTTTTCCACAGTTCGACGCCAATTTCACCATTCCTTTCTAATGCGCATGCCACCGCTTCTTGGTAGAATAGTAACAATGCGATTCAGCAACATAACCTGAAAAATGCGGAGAATGCAAGAATTATGACAGTGGTCACCCGATTTGCCCCAAGCCCAACTGGTTACCTTCACGTCGGCGGTGCGCGAACAGCACTCTATTCCTGGCTGGTAGCCAAGGCCGCAGGTGGAAAATTTATCCTACGGATCGAAGATACAGATCGCGAACGTTCAACCCAACCCGCGATTGATGCCATTTTGGAAGGGATGGAATGGTTGGGACTCACTTGGGATGAGGGTCCATATTACCAAACCAAGAGGTTTGAACGTTACGAACATTACATTCAGCAATTGTTGAATGAAGGAAAAGCGTACAAGTGTTATTGCTCGCCTGAACGCCTAGAAACCATGCGTGAAGAGCAAATGGCGCGAGGCGAGAAGCCACGCTACGATGGTCATTGTCGTGATAACCCTCATGTTAGTGGCGATCGCTATGTTATTCGGTTCCGTAACCCCCAGACAGGAACAGTGGCCTTTAATGATCATATTCGCGGCCCTATCGAATTTGCCAATAGCGAATTGGATGACCTCATTATCGCCCGCAGTGATGGAACCCCAACCTATAACTTCTGCGTGGTCATTGACGATTGGGAAATGAATATTACCCATGTGGTGCGTGGCGAAGATCACATCAACAATACACCGCGGCAAATTAATATTCTCAAAGCGTTAGGTGCACCAGTCCCTGAGTATGCGCACGTGTCGATGATTTTGGGTGATGATGGGAAGAAATTATCTAAACGTCATGGCGCTGTGAGTGTGATGCAGTATCGCGACGATGGTTACTTACCAGAAGCCGTTCTGAATTACTTAGTGCGGCTGGGTTGGTCGCACGGTGATCAAGAAATTTTCAGTGTGGACGAGATGATCCGGTTCTTTAAACTGGATGACGTGAATAAAGCAGCGTCGGCATTTAATACTGAAAAATTAAACTGGTTGAATCAGCATTACATGAAGAGTTTACCGGTAGCAGAAGTGGCGAAACATTTGCAGTGGCACTTTACCGACCAAGGCATTGATGTCAGCCAAGGCCCGGCATTAGAGCAGCTGATCCCGATTATGGCTGAACGGGTGAAAACGTTGAAAGAAATGGCCCAACAAAGCCGTTATTTTTATGAAGAGTATGATGATTTTGATGCGGATGCGGCGAAGAAACATTTGCGTTTAGTTGCGCAAGAACCGTTAGCGTTAGTGCAGCGAAATTTAGCCGCGCTAACCGAGTGGACGCCAGCTTCGATTCAGGCTGCTATCCAACGCAGCGCTGATGAGTTAGGGGTAGGTATGGGGAAAGTTGGTATGCCGTTGCGAGTGGCGGTGACCGGAACAGGTAATTCTCCATCCCTTGATGTGACGCTGGCATTGCTTTCACAAGAGCAAGTGGTACGACGTATTGAGCGGGCACTTTCATATATTATGGAACGTGCGCAAGAGCAATAGACGAGGGGCGCCGTCTTGGCGCCTTACTATCCACAGTTGAATAACGAGAGAATCTGTCATGCCTAAAATCCGCCAACTCATTGAAAATAACTCGGCGTGGGCAGCGCGAATGCTCAAGCAAGACCCTGAGTTTTTTGACAAACTGGTGGCGCAGCAAAACCCAGAGTATTTATGGATTGGTTGTTCTGACAGTCGTGTGCCAGCAAACCAAGTGGTGGGAATGGCACCTGGCGAGTTATTTGTCCACCGCAACGTGGCCAACCAGGTCATTCAAACTGATTTTAACTGTTTATCAGTGGTGCAGTATGCGGTAGAAACGCTGCAAGTGAAGCATATTTTAGTGGTCGGGCATTATGGTTGTGGCGGAGTTCGAGCAGCCACGGAAAGTTGTTCCCACGGCTTGGTCGACCATTGGCTGTTTCCAATCAAAGATATTTATCGCGAGCATCATGTGGAACTAGAAGCGATCCCATCTGAGAAGGATAGGATTGATCGCTTATGTGAACTGAACGTTATTGAACAAGTACGTAATCTCGCTAAAACGACAATTATTCAGCAAGCGTGGGATAGGGGCCAAGAATTGGCGATACATGGCTGGGTATATAGTATTGAAGACGGATTAGTTCGAGATATGGACGTAACTGTGCGCGATCGCGAGTCATTGGAACGGATATACCATTTTGTTGAATGATGGCGCGGATGTAACCCAGCAGGTGACTTGCCGTGAAGGAGTTATGAGAGTCGGACATGAAAGATAAAACAGAACCTGGGTCGTTGGATGAAGTGGAGATGGAGTTGCGTCAGTATAGTTTCGAGCACGATCTGCGAGAGCAACTTGCGGCCTTAAGAAATACGCAGCAACCAGCGGTAATACAAAAACTAGGAGCCGAACTGGAACAACTGGGACAGTGGTTAACTGATCGTTACAACGAGCTTATTCGGTTATTAGAAATTAGTACCGAGCTCAATAAAGGAGTGCTCCTGGATGATATTTTGGTGCGGATCTATACTTTTTTTAAGGAAATTATACCGTACGAACGTATCGGTTGCGCGCTCATTGATGACGACTATAAGAACGTTACCGCCTATTGGGCTAAATTCACTTATGATACTGAACCACAAATTACTAAAGGTTATTCAGCACCATTAGCGGGTTCTAGCTTGCAGACCATTATAGATACCGGGCAACCGCGTATCATTAATGATTTGGAAGAATATCTTAAAAAGCATCCTGGCTCTGAATCGACACAGCGGATTGTTGCAGAAGGGATTCGTTCCAGCTTAACCTGTCCATTATTAGCCGACGGGCGGGCAGTAGGGTTTCTGTTCTTTTCCAGCACCAAGAAGAACACCTATAAAGGTTTACATCAAGAGGTGTTTATTTACATTGCAGCACAGGTTGCGCACTTAATTGAAAAAAGTAAGTTATACGAAAAAATCGTTGGTCTTAATCAGCGCTTACTGGCGGCCAATCAACAGTTGCGCGAGCAAGCTTCCCGTGATGCATTAACTGGCGTTTTTAACCACGGTGCAATTATCGAGTTTGCCCAGCAAAAGCTAAATCGTGCAGCACGAGTACCTTTTGGGATTGTCATGCTCGACATTGATTATTTTAAGCAAGTTAATGATACCTACGGTCATATTCAAGGTGATTTGGTATTACGTAAAGTAGCAGCGACTATTGCGGACGAAGTGAAGCCTAGCGATCGACTTGGCCGCTATGGTGGTGAAGAATTCTTACTATTACTCAATGATGTATCTGAAGCGCAAATGCTCGCGGTGGCAGAGCGTATTCGTGCTGCCGTAGAGCAAATTGAAGTGCCGACTGAGCAGGACCCGATCCGAGTCACCATTAGTGTGGGAGCTACCCATGTTGAGCCTGATGCTGCGGTGTCGCTTACTGAGGTATTGCAATGTGCCGATGAAGCACTTTATCGGGCTAAGAATAATGGTCGTAATCAGGTGCAACAAGGACATTTGCCAGAAGTAACGGGAGCAGGCGCGGAACAAGTGTGAATGCATGGTATTTGTTCGATTTGGCGTAAAAATCAGCAAACAAAGCACTTTTCTAAAAAAAAGGTTGACGATAGTAAGCACTTTACCCTAGAATTCGCCCCGCTGTCAGGGTACTGACGGAAGCGCAGCAATGTCTCAAACGTGGGGCTATAGCTCAGCTGGGAGAGCGCTTGCATGGCATGCAAGAGGTCAGCGGTTCGATCCCGCTTAGCTCCACCAAGTTTGCCTGTATTCCGTTTAGTCAGTTTCTGATACAACTTGTACTGGTTGCGTCCCCTTCGTCTAGAGGCCTAGGACACCGCCCTTTCACGGCGGTAACAGGGGTTCGAATCCCCTAGGGGACGCCACTCTTAAACGGGTGCACAGTAACAAGAATGAAGTCCAGGGTCCCCTTCGTCTAGAGGCCTAGGACACCGCCCTTTCACGGCGGTAACAGGGGTTCGAATCCCCTAGGGGACGCCACACTTTTACTTCGTTTAATTCATGCAATGTCCAGCAGGTCCCCTTCGTCTAGAGGCCTAGGACACCGCCCTTTCACGGCGGTAACAGGGGTTCGAATCCCCTAGGGGACGCCATCTTACTTAACCTGTATTTTGTTCCGATTTTGCCTGGTTAATCAGTTCGAGCAAATAGGGTTCCATAATGTCTGCAATGATTGGTTGGGCATCTCGATTGGGATGGATACCATCATTTTGCATGTAAGCTTCATTGTTGATAATGGTTTCCATGAAAAATGGAATCAAGGGCACATCAGCTTGCTTCGCTACTTGCGGGAACACATTCGCAAACATGTCACTATAGCGCGGCCCATAATTGGGTGGGATGCGAATCTGACTAACTGCAACTTTTGCATTATTTTGTTGCAATTGCATGATAATCTGTAACAAGTTATCAGCTATTGTAGTCGGTGGGAAACCACGCAAACCATCATTACCGCCAAGCTCGATAAACACTGCAGTAGGCTGATGACGCGCAATGACCCCGGGTAAACGGTGCAGTGCCCCTTGCGTAGTATCACCACTAATGCTGGCATTGATAAGGGTTATGTCTGGGTACGATACGCTCCAGCGTTGCTGTAAAATGCCAACCCAGGATTCAGCTTGGGCCATGCCGTAGCCTGCACTGAGGCTGTCACCCAAAACAACTAAGGTGGTTGCCTTTGCAGGGAGTTGTGGGAGTATGGCCAAGGTAATAAGTGCCAACATTTTAATCAGGATGCTTTTCATAGATGCTTATACAAACCTTACAATTGGAAAAAAAAGTCACGACTCAAGAAGGCATTTTACACATATTACAGCCAATTGACCTAGCAATTGAAGCTGGCGAGACAGTCGCAATTGTGGGGGCTTCAGGTTCAGGTAAATCAACATTGCTGGCATTGTTAGCAGGTTTAGATATCGCTAGTAGTGGCCAAGTACTCATTGACCAAGTCAATTTAAGCGCGCTTGATGAAGAGCAACGTGCGCAACTACGAGCAGAAAAAATAGGGTTTATTTTTCAATCGTTTTTATTAATACCAAGTTTGACAGCACTTGAAAATGTCATGCTTCCAGCCGAATTAGCCGGACAAAAAAATGCCGAGCAACAAGCACGGGAACTGCTCGTCAAAGTGGGGTTAGGTGAGCGACTCACTCATTATCCAAACCAGTTATCGGGTGGAGAACAGCAACGAGTTGCTATTGCTCGAGCATTTATAGGGACACCCAAAATTCTGTTTGCTGATGAACCAACGGGCAATCTTGATGCCGCGACGGGACGCAAAATTGAAGATTTGTTATTTGCGATGAATGAACAGTCGGGAACCACCTTAGTGATGGTGACCCATGATTCAAAGCTAGCTCAGCGTTGTCAGCGGATCTTAACGATGGAAGCGGGACGATTGACAGAGGTACCAGCAGATGTGGCATAAAATTTCTTGGCGCTTATTGCGCCAGGAACTCAAACGCGGCGAGCTCACGATTATGGCGGCTGCTATTGTGCTTGCGGTAACTGCGGTGCTATCGCTGTCATTATTTACCGAACGATTGCAAGCAGGTTTAGTATCCCGCAGTGCCGAGTTTCTGGCCGCCGATCGGGTGCTAAGTTCGCGGCAGCCTATTGCCGAGGAATGGATAGCACAAGCAGAGCAGTTTGAACTGCGAACTGCGCAGCGAGTGGTATTTAACAGTATGGCATTTGCGCAGGGGCAGCTGGCGCTGGTGGATATTAAAGCTGTTAGCGATGGCTACCCATTGCGTGGCGAGTTACGTGTAGCACAGATGCCCTATGGCACCGAAGAGAGTGCCGGTGCGCAACTGCCACAACCAGGCGAAGCTTGGGCCGCAAGTGCATTATTCCAGGAACTTGGGTTGCAAGTCGGAGACACCATTGAAATCGGTCAAAGTGAATTTACCGTCGCGCGGGTATTAACCTATGAACCAGATGTTGGCTTCTCGGTGTTTACCGATAGCCCTAACGTTCTTATTCGCTATGATGAGTTAGCTCAAACGGGCTTGATTCAACCAGGGTCGCGTGTGCGCTATCACGTGTTGTACGCTGGTACTGAAGTACAGTTGAATGCTTATTATGACTGGCTGGCACCTCAGTTAAATAGCGATATCCATAGTTGGCGTGGTATTGAAGATGGTGATAGTCCGCTAGCACGCAGTTTGCAGCGGGCAGAACGTTTTATGTTGTTGGCCAGCTTATTGGGAGTGGTGTTGGCTGCCACTGCAGTAGCGGTTGCAGCACAACGCTATTGCCAGCGAAACTATGATGTCGTGGCAATTATTAAAACTCTTGGCGCTGGTCGTCGACAGATTCAAAACATTTTTGTTCTGCACTTACTATTACTCACCCTGTTTAGCATTGTCATAGGGCTTGGATTGGGATGGTTTATCCAAGCTCAGGTCATTGATTGGGTCGCTGTACAATTAGGCACCAGTTTACCTGAAGCTAGTGCTAAACCTTATCTGTTGGCGACTAGCACAGGCTTGATTAGTGCGCTGATGTTTACCTTGTATCCATTGTTGCGGCTCATTCAAATCCCACCACTACGCGTGCTTAATCGACAACTTGCAGGTACTGCGCGGTGGCGTTGGTTGCATTGGCTGCTGTCGGCTGGCGCTATTTATGCGTTGCTGTTGCTATATAGCCAACATGTATTATTGTCCAGCGCATTATTTGTCGGCGGTGCGCTAGCTGCCGTGGTCTTGCTGATCATTAGTCAATGCTTTATTCGAGTAAGTCGGCAAGCTGGAATGCAAGCGGGGAGTTCTTGGCGCTTGGCTATGGCTGGATTGCAACGGCGTGCGCAGGCAAATCGCATACAAATGTTAAGCTTTTCTACCGCTATTATGCTGCTCTTACTTGTGCTTGCGCTGCGGCATGAGTTACTTGCTGATTGGCAACGTCAGTTGCCTGCAGATGCACCGAATTATTTTGTGGTAAATATTGCGCCACAGGATGTCGAGCGATTGCAACAAGAGTTCGCAGCACGGGATATATCAACCGCGGATTTGTATCCCGTCGTACCTGGACGAATGACCGCAGTGAATGGTATACCAGTGCGCGATGAAGTGACCAAAGAAGCCGCTGGCGATGAAGCCGATACAGCGACCAACAACAGTGAACAGCGCGAAGGTTTTGGACGTGAACTATCACTTACTTGGCGTGACAGTTTACCGCCCAATAACCAGTTACTTGCCGGTCAATGGTGGCAACCAGACAGCACCGAAGGGCAGGTGTCTGTCGAAGCTGATGTTGCTAAGCGTATGCGCTTACAGGTTGGCGATATGCTGGAATTCAACATTGGTGGTCATGTGTTTGAAGTACCCATCACCAGTATTCGTGAAGTGAATTGGGGAACCTTACAACCCAACTTCTTTATGATTTTTAATACGGCAGTGTTAGCCGAGTTTCCTGCTACTTTTATTACTAGTTTTAATTTACCGGAACCACGGAAGAGTGAGTTATTCGAACTCTTTAAACCTTTCCCACAGGTCTCCCTCATCGATTTAGATGCATTGATTGGGCAATTGCGTGAAGTGATTGATCAGGTAAGCCTAGCGATAGGGTTTGTACTCGTGCTGGTGCTGATGGCCGGGATATTGGTGTTATTGGCTCAAGTACAAGCATCGCTTGACGAACGCCAACAGGAACTGGTTATTCTTCGCACCCTAGGGGCGTCATCGAAACTATTAAACCGCAGTATTACCTACGAATTCATGATATTAGGGGCGCTTAGTGGGATTATTGCAGCACTGGCAATGGAGTTGGTGCTGTGGATCTTACAAGTGCAGGTATTTGCAATGAGCGCCAGCATGCATTGGCGGTTCTGGCTGATTGGGCCGTTATCAGGAGCGGTAGTAGTGGCAGTACTTGGCCGCTTAGCATGCTTTGGTTTAGTGCGTCAAAATGCGGCAGAACTGATCCGTAAGCTCACTTAATTGAGCTTACGGTTGTTTTCTACCTGTGTTACTGCTGTAGCTAATGGATCAGCAAATAACGTGAACCACAGTTGCGCATTACTTTTTTTAAAGATACCAAAGTGGCCGAGTCGGGGCACATCCAACTGTGCTGGTGTATACAGGTGACGCTGCTGTGGTGCATTCACGTAAAAATCATGCATGATGGTGACGTTACGTTGGGTAAGCATTTCATCATCGCTGAAACTGATTGCGGTAATTGGCGTGCGCACCTGGGCATATTGCTCGTAGCGATTTTCCACCCCGACTAAGTAATGGGGGTGTAAACACCAGCGCCGCCATTGTTGCATAGCACCTGCCGGCACATCACCAATAATGCCAAGCTTACGGCCCGGGAAGTAGCCTACACATGGAATCAGCCAAGGCGTGACAAAGAACCAGAGGAAGGCTGATTTCAATTTTAAACTAGGGGTGGTATGCCGCCAATACCCCGTGCCAGTGGCGACCGTGATCAGGTGATCGATAAGATGGTTATTGGGAATTAGTCCAAAAATTTGCCCACTGATACTGTGTGCTAACCAAATCAGTGGTCGCCCGGCGGCACTTTGCTGAGCGTACTCAATGACTGCCGGGGCATCAATTGTCGCCCAGTCAAAAACTGTGGTATTGATTTGTTTTAACGGTCTATCGACTGATGCTCCAATCCCATAATAGTCAAAGCTGATAACCCGATAACCCTGCTCATTTAGCCACTGACAAAGATGCTGATAAAAGGCTTGAGGAACCGCCATTGCTGGCGCCATAATCACCACCCCCTTGGGGGTTGGGGTATCCCAGCAATAGGTGATAATAGTGCGTTCTGCAGTCGGTTGCAGTTGAATACGTTGTGGTGTCGACATAGGGTTACGGCAGTACTTTGAGATATGGTTTCACCGTCACTTTGGCATAAACGCCAGCTGCGAGGTACGGATCTTGGTCAGCCCACGCTTGCGCGTCGGCCAATGAATCAAACTCGGCCACAACTAAAGAGCCAGTGAAGCCAGCTTCACCGGGGTCGGTGCTAGCAATCGCTGGGCAAGGACCAGCAACTAACAAGCGACCTTCGGCTAACAGTTGCTCGAGCCGGGCTAAATGTGCCGGTCGCGTTGCGCGGCGGGCCGTTAACGAATTAGGGGCATCTTCAGCCCAAATTGCAAACCACATTATTCAATTTCCTTTGCATCTTGGTCACGATCAGTGTGATGTTTAAACATATAAGCTCCAGAGCCAACGCTAAATAATAGGGTTGCGCCAAGAGTTCCAAATACTTTGAAATTCACCCACGCATCAAGGCTCATGTATTCGGCAATATATAAATTGAGGGCCGCTAAACAGAGTGAAAAGATCACCCAAGCATAGGTTAACCGCCGCCACGCGAATTCAGGTAAATTGATTTCCTGCCCTAACATTGCTTGCAACGGGCTGCGCTGTTGCCACCAGGTGCCAATCAAAAGAAATAGCGCAATAGCCACATAGATAATGGACACTTTGACTTTGACAAACCATTCATCATGCAAGAACAGGGTGATACTACCGAATATCAGCACTGCCCAAAGTACTATCCAATGACGCATAGTGACAGGTTCCCGCATGAATTTAATCACGATAACTTGCATGACAGTGGCAACCATTAAGATACCCGTTGCAAGGAAGATATCGCCGAGTAGATAAAAAATAAAAAATAATGCGAGCGGTATATATTCAAGTATTACTAACATGATGATGCCTTTGCGATAAAACTTACTTCAGTTTGCCAGAAAAAATAGCGCAGGACTAGATTCATTGCGATGAACAAGTCATGATGTTGGCAGGCTTGTAAAAGAGGGGCGGTTTACTATGAAAATATTAGTTACTGGAGGAACAGGACTGATCGGTTCAGCGCTCGTTCATCGGTTACTGGCCAACTATCAAGTCACCATCACTAGCCGTGATCCACAGCGAGCGTTGAAACTATTCGGGCCTGCGGTTCAGGTTGCACGTAATCTGGATGAGCTTGGTGATCTCAGTGAGTTTTATGCCGTGATTAATCTACAGGGTGAGAATATTGCGCAGCGACGTTGGACCGAGCGACAAAAATTACGGCTTGAACAAAGCCGTTGGGGTATTACCCGTGAATTGACTGAACGGATTCAAGTGGCGACTAATCCACCACAGGTATTTATCAGTGGCTCGGCAATTGGTTATTACGGAGCACAGGGCACAACGCCTGTCACTGAATCAACAGCCGTCGATACCCCCGATGATTTTGCGCACCGTCTGTGTGTGGAATGGGAACGCTTGGCGTTAGCCGCACAATCAGCACAAACGAGGGTTTGTGTGCTGCGTACTGGGGTCGTACTTGCTCAACGAGGGGGAGCTTTACAGAAAATGTTGCCGCCTTATTTATTGGGTTTGGGTGGCGTTATTGGTTCTGGTCAACAAGGGTTTTCCTGGATACATCTGGATGACATGGTTGATATTATTATATTTTTATTGAATCGTGATGATTGTGTCGGAGTCTACAATGGCACTGCTCCACAACCAGTTACACAAGCAGAATTCAGCAAAACCTTGGCCAAAGTGTTACGAAAATCACATTTCATGAAAATCCCAGCTTGGGGACTCAAATTGGCATTAGGAGAACTGTCCCAGATGGTAGTAACCGGCCAATTGGTTTTACCTGCACGTTTACAACAGGCCGGTTACGCCTTTAGATTTGAGTCAGTGGAAGAGGCATTACGTGATTGTTTGTTGCCTGCTTCATAGTTTGCACAAAGTGTGTTAGCTCAGCGACTAGTAGTTGCTGGTCATGATAATGGGCAGCAATAAGATCGACCACAGCAGAACCTACAATGACACCCGCAGCGCCAGCCGCCAAGGCCGATTTAACCTGTGTGGGTGTAGAGATGCCAAAGCCAAGTAATGGTGGTGCGCTTCGTACTGCTTGCAATTGTGCAATAGTCTGGGCGGTGGGGGCTGCCATCGCTTGCTCGGCTCCAGTTACCCCGGCGCGACTTAATAAATAGACATAGCCTTCACTGCAGCGAGCAATGTCAGTCAAGGTTGCGGTACTAGCATCCGGGGGCGCAATTAACACCGGCGCGATACCTGCGCGCTGGGCGGCAACAATAAATGGCTGCGCGGAGCGAACTGGGACATCAGCGATGAGTACGGAATCAACGCCAGCTACCGCACATTGCTGGTAAAATGCATCGAGGTTGGGCGTTAAGGTAATATTTGCATAGACCAATAGTCCAATCGGCAGGTCAGGATAGCGGGCGCGGATGGTTTGAACAATTGCTAAAGCTTGTTGTCGTGTGGTACCACTGGCTAAGGCCCGGATGTTGGCTGCCTGAATGGTGGCGCCATCAGCAACAGGATCAGAAAATGGTAATCCTAGCTCCAGTCCATCGGCACCAGCACGAACGAGCGTGTCGATAATAGTTAAACTGAGTTCAGGATTTGGATCACCAAGGGTGACAAAAGGGATGAAAGCCCCCTGTTGACGTTGCTGTAAGCGTTGGAATAACAAGTGATAGCGGTTCATGACAGGTCTCCTTGGGCAAGCAGTTGGCGAACATGGTCGATATCTTTATCACCGCGCCCCGATAAATTGACCAGTAGAATTTCTGGAGCATCGGCTTGCGCTGCGCGACGTAGGGCATAAGCTAACGCATGCGCCGATTCAAGTGCTGGAATAATCCCTTCATATTGCGCTAAGAGTTGAAATGCCTGTAGTGCTTCATGATCTTCAACGGTAACATACTGAGCGCGCCCAATAGCCTGTAAATAGGCGTGTTGTGGACCGACGCCAGGATAATCGAGTCCAGCAGAAACAGAGTGGCTGGCACTGATTTGACCCTCAGCTGTTTGTAGTACTTTGGAGCGACAACCGTGCAACACCCCAGCTCGGCCAGCAGTCAATGTTGCTCCGTGGTGGTTCGTCGTCATGCCTTTACCAGCGGGTTCAACCCCAACTAGGTCAACATTGGGTTCATCAATAAAATCTGCAAATATGCCAATTGCATTCGAACCACCACCGACACAAGCGATGACTTCATCCGGTAATCGACCGATACGATCACGTAATTGTTGCTTGGCTTCAGCGCCTATCATGCGGTGAAATTCCCGTACTATAGTTGGAAAGGGGTGAGGGCCGGCTGCTGTGCCTAATAAGTAATGGGTGGTGTGGTAGCTTGCGGTCCAATCTCGTAACGCTTCATTTACCGCATCTTTCAAGGTGCCGCTACCGCTGTCAACGGCAACAACTCGTGCGCCCATAAGTTCCATTCGAAAGACGTTGGGCTGTTGCCGGGCAACATCTTTCGCACCCATATAAATAACACACTCAAGCCCCAGTAACGCGCAGGCCAAAGCTGTTGCTGTACCATGTTGGCCAGCCCCTGTTTCGGCGATAATACGCCGTTTCCCCATGCGCTTGGCTAATAGTGCTTGTCCCAAAACCTGGTTGGTTTTATGAGCGCCGCCATGTAGTAAATCTTCGCGTTTGAGGAAAATTCGAGTGCCAGTGGGCGCTTGCAGCGGCAGATTTTGGCATTCTGATAGCGGTGTTGGACGACCTAAATAGTTTTTCAGTAAATGTTGAAATTGCGTTTGAAACTCAACATCTTGTTGCGCATCGATAAACGCTTGTTCAAGTTGATCCAGTGCCGGAATTAGTATTTCTGGCACATACTGTCCACCGAACTCCCCAAAATAGGCGGGTAGCTGTGATTGTTTGGTCATAAGTTAGACTCCCTCATTGGCGGCATAGCGCTGCGACCATAGTTTCTTAATTGCTGAAATACTTGCATTACTTTACCGGCATCCTTACGACCCGGCGCCCATTCAAGGGCCGAATTAAAATCAAAACACTGCATTTGCGTCGCCTGAGCTGACTCAAGGTTATGAGGACCAATACCGCCAGCCAGCATGATGTGTTGGCGTTGTGTTGCTGGTAGTTGAGCGAGATAGGACCAAGCGAACGGCTTGCCACTGCCACCGCCAGGGCTATCGAGTACAACCCGATCAGGCATAGGATTAGGTAATTGTATCGGGCCGTTGACAGCGTGCGCGCGCCAGATGGCTAAGTGTGGTAAAGCTGCGGCAAGATCACGATAGTAGTCATCGTCTTCGTCACCATGTAGTTGTACTACTGTCAACGACAATAACGTTGCGGTGGCGATGACGTGGGGCAGCGGTTGGTTGGCAAATACTCCAACATAGGTTAGCTCTGGGGTAGTATTGATGATGGTTTGTGCCTGCTCGTAGGTGATTCGCCGCGGCGAATGCGGGACAAAGATAAGGCCACCATAGGCAGCCCCAGCTGCGTGTACCATTTGCGCGTCTGCCGCCGAGGTTAACCCACAGACTTTATGGTGACCGTAGATAAGTTCGCGGCATGCTTGATCGACATTGGTGGCGCTAGTGAGGGAACTACCAATCAAAAAGCCATCAACATAAGGTGCCGCGGCACGAATCTGTAGATGGGTATGATATCCCGAGGCGGCTACCACCAAAACATCTGGCGGAATTCGTTGCGCCAGTTCGATGGCACGTTGCTGATCAATACTGAGATCGTGTAGATCACGGTTATTAATACCAATAATGTTGGCACCTAAACGAATGGCTCGTTCTAATTCTGTCTCGGTTGCCACTTCTGTAAGGATATCGAGATTATAACGCTGAGCGAGTTTTGCTAAGGTGAGGTACTGTTCATCTGAAAGTACCGCCATCATAAGCAATATCGCATCGGCACCGAAATAGCGTGCCAACAAGATGTGCTCGGGTTGTTGAATGAAATCTTTGCAGAGGACCGGCAGTGTGACGCTATTCGCAACGATGCTGAGATCGCGAAAATCCCCCTGAAAGTACTCCGGCTCAGTTAATACAGAAATCGCTGCCGCATAGCGGTGATAGATGTTGGCCAGCTGGTTTACATTCCAATGCTGCCGCAACCGCCCATGGGAAGGAGAGGCTTGCTTGCACTCTAAAATAAAGCTCGTACGTGGTTCAGCAAGCGCCTGTGCCAAGCTACGTCGGCTCGGCTGCAACTTTGCAGAGATTGCTGCCAAATCGAGCTGGCTGAGTTGTTGAGCAAGGGTAAGCTGGCGCGCTGCAGTGATGGTTTTAAGCACTGATTGAGGCACGGTTAAACTCCTGAATTTTTTGCAAATGGCGAGCTGCGGCGCCTGACGCTAAGTGTTCTAACACGCGGTGCGTGGCTTGCTTAAAGTCGGTGCAAACATCACTGACATACAACATGGCGGCTACAGTGACCGCAACCGCATCAAGGTGAGCTTGCGGTGCCTTGCCAGTTAAAACGGCGCTGAGTAATCGCGCGTTATAATCGGCATCACCACCTGCAAGGTCACTTACCGCTGCTGGTTGGATACCAAAATCAGCGGGTGTCAGCGTATATTCATGCAATTCACCGTGGCGTAACTCAACGACGTGAGTCGTGCCATGTGTGGCAATTTCATCTAACCCAGAACCATGGACAACAACAGCACGTTGAGTGCCTAATAGCCTGAGGGTGGCAGCCAGCGGACGGCACCATTGGGGACTGTATACACCAAGGACTTGCGCGTCAGGGCGAGCTGGGTTTATTAAAGGGCCGAGTAGATTGAATAGTGTTCTGGTTTTTAATGTTTGCCGCGTTGGCATGGCATAGCGAATGCCCGGATGATAGTGGGGGGCAAACAAAAAACAAAAGTTAAATTGCGCGAGTTGTTGTGCCGCGATAGTTGGAGGTTGCGTCACCGATAGCTGCAGACTTTCTAGTACATCAGCGGATCCTGAGCGTGATGAAACACTGCGATTCCCATGTTTGGCAACAGCCAGCCCCATACTGGCAGCAACTAATGCTGCTGTCGTGGAAATATTCATGGTGTTGCTGCCGTCACCACCGGTGCCACAACTATCGACAATGGTTCGTGATGGGCGGGGAAATTGGCGGGCTGCGCGTCGTAATGCGCACGCTGCACCCGCCAATTCTTCAGGTTGTTCACGGCGCATTTTCATGGCCATTAACGTGGCTGCGATTTGAATATCGTTCAATTCGCCTCGAACTAAGTGCTCAAACAATGCTTCAGCTTGGCTAAGCGATAATGTACCGCCTTGCAATAAATGCGTTAAAATTTGCATGTTGCTTTCCTTATGCGCGTTGCTGATGACAATTCAAAGAGATATTTCACCGTCTGGGCGAGTAGTTGTTCGCCATGTGGAGTGAGAATGGATTCTGGATGAAACTGTAGACCAATGGCTGCTAACCCGCGAAATTCAGCAGCCATTGGGATATCATCGACCGCTGCTAATACATCGACTGTATCGGGAAGTTGCTGCCCTACGAGTGAATGATAGCGAGCGACCCGTAGTGTCGGAGGTAAGTGAGCGAAGATCGGGTGGGGGCGGTAGCTGATAGAGTCGGCACGGCCGTGCACAGGTTCTGGCGCGCGCTTAATAACACCACCAACGTGTACTACTAAGGCTTGAAATCCTAAGCAAATACCCAACATCGGGACGCGACCACTAGCGCGGGCAATGACGTCCAGGAGACAGCCGGCTTGTTCTGGTGCCGCAGGTCCGGGCGATAAGCACAGCAGCTGACGGCCAGAATAACTGTTCAGTTGCGCAAGGATAGTATCCGCTGGTAATTGGTTGCGATACACAACTAACGGGTAGCCCAGTTGGCGCAGTGCGTCCACTAAGTTGTAGCTAAAGGAATCTTGGTTATCTATTAGCACGATACGATCAGGCGTGGGATAATGCATGAGCGTGCTCCTGAAGGCGTTGGTTAGCATGTTGAATAGCGTTAATGACTGCCTTAGCTTTGTGCTCGGTCTCTGCAACTTCGGCCTCTGGCTGTGACGCATATACCACCCCAGCACCAGCTTGGACGATGGCGTGACCGTGGCGGACGAACGCCGAGCGGATCACGATGCAGGTATCCATATCACCGGCTCCAGTGAGATAGCCAAGAGCACCGCCATAACTGCCCCGACGTTGCTGTTCAAATTGGCGTATCAGGCGTGCTGCAGATAATTTTGGTGCCCCCATTAACGTGCCCATATTCATGCAAGCGCGATAGGCGTGCAGAGCATCTAAATCTGGTGCCAGTTGCGCAACCACACGAGATACTAAATGCATGACATGGGCGTAGCGATCGACTTGCATTAAACTGACCACATGGCGTGTACCTGGTTGGGCTATCCGTGCTAAGTCATTACGAGCCAGATCAACTAACATTACATGCTCTGCGGTTTCCTTTAGATCGAGGCGGAGTTCGAGTTCAATTCGGCTATCTAAATCAGCATTCACTTGTCCGTCGGCATTACACCCGCGGGGGCGAGTGCCAGCTATGGGGTACAGTTCGACTTGGTTAGTGGCAGCGGTGTATTTCAAAGCAGATTCTGGTGATGCTCCAAATAACTCAAATGCACTACTACGCAAGAAAAATAGATAGGGTGATGGGTTGCTGCGCTTGAGTTCACGATAGGACTCAAGCGCGCTGTGGCAAGGTAAATTGAATTGCCGCGCAAGGACAGCCTGAAAAATATCACCAGCGCGAATGTGTTGCTGCAGTTGCTCGACCTGCTGCGCATAAGTTGTCGCACTTGGGGTGACTGCGATGGGTTGCGTAGGCATGGTGGATAATGGTGCGCGGGTAGTCTTATCATGATGGGATGGCTGGCAGCGGTGTGCGATATGCTCCAGTTGGCGTTCTAAATGTTCAGCATATTGATGTTGGTTGGAGCCGTGGAATAAGCTCCCCAGCAGTTCCATGGTATGTTGCTGATGATTAATTATAAGTAGAGTTTCGGCTAAGTAAAACAAGTAATCGGGACATTGATTCTCGCCCATGTTAACTGGGGGGAGCTCTTCAAAAGTCGCGAGGTAATCGTAAGCAAACACCCCTCCCATAAACACGGCCATTGGGTGTGGCCTATCAGCAATCACTTCTAAACCTTGTAATATCTTCCTTAACGGCTCGATATTACTTACTGCACGCAGGCGGCTATCTTCATCTAAGGAGTTGCGTGGAGGGGTAAACTCACAGACAATTTGCTTATTGGAGTGACTAATAAGATCGCACGGTAAGGTATGCAATTGTGTTGCTAACCAAGGTAATAGCGATTGTCCATTGGCAGTAAGCGCCGTGATCGTCACTCGTTGGTCATCACAGCGAAACTCTAAGGCGGCATGAACAAGCAAAATACTTTGCAAATTTTCACGCGTGGCGATGGTGCTCGATTCGAGCAGGAGGCTGGGTTGATTTGGTGCACAGATTTGTTCATACACGGCTAACGGATCGGCCTGATAGGGGAGTTGCCGGTACAAACTGGTGACTGCTGCCGGGCATGATTGGGTGCTGTTGCTCATCGTTATCTTCCAAGTTGACTAAAATCATATAACTTTTAGTGCCGAGGCAATCGATAAGCGAGAACACAAAAAAACCCGCTTATCGAAGCGGGTTTTTGCAATAATTCTGCTAAATACGCACAGATGCATCGCCCGCTAGTTCGGGAAATGCCACCACCAGTTGATGCTTACGAAGGTTGCTTGTGCGTGGTCTAACACGGTTCTGATTCCTATTGGGATTCGTTTAACAGAGATTAAGTTGTCTATAGTGTGAAAAACTGTAACTGGATTTATTTACACTGTCAACACGCGAAGTTAACGAGCGTTGTGTTTCATGATGCGCTCTTTTTGGCGTTGCCAATCGCGTTCTTTGATCGTGTCTCGTTTGTCATGGGTTTTCTTACCTTTAGCAAGGTAAATCTCAACTTTGACCAGGTGTCGTTTCCAATACATGGCGGTGGCGACGATAGCATATCCTTCACGCTCCACCGCACCGATAAGCTTATCTAGTTCACGTTGCTTTAATAACAGCTTACGAGTCCGTTCAGGGTCACATACCACATGCGTTGAAGCTGAGTTTAAAGGTTGGATTTGTGCCCCTAATAAATAGGCTTCGCCATTACGGATAATGACGTACGTATCACTAATATTTACTTTGCCGGCACGAATACTTTTTACTTCCCAGCCTTGTAAGGCAATACCTGCCTCAAACTTTTCTTCGAGGAAATATTCGTGGCGCGCTTTTTTGTTAAGCGCGATAGTGTTGGAATTGGGTGTTTTTTTATTTTTGCTCATGGTGCGTATTATACCCTTGACGAAAAAAAATAAAATTTGTTTTCAGCGCAAATCGTGGAATTATTTTCACATCAGCTATGGATGATCCAGTCAACAAAATAAGCTATCATGCCAACACTTTCTGGTAAGTGAGGAATACCATGCCGACGATTGAACGCAGCGCGTTAGTACCTTATAGCAATGCCCAGATGTACGCGCTAGTGAACGACATCGATGATTATCCAAAGTTTGTCCCAGGCTGCCGTCAGGCAACGGTATTAGAGGAAACGGATGAGGTGAAAGTAGCTCGCTTGGATATTCAAAAAGCAGGGATCAGTAAATCGTTTACGACCAAGAATACGTTAGTTCCATACGATCGTATTGAGATGGAGCTTGTGGACGGTCCGTTTCAATACTTACGTGGTGGATGGAGCTTTCATGCGCTCGATCAGAACGCCTGCAAGATTGTCCTCAAGCTTGAATTTGAATTTGCTAACAAAATACTCAGTCTGGCGTTTGGGAAGGTTTTTAATGAGCTGCAAAGTCGCATGGTGGATGCGTTTGTGCAGCGTGCACAGCAAGTGTATGGGGTGAAATAAGTCATGACCGTACCGCAAATTCAGATAGAAGTAGCCTATGCAACGCCAGAACGGCAACAAATTATTCCGTTACGGGTGCCAGTTGGTACGCGAGTTCGTGAGGCGATTGAGCAATCACAAATCATGCGCTATTTTCCAGAGATCGATCTAGATAAACAAAAAGTTGGTATTTGGAGTAAAACCGTTAAGCTAGAGCAAGAACTACGTGAGGGAGATCGCGTAGAAATTTACCGCCCACTGATAGCTGATCCTAAGGCTATTCGTCGCCGTCGCGCCGAACAAGCCATTGATGAAGGGCGGGCGGATCCTGTAACAGGTGGGCGCCGGCGTCGTGCAACCGACCAAACCGATGACGAGAGCGAATAAGTCTGTGACCGTTACGTTGATGATTATGCGCCATGGTGATGCGCAATCGCACACTGGTTCAGTTGCCGATGCACAACGGCCATTGAGCGCACAAGGATGCAGCGAGGTAACCACAACCGCATGTTGGTTAAAGGAATACTTGCTACAACGAAGCCAACCGCAGGTGCGGTGGCTAATTACTAGCCCGTATCGACGTGCGCAAGAAACCGCAGATATTATTGCCGCTCACCTTCCCCCACAGCACCTTGAAACATCCACAGATATCATTCCCCAAGGAAATCTAGACGTTTTCATTGACTGGTTATTCGCTAAGCTAGAGCAGCAGCAGTGGGTTGATGGGACGGTGGTGATCGTTTCCCACATGCCCTTCGTCAGTCATCTCGTGGCAACGCTTGATCCTCAAACACCACCATTGATTTTCCCGACGGCTGGAATGGCTGAATTGGAACTGGATATAACCTATCAACGCGCACGGTTTCTACGGATGATTGTGACATAATGACAGTGTCACGGCGTTATTCTGGAAGGTGCACTAAAACTAATAATGAAGCTTGGCCACCGTGGTGTGGCGGAGCTTGATGAAAGGCACGTACTGCAGGATGCTGAACCAGCCAATGCGGTAGGCTGTCTTTTAAAATACCGCGTCCATGGCCACTCATAATGGCACAACAACTGACGTGCTCACGCTGACAAGCGTTGAGCAGGGCTGCAATTTCACGTTTTGCCTGAGCGCGGGTTAAGCCATGCAGATCAAGAAACAATTCAGGTTCAAAATCGCCACGGCGCAATTGTTTTAGAATATAGGTGGCGTTATTGTCGGCGCAATAGCGAACTGCACCCTCAGGTAAATGAGTGCGATAGGTATCAGAGAAGAAAAATTCTGCTTGTTGTTGTCGCGTGCTGGGGTTTGCAGCTTGAGTTTTTACACGCTGGTGGCGCGGCCGATAGGGCTCGACGGTTTCATTACGGATACGGCGATCGACTTGCACGCTGGCGCGAAATAAACTCAGATCGTCTGGCTCGTCCTTCATCATAAGGTACCTAAAATTTACTGCAATGACACATCGATAGATGCGCTTTAATCAGGCATAGGGTATCTTATGGCAAGTCGAAGAACAACTTAGGAGATGGGGTTTGACCGAGTTCACGATTAATTTTGAATCCGTTACCATCAATGATGCGTTGCGTTGGGCAGTAAGCGATATGCAACGCGCTGATGTGTACTTTGGACATGGCACGGATAATGCGTTTAGCGAAGCACAATTACTCCTAGGACACGTATTAGATCTAGATTTTGCCCAGTTAGAACAGTTTCGTGCGGCACGGTTATCGACTACCGAATGGCAAACCTTTACACAACTCATTCGCTGTCGCATTGACGAGCGCAAACCCGCCGCCTATCTAACAGGGAAAGCGTATTTTGCGGGCTTACCCTTTGTGGTTGATGAACGCGTATTAGTCCCACGCTCGCCCATAGCAGAATTGATTGACAAGCAGTTTACACCCTGGCTGTCCAGCGCGCCGAAGCGAATCCTTGATTTGTGCACGGGCAGCGGCTGTATCGCCATCGCTTGTGCCCATGCGTTTCCTGGCGCTGAAGTTGATGCCTTAGATTTGTCCTTAGACGCATTGGCTGTGGCAGAGCTTAACATTGCAATGCATGGCTTGAGCGACCGCGTCTTTCCGATGCAATCCAATTTATATGATGCTATCCCACGGCAACGTTACGATTTAATCGTAACCAACCCGCCCTATGTTGATGCTGAAGATATGGCAGATTTGCCCGATGAATTCCAACATGAACCAGAAATTGGCTTAGCCGCTGGTGATGATGGCCTTGATCTGGTCCGGATTATCTTGCGAGAAGCGCCACAACATTTAACCGAGCAGGGCATATTAGTCTGTGAAGTAGGGAATTCGTGGGTGGCATTAGCCGAGGAATTCCCACAAGTGCCGTTTCAGTGGGTCACTTTCGAACGCGGTGGTGATGGTGTATTTGTGTTAACCTATGCCGACTTAGTCAAGCATCAACATTCTTTTTAACAGCAGTTGTAGCGCGAGGCAGGCATGGCAGCAAATACTTGGGGTGAATTATTTCGGGTGACCACATTCGGAGAAAGTCATGGTGCAGCAATTGGCGCCGTCGTCGATGGTTGTCCCCCCGGCTTAGCGTTGAGTGCAGCAGCGATTCAACCATTTTTAGATCGTCGGCGACCGGGGTTAAACCGCTTTACGACAGCCCGCCAAGAAACTGATCAGGTCGAGATCTTGTCAGGGGTATTTGACGGAAAAACTACGGGTACCCCTATTGCCTTGGTCATTCACAATACCGATCAACGCAGTCATGATTACGATGACATCAAAGATAAATTTCGCCCAGGTCACGCCGACTACACCTATGCTCATAAATATGGGATCCGCGACTATCGTGGTGGTGGTCGTGCCTCGGCACGGGAAACTGCGATGCGAGTGGCTGCCGGGGCGGTGGCACAGCTTTATTTAGCACAATTAGGAATACAATTTCGTGCTGGCGTGGTACAAATTGGCTCATTTAATACTGCGCCTGAACACCCCCAGTTTAACTGGCAGCACGTTTACGATGACCCGTTGTACTGTCCTGATCCAGAGATGTCGGCTGCCGCCCAAACATTACTTAAACAACTATTGAAGGATGGTGATTCGATTGGCGCCCGGGTTCGTCTGGAAATTCAGGGTGTTCCCGTAGGGCTTGGTGAACCGATATTTGACCGTTTTGAGGCGGAGCTTGCACATGCGCTGATGAGCATTAATGCGGTGAAAGCAGTCAGTATTGGCGATGGTTTTGCGGTTGCTGCACAACGAGGTAGTGAGCATCGTGATACACTGACCCCTCATGGATTTACGACTAACCACGCTGGCGGTGTCCTTGGTGGTATTACCACCGGACAAGATATTATTGCAGAAGTTGCCTTTAAGCCAACGTCAAGTATTCGCATTGATGGCCAAACCATTGATATTCATGGTCAAGCAACAACCATTGCCACACGTGGCCGGCATGATCCCTGTGTCGGTATTCGAGGTGTGCCCGTAGTGGAAGCAATGGCCGCATTGGTGGTGATGGATTTATGGCTTCGTCACCGCGCTCAAAATGCCGATGTCACAGCGGCGTTCCCCCTTATCGAGCGTTAATTAAGGACAGAGTAGAGTAGTTGTGCGGATGAAATCTGAACATCATTATCACGTGTTAATTGATTTGTTCGAGCAGTGTTTTTATCAACAATACCGAACTCGGTTAGTGGCCGGCGAGCACGAACCCTATTACCAACCAGCAGAAACTCCTGATGCCGATCATCAGATTGTGTTTGCACATGGCTTTTTCGCATCAGCGTTACATGAAATTGCACACTGGTGTATTGCTGGTCAACAACGACGGCAACTATTTGATTACGGGTATTGGTATGAACCTGATGGTCGCAATGCCGAACAACAAGCTGAATTTGAGCGGGTTGAGCGTAAGCCACAAGCGATTGAATGGCTGTTTTCACTTTGTGCCGGTGCCCAGTTCCAGGTGAGTGTTGATAATCTCAGTGGCTTGGACATTGATCGCGCTGGGTTTACTCGGGCGGTTCGTCAACAGCTGCAAACCTATTTTCGCGAGGGATTGCCGCCGCGGGCTGAAAAATTTGCGCGAGCATTGGCTAAGCATTACCAACAATCTTGGCCGGCTGAGTTAGTACTCAGTTGGCAGAACTAGCATCGAGGAGTGTGTCGTGACTCAACCAGCATTGTTTAAACTTGGTTTAATTATCAACTCCTACGCAGGGTTAGGTGGTTCTGTTGCGCTCAAAGGAAGCGATGGCGCAGAAACCGCGCAACGTGCGTTAGCGTTAGGTGCCGAGCCCAAAGCACCGTTACGAGTTAAGCAAGCGTTGTCGGTGTTGTTACCTTATCAAGAACAATTATATTTTGTGACGGGCAATGCGGGATTAGGAGAACAGGTATTGACTGAACTCGGCTTTCGTCACCAAGTGGTTTATACGTCAGCGCAGGAGCCCACTGGCCCCGAAGATACGCGCGCCTTAGCACAACAGTTAGGTGCTCAGGCCGATGTGCAATTGCTATTATTTGCTGGTGGGGACGGTACTGCACGTGATATTTGCAGTGTTTATCCTGAGCGACGTCCAGTTCTGGGGATTCCTGCTGGCGTTAAGATTCACTCAGGGGTGTATGCGATTTCACCAAGCGCTGCTGGCAAAGTGGTGGAACAAATGGTGCGTGGTCAGCTGACCAGTGTGGTCCATGCTGACGTGATGGATATCGATGAGGACGCATTTCGGCAAGGGATTGTCCGAGCGCGACGCTACGGTGAAATGTATGTTCCAGCCGAACTACAATACGTGCAAGCGGTTAAGATGGGCGGACGGGAAAGTGACGAACTAGTGCTTGCCGATATTGCCGCCGAGGTAATCGAAAATATGGATGATGACACGCTCTATATCATGGGCTCAGGGTCTACAGTGGCAGCTATTATGGAAGAGCTCAACCTGCCAAACACCTTGCTTGGTGTGGATCTCGTGTATCAACAACAATTAGTCGCTACTGATGTTACCGCACAACAATTGGAACAACATATCCGCGAGCATGCAGGCCCAGTAAAATTGATTATTACGATTATTGGTGGTCAAGGACATTTGTTCGGGCGTGGCAATCAACAATTAAGCCCAACCGTCATCCGCCTGATTGGCAAAGATAATATTCAAGTGGTGGCGACGAAAACTAAATTACAAGAATTGGGGGAACGCCCATTGGTGGTTGATACGGGCGATCCTGAACTAGATATCGAATTGGCAGGTTTGATTCGCGTGACGACCGGTTATCGCGATGAGGTGTTTGCGCGAATTGGGTTAATTTAATATTGGGACTTTGGTAACCGCACGATAATACCGTCCAGTTCTTCGGTCATCACAATTTGACAGCTAAGACGGCTATTATCTTGTGGGTCAATCACCATATCGAGCATATCTTCTTCTAATTCACTCATGGGGGCAATTTTATCGACCCACTCTGGATCGACGTAGCAGTGACAGGTTGCGCATGACATAACACCGCCACATTCACCAAGAATACCATCAATCATATGGTCGACGGCACCTTCCATGAGGTTTTGACCGACTTCGACTTCTGCTTCGAATTCACCGCCTTGGGCATCGATATAGATGACGCGTGGCATACGACTAACTCCTTACGAACAAAAACGATATAACGACTGATTAACTTGCGCAGCAGAGTACCATAAACTGAGCTTTGAACGGAGAGATTACAGCTGATTATTTATCGTTTATTATGAATGTTTAGTTGGCAACAGTTAACAATGGAGAATGTGGGACGATGGATTCATTGAAGAATCAGGAATTATTAGTGTCGTGGGATGAGTTTCATCGGGTTACTCGGGAGTTGGCAGGGCGGCAATTACCTGCAGAACAATGGCGGGGGATTATTGCGGTCAGTCGCGGCGGTTTAGTGCCTGCAGCTATTATTGCGCGTGAGTTAAATATTCGGGTGGTAGATGCGGTGAGTTTAAGTTCCTACGACCATCAAGCACAGCGCGAGCAAGTGACCTTACTCAAGGATATCAATGCCACTACTGATGGCGACGGGTTTTTAGTCATTGATGATTTGGTGGATACCGGTAAAACGTTGCAATTCCTGCGGCAACGCTTGCCTAAAGCGAAATTTATTACCGTCTATGCTAAGCCTATAGGAATGCCGCTGGTCGACGATTTTGTCGTGGAATTGTCCCAACAAACATGGATTCACTTTCCCTGGGATATGCAGCAGCAATATGTTGCGCCATTAGTCGGTGAGTCGTGTAAATAATACTAACAAAAAAGCCCGAATCAGTACCGATGCGGGCTTTTTTTGTTACAACTGTTGCTGAATGTAACTAACGAGTTGCGCAATGGGTACCGTATCGCGGTTACCCGTACGTCGGCACTTATATTCCACCAGTTGCTCATCTAAGTTGCGTTCGCCGATGATAACTTGATGTGGAATACCAATGAGCTCCATATCTGCAAACATCACGCCAGGACGTTCTTTGCGATCATCAAATAATACCTCGATACCAGCCGCACTTAGGGCTGTATAGAGCTGCTCTGCAACCGCTTGAACACGCGTCGATTTATGCATATTCATTGGAATTAGAGCCACTTGGAAGGGTGCTAAAGCAGGTGGCCAGACAATACCGTGTTGATCATTGTTCTGTTCGATAGTAGCAGCGACAATGCGCGAAATACCAATACCGTAACAGCCCATGAGTAAGGTTTCATGTTGACCTGATTCGGTTAACACGCCAACTTTCATCGCGGCAGAATATTTTTTTCCGAGCTGGAAAATATGGCCCACTTCAATACCACGTTTTATCTGTAAGGTGCCTTTACCGCAAGGGCTTGGATCACCATTGACAACGTTGCGCAAATCAGCGACTTCTGGTAACGCAACATCACGCTCCCAATTTATATTAAAGTAATGGTAGCCATCCTCATTAGCGCCAGCTGCAAAGTCAGCTAATACCGCAACGCTATGGTCGATTATCAGTGGTAAGGTTAAGCCTACAGGACCTAATGAGCCTGGACCTGCGCCAATAGCATTGCGAATTTCTTCTTCGCTAGCAAAGACTAGGGGGCTACTGACCAACGGATGTTTGGCTGCTTTGATCTCATTGAGTTCGTGGTCACCACGCACCATGAGTGCTACCAGTTGACCTTCATCGCGACCATGAACAATGAGTGTTTTAACTGTTTTTTCAATAGGAAGTTGGAATTGCTCAACTAATGCCGCAATCGTTTTTGCATGCGGTGTAGCTACTTTTTCTAGCGCTGCAGATGGCGCTGGTCGTTCGGTTGCAGGGGCGACCGCTGTTGCCATTTCCACGTTTGCCGCGTAATCTGATTGATCAGAAAATGCGATGTCATCTTCACCTGAATTAGCTAACACATGGAATTCATGGGAATAACTACCACCGATTGAGCCTGTATCAGCAATGACTGGGCGATAATCTAGGCCGAGGCGCTCGAAGATACGGCAGTAGGCGCCATGCATCGCATCATAAGTTTCCTGTAAGCTCGCTTGCGTCAAATGAAACGAATACGCATCTTTCATAATAAACTCACGCGCGCGCATGACACCAAAACGCGGTCGAATTTCGTCACGGAATTTAGTTTGAATTTGGTACAAGTTCAGTGGTAATTGTTTGTAGCTACTGATTTCTTTGCGCGCTAATTCACTGATCACTTCTTCATGGGTTGGGCCTAAGACAAAATCCCTTTGATGACGGTCTTTTAACCGTAATAATTCTGGTCCATAGTCGTGCCAGCGTCCTGACTCTTCCCATAAATCGGCAGGTTGCACCATCGGCATGAGTACTTCTAGCGCACCAACACGCTCCATTTCCTCACGTACAATTCGTTCCACTTTACGTAAGACACGTAAACCAGTGGGGGCCCAGGTGTAAAGCCCTGCGGCGACACGACGAATCATCCCAGCCCGTAGCATCAATTGATGGCTAATAACTTCAGCATCGGTTGGGGTCTCTTTTAATGTTCCTAATAAGTACTGGCTGGTACGCATGTGATCCTCAATTTCCAGCAAAAGAGTTCTTCATAAATTATATCGATTGAATTCTATCAGTAGTGACGCAGTCTCAAAAGCCTTTGGTCAGATTTATTACGTGATTTTGTTGGTCAATGACGCGCCAACGAATATTAATGTCATATAAGGTCATACCATACTCTCGCTGACTATCAGCCTGCCGTTGATACGCAGGGCGAGGATCTTGCGCCAACACTTGACAGATCAGAACCTCTAATTGGGGATATTGGGTGCTGAACAGTTGCAATTGTTGCTGTGCTTCAAGGCTAAATACAGTACGCAGTGTTGCTGTCGGTGCTTGTGGGGCGACGGTGCTGGTCGCACTGGGAATACTATCGGCATAGGGTAGATAAGGCTTAATATCGATGATTGGTGTGTAATTCACCCAATCGCCTCCAGTGACTACCAAAATTGTACGCTCGCGTTCATAAATCACGCGTTCGAGTTTAACGACAGACATACCAAGATGATTGGGCCGAAACATCGAACGCGTTGCAAATACGCCACGCTTTTCATTACCTCCCAAGCGTGGCGGACGAACCAATGGTTTCCAACCCTGAGCTTTGGTGTGATGAAACTGAAAGATCACCCATAAATGAGAATATTCAGTGATACCGCGCACTGCGTCAGGATGTGCATAATCTCCGGTGAGTATCAGTCGTGCTTCAGCTGTTGGCACAAGACCCGGCTGTCGAGGCACGGCAAATTTTTCTGAATAGGGGGATTCAATGTAGCCAATAGGTTCGATCAAAAAAGCGTGCGCCATAATCAAGATATCGCTGTGAGTTCATGAAGGTGCCAATGATAAGTTGTGTATTTGAACACAAATTTGTGGATTTGACGAAATCATTCGATAGCTTACCACGCTCTAAATAGTATAACTAATTGATATTAAAACAAAACTCAAAGTTGGCACGCAGATTGCTTTAATCTTCAGTGAGTTGTTTTTAAAAAAAACATAAAAATTAGTTCATTAGATAGGAGCTCAACATGAATCGGCAACGCACAGTGTGGGGAATTGCTTGTGGAATGATCGCTGGCGTGACCATGGCAACTTGGTCCGTGTCAGTAGAAGCGACCGAAGAGAAGCAGCTTCAGGCTGAATATACAGTGTCTGCTAAGACCAAATTTAACCTGGACTCAAAAGTCGGCACCATCACCTTTGAACGTACGGATGGTGATGTAATGCTGGTAAGCGCCCGGGCATATCAAGATGACTCGTCATTTTTTAATAAAAAAGGGCGGGTCAGTGATGCCGAGCTTACTGCTCGTCAAGATGGTAATAAATTAACGCTTAAAGTTAACAACGATGATGATGTTAAGGTCGATTGGTATATTAAACTGCCACAGGTTAATAACGTTGACGTTGATTTAGGCGTGGGGACTATCGATGGCGAGCTGTGGAGTACAGATATGTCGATAGATCTTGGTGTAGGTAGTATTGAACTTGATTTGTACGGAGACTATCGTTCGATTAAAACTGATGTTGGCGTGGGTGATAGTACGCTCAAGGGAGCTGCTCAGCATATTGAAAATAACCGTTTTCTCATGACTGCAAGCAGCCGGGCAAGTTCAACTGGTAATGCCAAAATTAGTATTGATACTGGTGTGGGTGATATCAGTATTACCATGCACTAAATATAAGGTGTAGTTGTGTTGGCCTGGATGACGCTGATACAGCGTCTGCAGGCCAACATAATCCACCACCGATTTGAATGTATTTCAACTAAGTTACATATTGGGGTAGTTGGGGCCACCACC
>Ga0209075_1000082_pt1 | contig 76396 bp, 73 predicted proteins | sample Stecom2011_FD_187523 | JGI IMG/M metagenome (GOLD analysis project Ga0209075, IMG submission 187523) | Agricultural soil microbial communities from Utah to study Nitrogen management - Steer compost 2011 (SPAdes) (version 2) | ecosystem: Environmental > Terrestrial > Soil > Agricultural land... | reverse complement strand
GTCTACTTCTTTGATAGATAATTACCCAGTGAAATCTGAATTTGACAAGAGTTCTAAACATTATCAGTATCAAATATCATGCAGCCTCTGCCTTTTGAGATCATTAAATCATAGACTCTGCAGAAAATAAGGGAATCTTCTATTTATTTTTCTATTTTTGCAATAAATTAAAATGAATAAGAGTGTTGAATTTCACTTTTACCATGTAATGAAAAGTGTATGTATATTCCTTCAATTAAGCATAACAACAGGCAGATGCCTTACAATTGTATGAAAAATATTATCTTTCTTTTATTTCTATTATTGCCCGTATCAGCTCTGCTAGCAGAAGAAACACCAACTGTAACTGACTCTGTTGAGTATCGTATGCAGCATCAGCTAATGGCATTCCCTCAAGAGAAAATTTATGTTCAAACTGACAAAGCAGGATATCTCTCTGGTGAACGTATATGGTTTCGTGCACACATGGTAGATGCACTTACCCATCAGCCTATATTCCTAAGTCGCTACATCTATGTGGAACTGGTAAGTCCTCTCGACGACTTAGTCCGTAGAGTGAAGATAAGACCAGACAGCATTGGTGCTTATTCCGGTTATATAGATCTAGAAGACGATCTTGCACAGGGGGTCTATACCATAAGAGCATACACGCAGTATATGCGAAACATAAGTGAAGATTTTTTCTTCCGCAGACATATACAGGTGCTCGACCCATTTTCATTGCAGCTCGAGCCGTTAGTAGAGTTTGAAGTGAAAAAAAATGACCTACATGTGTCACTCCAATTTATAGATAGGCAACAAAATGATACAATAACACCTGAAGTTGTAACTTCTAAAATAGGACACAACGCAATAAAAACACTCAAACCAAACAAGGACGGAGTATATCAACTAGATGTAAGGTTGTCTGATAAAGATAAAAACAGAACACTGCTTTTAGGACTCATCTACAATGGCAGAAAATACAACAGGTATTATACAATTCCGGGTGATCAAGCTGAATATGATTTACAGTTTTTCCCGGAAGGTGGTTCTATAATACCAGGGGTTATTTCACAGGTGGCCTTCAAGGCACTTGGCACAGATGGAATGGGTGCAAATATTACAGGAACTTTGTACGACTCAGCCGATAATGAAATTCTTACATTCAAAAGTCAGCACCTTGGTATGGGCCTTTTTCATTTTATTCCCTCAGAGAATGAAACGTATCATGTAATTTGCTGGAATGAGTCAGGCAACCACAAACGATTTGAGCTACCAGCTTCACAGCCCGCCGCTTATGTCATTACCGCTCGAAATGCTGGAACCCAGTTGCGAATAACACATAGCAGAGGTAGGGTGGCTACTCAAGATAAAGTATCGTTGCTCATTCATCACAGAGGGTTGGTACTCTTTCATGAGGAGTGGGATCCAAAAAAGGAGATGTATAGCATCGCTAACAAAATCTTGCCTACTGGTATTTTGAATATATTATTGTTGAATTCACAAAATGAAGTACTGAGTGAGAGACTGCTTTTCAACCTTAACGAGGATGAGTTTGCCCACTTGCAGGCCGATATATCAGCACCTGCTTATAAACGTAGGGAGCATATATCAATCGCATTGAAGCTAACCGATCAGGATATGACCCCCATTTCCGGAAATATGGCTATAGCGGTAACAGATAAAGAATCTGTTTTGATTGACAGTACCACTAATATCATCAGCACATTACTATTATCGTCTGAACTAAAGGGATATATAGAGTCGCCAGCTTCATATTTTCAAGATGGGGAATTAAACAAGCATGCCATTGATGCACTTATGCTCACACAGGGCTGGAGAAGGTATGATATACCTGCGATTATACAGGGCAGTATAGAAATACCAGACTCTTTTGAACCTGAGTTAGCTCAGAGGGTATCAGGAAAAGCCGATGGCGTTTTTCGTTCTCTTAAAGAGGGGCAGATCAGTCTCATGGCCCGTCTCGACACAATGGTAACCACGCAGGTAACACAGGCAGATGAAAAAGGTCGCTTTTCGTTCGATATGGAATATCCAGAAGGAACCAACATACTAGTACAGTCACTAAGTAAGAAGGGGGGATCATTTAATGTTATTAACCTCGACCAGGAGACATTTCCTGAACTTACAAGCGCTGGCATGCCGCTAAAATCGGATGCTATAAACAAACATAATGCTAATCAGGATTCTTATTTAAAATTAGCAAATGAAGACTACACACAGAAAAACGGTATTCGTACCATTTTGCTTGATGAGTTTACTGTTACGGCTAAGAGCCAAGAAAAATATAAAGAGTCTACTTTTTACTCACCCATCAACGCTACGGGACTGCAAACAGCCGAAGATATAGAGAAGTTAAATATCTCCAGCCTGAGGTCGTTGCTCCAACGCCAGTCGGGTATCATATTCAGGGGCGACTTAGTAACCACCACCCGATCTGAGCTTCCGGTGCTATTCGTAATAGACAACATGCATTATGAAGATTTTTCGGGTCGGTTGGATGACATTGAAGTCAACTCAATTGAGAGCATCTTTGTTTTAAGAGACAACACTTCTATGCCTGGATTTTATCCACAAAACAGCGGTGCAGTAGTGATAACCACCAAAATAGGTAGCTACCAGAATACACCACGTCGTTCTCCAAATATAGATGAAATAATTCCACTGGGCTATCAACAGGAAGCTTTCTTCTATTCTCCAAGCTACGAAACGCCTGAAAAAGCAGAATCTACAATACAAGACCTGCGCACTACCATCTACTGGAAGCCCAATGTTCATTTCTCCGAAGAGGGCGAGGCAATTATTGATTTTTATTCAGCCGATTCTCCGGGAGTATATCAGGTGATTGGTGAGGGCGTAAGTCTTAATGGCAAGTTGATTAATATAGACAAAGAAATCACTGTGGAAAACAGTAACATACGATAAAATAAATCAATTAATGATTTCTACCAGAATAAACACCCTTATTTACCATCTTCAATATTGATTTCGAGGACGCCAACGGCCTTTTCAGGATTAGGTTTCATCAATATACGAATTTTATTGGTAATGACTTGATGTGCTGGATGCACCATATTAAACTGATCTTTGAAAACATTATATGCATCGGTCACGTAGAGAGGAAACTCTTTCATCACACCATTTTCTTCATACTCCAAAGACCATTCTTTGGGTATCATAACCCCTTTGTTATCATCAAACCAATAAATAGATATGCTTTGAATATCAGTTGGTTCATCCAATGTAATTTCAATCCACTGATTCTTTCCTTGTTCACCCCAACTAGTCCAGCGTTTTACCTCCTCATCAGCAGAAGATGCAGGGATTTCATTATCGGCCACTGCAACTAGATTGTCGCTATGAAAAGTATGCGAAGCTTCCAGGCTGTTAAATTTACCATGTAACTGCAAGTTTAGATCCCAAAAGGGTCTTACCGATTCCGATTCAGGTAGCCATGTCATCATACTACCATCACCTCTATTATTCCATGCTAAATATGGCAAAAGAACTAGATCAATTTCTTTACTACCAACTGATGTTTTTTCCAAGGCAGGTATTTCAACTTTAGGTATTCCATTTAACACTCCTTCTGAGAATGTTGATATTTTATAGGTTTCGGGCAAATCAGATAAAAAGACATTTGGTAGTATATTATTGTTGTCAACCCCTTCGGCCGCGTAAACCAAAGGTCCTCTTGTAAGACTTACAAGTCCTCTATTTTCTGCAACCTCATCTATTGATTTTGAGAATTGTAGTGGCATAGGAAGATATAATTCAACAACATCCCCTTTTTTCCACTTACGATTGATTTTCGCAAATCCCTTTACCAAATCAACCTTTGTTTTTGTACCATTTACTTTAATTATCCAATCGCCCGATTCTTTTTTTGCTGATATGGCCTCATCGATATAATAGTACAGCTCTCCGGGAACAAACTGATTACCGCTCCATGTTGGTATTCTAAGATTCATAGAAAAAGTTTGCCCGTCCATTTCAGGAGTCACCTCCCATTTAATAGTCTCTCCAAATGGATAATCAGTAATTTGCTTGAGGTCAACTTTACCACTTTCTAAATTTAGAGTAGTAGTGCTTCCTGCATAAAAAGAACAGTATATTTCATTATGAGTAGTGGCATACGTCATTCCTGGTACCTGAGGAATTAAACGTGCAAGGTTTGATGGGCAGCATGCAGTTCCAAACCAAGGAGAACGCCCGGGCATTCCATGATTGAAAGGTGTTAACCCATCGGCTTCTAATGGATTAATATAAAAGAATTTATTGCCTTCAAGATTAACTCCCGCTAATACATTATTTAATAGTGCAACTTCTGCCACATCCATGTATTTTGCATCTTTTTCCATCAAAAACATTCTATGATTAAAAAACACATTCCCAACTGCAGCACAAGTTTCATTAAAAGCTCCTTTATTGGGAAGATCATACTCCGGACCGAAACCTTCTATACCATGAACAGCACCCAAACCACCAGTAATATGCATTTTGGTATCTACTATATTATGCCATATTCTTTCTAGAGCAGGACGTAGTGTAGAGTCGTGAGTATGTACGCTCACATCTGCCATAGCAGAATATTGATATGTAGCACGAACTGCATGTCCAACTGCTCTGCTTTGCTCCCTCACAGGAAGATGTTGTTGAGCATATTCTGGCGACATTGTACCTTTACCTTCAGGGCGGTAGGTTACTCCTCTTATATCTATGAACCTTTTTGCCATATCGAGATACAGGCTATCACCTGTTACTCTGAATAGCTTTACAAGCGCCAACTCAATCTCCTGATGACCTGGAGCTTGCATTATAGGCTCACCGTTGTTATAGTTTGGATCTCCTTCAAAAAAAACTTTATTAATATGCCTTGCATTTTCTTCTGCAACGCTCAGCCATTTATCTTTTCCAGTAGCTAGATAATATGCTACTGCACCTTCATACATATGTCCCATGTTATACAATTCGTGACTATGCACTACATATGAATATGGATTTTCACCCATACCATTAACATCATGTTTTGCCACTCCCGTAATATGAGATTCATAATTATAGCCGTCTTCTTGTTGTGCTTCAGAAATAATATCAATTATACGGTCCATCTCTGCTTCAAGTTCAGGATCAGGGTATAGTTCTAATAAATAAGCGGCTCCCTCCATTACTTTATATAAGTCTGACGAGACAAATCTGTGAGTGAAAGGTAGTTCATCGGGAATTCCATTTAAATAATTGGCTGTACGCTTTAGATTTTCTACAGCAGGAATTGTCTTCTCGAGAGAGAAGGGAACTAGAACTTCTTTTTGAGTATGTAATCTTGGAAGCCAGAAATTGTCTTCTAATTTAACCTCATTAAATGATACAGGATTTAAAATCTCCTGACCATTAGCTACAAATAACGATAAATTAAAAACAAAAGTAGCAATAATTAAAATTATCTTTTTATTCATGAGATGATGATTTTATTTCAACTTTTTTTACAATTAATAAAAACAACAAATTAAACTATTTTCATACAAATGGCTCAAAACAGTCTCATCTGCACATAAATTTAATTAAAAAATGAACCGCACACTAGGATTGAAAATGTCTGGTTCTAATGCAAAGATAATCATTATAAATCTAGACCAAACCTAGAGAATCATGTTTTTTTTGACATCTATGCCACTTATTGAGTAATTCAAGATTAACAGCGTACATTTGTTTATGTTTTTTTATAGCTTTGTATAAACTGAGAGTTTTATATCAAAAAAAGTTAACTAATATGCACAGGAAATCAATAATTAAATTAGGTACCTGGGGATCAGTTTTAACCGCTGCTGTCTCTTGTTCACCTTCTCAACAAGCTAAAGTATCAAAGGAAGATTTGCCTAACGTGATTCTAATTCATCTTGATGATATGGGATATGGCGACCTTTCTATAACCGGAGCAACTGGTTATAAAACTCCAAATATAGACAAGATGGCAAGGCAAGGTGTTTTCTTCACTCACTACTATTCTGCTCAGGCTGTTTCAAGTGCTTCTCGTGCCGGACTGCTTACCGGATGCTATCCAAATCGTGTAGGTTTTCATGGAGCTCTAGGGCCTCAGTCGAATATGGGTATTTCTGAAGATGAGGAAACTATTGCTGAGATTCTCAAAGGAAGAGGTTACGCAACGGCAGTTTATGGTAAATGGCACTTGGGTACACCTCGTCAATTTCTGCCAACCAACCATGGGTTCGACGAGTTTTCGGGTATACCCTATTCCAACGATATGTGGCCATGGCACCCTACAGGTAGTTATCCTGATTTACCACTTTTTGAAAATGAAGAAATAGTTAATCCGGCAGTTACCCCAAACGATCAAAAACAGTTTACAACAAACTTCACTAATCGTACTATCGACTTCATAAAGCGTAATCAAAACAACCCTTTTTTTATATATCTGGCACATCCCATGCCTCACGTTCCACTATATGTCTCTGAAAAATTTGAAGGGAAATCAGATCAGGGTCTATATGGCGATGTAATGATGGAGATAGATTGGAGCTTAGGCAGTATCATTCAGGCGTTAGAAGAGGTTGGTTTAGATAAAAACACTTTAGTAATTTTCACTTCAGACAATGGACCATGGATAAACTACGGTAATCACGCTGGTAGTACAGGTAGCCTTCGTGAAGGAAAAGGCACTACATTCGAAGGGGGTCAACGTGTTCCGTGCATCATGATGTGGAAAGGTGTAATTCCCGAAGGGGGCATTTCAAATAGTCTCGTTTCAGCAATCGATATTCTTCCAACTCTAGCAGAAATAACCAATGCTCCCCTACCCGAAAAGCCTATCGATGGTGTTAGCATCTTGCCGATACTTGAGGGAGACCTTGATGCTCAACCAAGAGAAAGCTTCTTTTACTATTACCGACAGAACAACCTGCAAGCAGTACGTCATGGCGATTGGAAATTGGTATTTCCGCATCCGGGAAGAACCTACGAAGGATTACAACCAGGCATCGATGGCATGCCTGGTGAGGTTATCGAATTTTATGATCATGAGGGTGGACTATACGACCTGCGTCGTGATCCAGGTGAACGGTACGACGTAAGCGATTCTCACCCTGAAATTGTTGAGAAGCTTAAACAAATAGCCAACGAGGCACGTGAAGATTTAGGCGATGATCTCTATGAGATGCCCGGAAAAAACCGTCGTGAGCCGGGTCGTGTATCTATAGAGCTAGATTAATTTGATTAAAAAATCAACAAATTAATCTGAAAGTTCGTCGTTTAGAGCAGAATATAAATTAAAAGATTCTGAAACTTGAATGCAGAATCTTTTAATTTATCCTTATGCTTTAAAGAAAATAATTTTAATGCAATTATAGTTTTTTTCCTTTATTCTTTACATATCTATCGAGCCACTGATCTTGCTCCCATAGCAGGTGTAGCACATTCTCTCGAGCTACGTACCCATGGCTCTCCATAGGTAAAATCACAAGCCGTGTAGGAGCACCAAAACTTTTCAGTGCCTGAAAATAACGCTCACTCTGCATGGTGTGTGTACCGGCATTATTATCTGCTTCTCCGTGAATAAGTAACAGAGGCGTTTTCATCTTGTCGGCATGCATGAATGGCGACATACCATCATACACTCCTGGAGCATCCCAGTAATTTCGTTCTTCGGCCTGAAAGCCGAATGGTGTTAGTGTGCGGTTGTAAGCACCACTTCTAGCTATTCCCGCAGCAAACAGGTTGGAATGTGAAAGCAGATTAGCAGTCATAAAAGCTCCATATGAATGGCCTCCAACTGCCACCCGATTACGATCAATATAACCCAACTCATCAACAGCATCAATCGCAGCTTTAGCATTAGACACCAGTTGTTCAACAAATGTATCGTTGGGCTGATCCTCTCCCTCCCCTACTATTGGAAACGAAGCCTCATCCAGCACCACGTATCCGCGTGTAACCCAATAGACGGGATTGCCGTATGATAAATAAGTGAAGGTGTTAGGGTTGCTACTACTCTGTCCCGCACTTGCCTGGTCTTTATACTCCCTTGGGTAAGCCCACATAATCATTGGCAATTTCTCTTTATTAACCATATCATACCCAACGGGTAGATAAAGCGTACCGGTCAGTTCAACTCCATCTTCTCTCTGGTAATTAATTACTTCCTTATGCACACCTTCGATGCTTTTGAACGGGTTTTCAAAAGAAGTAAGGGGGATATTAGCAATTCGCTTCCGGAGGTTACGTATATAATAATTAGGGAATTCGCTTGGCGACTCCACACGTGTAATGAGCGTTCCTTGCTCACTATCAATAAAGGTTACCAACTCTTCTAACTGATTAGTGGCGGTAGATTGATATATTCTCTGTTTCTGTAATGTTCGAAGATCAAGTTCATCAATAAAAGGAAACTGTCCCTCAGCGGTAAAACCATCTCCAAAAAGGTAGGCTTTATGTCCATCAATCAATAAAGTATTTTGTCCATACTCGTTTTTCTTTGTCTGTAAAGTTCCGGGGTTACTATAAAGATCTTGATAGTTTCTGTCAGAAAGTATACTTGGCGATTGGCTATTGTCTGACGGATTAATCAGGTAGGTTTTGGTATTTCTTGTATTCCACCAGCGATCCTGAACTACTGCGTAGGTATCGTTCCCCCAGGTTATACCAGATAGGCGATGTGTTGTCTTAACCAATGATGTGGAAGTACCTGTGAAGGGTGCATCTACCTGAAACAACTCGTCGCGATAATCTACCTCAACCGCCGGGTCTCCCTTGTCTAAAGCCTCTATCCACGCTAAGGTCGAAGGCTTGTCGGCTCGCCAGTGAATAGACCTTTTTCCCTCGTAAGTTGCCATGAATCCCACTGGCAGGTTGTCCAACAATGGTTGCTTACTAAAACTCAGCAGGAACTCACCATCGGCAGAATAGATATCCGTTTCGTTTGGAAAGCTATAGTACGGAACAACATACGAAAAAGGTTTTGATAGTGTTGTTAACAACACAAAACGTCCGTCTGGAGAGTATGTTTGATCCAAGTACATACCAGCCTCTTTCCACAATTTAGAATGACCATCGAGGTGTACAATGTGCAGTTCAGAGGTCATCAAAACTTCGAAGTTAACCTCATCCACTGGATTCTTCAGAAGATCTTGATAAGTGCGATTTTGGGATATCTGCCCATCACTAACCGAAACCACGGGTCCTTCTGGTAGAGCTTTGCCCATTTCAATCAACGGGCCACGATCAGAAGGAGTAAACCTTGTTAAAAGTCCACTACCATCTGGCAGCCAACTGTATGGATATCCAGCGCTGGCGTTCAAAACAGCATCAGTAAGTTTCCTAGCCTCAAGTGTAGCCAGGTCAGCAATCCACAACTCCACACCTTCATCGGTTACGTTAGCGAAAGCAATCTTAGTCTCGTCAGGAGAAAAAGAAGCATAAGCAATGCGTGCATCAACTGGCAATCCCTCTACTTGCTTTAACTCAGTGTCGGAGGTCTTTTTATATCGAATATTATTAAAATAGGTAATCGTGCTAGAGATATTACTCACTGGGTTAACACGCAACCCTCCCAACCTAATCTCGGGTTGATTTAGATCTGAAAGTGATTTAAATGTGCTCCGATAATAGAACAGCATCTGTTCGCCTTTACTGTCTATTCGTACTATTGGAGCTCTTTCAATATCCACCAATTCCAAAATTTCGGGAGGTGGCGTTTGATACACGATATTGTCCTGTGATTGTAGTAATGTAGTTGTCATGAAAAATAAGATAGTAAAAAAACAAATATCCTTCTTCATATGGTGTCAATATTTAGTTTGAAAAACAAATTCACCCCAAATTTACTTCAAATATGTATTAAAGCCAGAATTAACTATAGTTTTATTTAAGACTCCTTTTAATTTAAAATATAAATATGGTTTGCTACCTACCATTTTCTGCAATTGTGCTATCATTATCACTAGTGCCACAAAAATTATACGTTACAAATTGATAATTAATAGGAATCAAACAAATTGAAACCAGTAACTATCATTGTGATAATCCTCAATAACTGCAGATTTTTCTTTGTAAGAAAAGCCCGCCATCAATTTTGAAATATCCTGCATCAACAACGTTATTGCTCCTTCTATCAAATCACTGCGGAAACCTTTATGCGACAAGTCCAGAACCTGATTCATGGAAATGATGCGCCCAATAACCTTACCCATATCCACAGTTTTGCGCTGTGACATCTCCATATCCAAATTAAAACTCATCAGATCTTTCACATAATCAGCTGCTTTTTGTGTCAGATTGTATCCTCTTAGAAATCGAAAAATATTGTTCTCTTTAGCTCGTTTCATCAACTTCATCAAGCCTTCGGTGATCTGTGCATAAAGTATATCATTGGAACCTTCAAAAATTTGAAAAGGACGACTATCCATGGTGGCACGACCAACAATATGATTCAGTTTATATGACTTGGCTCCAATTAGCTGCATTGCCGATTGTGCTGCCTCCTGCATCAGATCTGTTATCACACTTTTCACTGCATTGGCCTCAATACCATGCGGCGCCATATCTCTTTGCGAGTTTACTTTTTCGCTACTATTTACACACATAGCCGTACATACTGTGTAAGATGCCTGCAGTTGTGATAGCCTATACTGTACTTGGTCGTAACTGAGTAAGCTGCGGCCACCAACTTGACGCTGCCTGCAATGCAACATAGCCTCATCGAGCATACGTTGAATAAATCCCATACCCATTCCAGGGAACTGCATCCTGCTACTATGCAGTAAATCGAGCATCATTTTAATGCCAGTGGTATGTGGCTGCAATTTGTGTGTGACTGGCACCTCCAGATTTATCCTATTTTTACCGTAAGGTATAGAATATAAACCAAGTGTCTTGAATATTTCTTCAACAACAATCCCCTGTCCCGGTGCATTATTGTCCACCAGAAAGAAATCAATATCCCTCTCCAGCATACCTCTATCGTTTTTTCGCCTAGCTGTCATCAACCAGTAATCTGCCCAGCCGGTCAATCCGGCCCAATGCTTGGTACCTTTCAAACGATACTTATCCTCATTTTTATGGTATGTGGTTTGCATATTAAGTGCATCACTACCGAAGTTGGGTTCGGTAATCATAAGTCCCCCCATAGCCTTCTCTTCGATAAACCTTTTAAACACAGACACTTTAGCCTCTACTTGCCCATACTTGGCAAAAGGTTGCAAAAACAAAGCACTATTTATCCCAAAAGTCAAACACAGCGGCAGCGATTCATAAGAAGCAGTAGCCAGCAGTTGAAGAATCTCGTGCGTGTTTGCGCCAAGTCCCCCATATTCTTTCCGTATACTAACGGAGAGTGGATTTACTGACATTATCTCCTGAAGTACAAAAGGGGGCAATCCTCGTTCTGTCTCCATCTGGTCTATTTGGCCGCGATCATGAAAAACCATTTTCATTTTGGTTTTCAAGTCATCTATGAGTACTGCAAAAGTCCTGTTAGCATCATTGGAGTTCTGTTGAGGGGAGGATAAATCGTTTGGAGAAAATGTCATAATCTGTTCAATTCGAGTAAAAATGTGGCTGGCGTATACCAACCATATTTGGTAAACAACTTTCCACATCATAATGTTGAGAGATAAACTCACTCTTTATCAAACCCACAAATTCTTCACATCAAAATAGAAACATTTCTGCACCAACTCCTAATTAACCTCATATTTCAATAAGGAGGATTAGGAGTTAGTTAGGAGTTAGTCAGGAGTTGGCTGGGAGTGTCTAGTTTGTCTAGTCCTGTGTCTAGTCCTGAAATAGGTTTACACTAAATGTAAATTAAAATCAGGACAATACATGCAGCTAATATAGATTAATACAGATAATTATGGTGTAATATTATACTATTTAAATGAATTATAATAATCTTATATCTCACTCTTTTTATTTACATTGCTTCATTTTATTAAATCCTCCGTATCTTTGCACTTCAATAAAAGCAAGATAGATGGAACAGAAAAAATATTTTCTCGGGATGACGCAAGCCGAAATTAATGAATGCGTTACGGAACTGAAACTGCCTAAGTTTACGGGTAAGCAGATTGCCGACTGGGTATACTTGAAACGTGTGAAAAGTATTGATGAGATGACTAATATCTCTATTAAAAACAGGGAGATTCTTTCGAAAAGTTACGAAGTTGGAAGGACCGAGCCCATGAATGTAAAAACATCGGTTGATGGTACACGTAAGATGCTGTTTAGAACAGCAAGCGGAAAGTTTATAGAAACGGTTACAATACCTGAGGATGAAAGGCTAACAATTTGTGTATCGTCTCAGGTGGGATGTAGGATGAACTGCGACTTCTGTATGACGGGCAAAATGGGTTTTCAAGACAACCTTACTGCAAACGAAATTCTTAATCAGGTTTATTCAGTACCTGATTCAGATAAGATTACCAATCTGGTATTTATGGGTATGGGAGAACCATTAGATAATTACAAGCAGGTGAGTAAAGCATCTGACCTGCTTATGGCTGAGTATGGTTTGGCATGGAGCCCAAAGAGGATTACTCTTTCTACAATTGGCCTTACATCAAATATGCGTAGATTCCTCGACGATAGCAAATGCCATCTGGCAATAAGCCTGCATAACCCTGTTCCTGAACAGCGACTAGAGATTATGCCTATCGAAAAATCGGCTCCTATTACTTCAGTAATTGATATGCTAAGGGACTACGACTGGAGCCATCAACGAAGATTGTCGTTTGAGTATATTATGTTTGATGGGGTAAATGATTCACTTCTTTATGCAAGGGAGCTTTCAAAATTATTGGTGGGGCTAGATTGCAGAATTAACCTTATTCGTTTTCACGTAATTCCAATGAGCAAACTTAAGCCATCATCTAATGAGAATATGATAAAATTTCGTGATTTCCTTACTGCCAAAGGGTTTATCAGCACTATAAGAGCTTCGAGGGGTGAAGATATTTTTGCAGCTTGCGGAATGCTTTCTACTGCGAAAGTTAAAGATTAGAGCAAGTAAAATCATTTTTTATTGTATATTTGTTAGATTAAGTGGCATTGTAGTTTAATTACAAAAAATATAATTATGAAACAGTTGGCAGGTATATTTACAATTTTGGTAACAGTGATATTATTCACCTCTTGTGACAGTAGTGGTGGTTTTATGTCTGCGTCAGGTGCAAATAACGAAGTTCTTGTTATAATGGACGATAACTCGTGGGAGGGAGAAGCCGGAAGAGCATTGTATGATGTACTTAATTCTAACGTGAAAGGTTTACCTCAACCTGAACCAAACTTCAGAATTATACAGATTTCACCTGAAAACTTCACAAGCACTTTTAGGATGGCACGTAATGTAATTATTCCCGATATCTCTCCTATTTTTAGTCAGCCCAAACTAGAGTCTGAGCTTGATAAATATGCAAGAGGTCAGGTGATCATGAATATTAACGCATCTGACAGTACTGCTTTTGCCAACTTTGTAACCGAAAACAGTGCTACTATTGTTGACTATTTCATCAATAAAGAGCTTGAGCGTAACGGCAAATGGTTAATGAATGAAATTAAAAGCCCGTCGGTAAGAGCTCAACAGATGTTTGGAATTAACATTCATATACCCAAAGGTATAGTAAATTTTGAGGAGTTCACTAACTTCCTATGGGGCACCAATAACTCAGGAAGAGGACGCCAAGACATGGTAATATATCAGTTCCCCTACGATTCTGAGCGCGTATTTGAAAAAGAATCGCTTATAAGCGTACGTAACGAATATTTAGGTAAATATATTACAGGTTCATTTAATTCAAATATGACCACATCCACAGTCTATTCGCCAGACTATAAAAGAATGGAGGTAGATGGAATATTCCGTGCCGAGCTGCGCGGATTGTGGGAGATGACCAATGATATGATGGGCGGTCCGTTTGTAATGCAGGCGTTTATAAACGAAAATACTGGGATGGTGGTTGTTGTTGAAACTTTTGTTTATGCTCCTGAGATGAATAAACGCAACCTCATGAGAAGCCTTGAAGCCACATTTCACACAATAAGCATGCCACAACCAGAAGATGTTTTTATAGAAGGAAAATAAAGCAATATACAAGGAAAATATAAAATTATATACATGTCAGAATTAATAAGAGTAGGCATCACACATGGAGATGTTAACGGTATTGGCTACGAAATACTATTAAAAACATTTGCCGATACACGCCTCCTGGAGCTGTTTGTCCCAATTATATACGGGTCTTCAAAATCCGCTTCCTATCATCGCAAAGTACTGAATAACGACAAAGTTAATTACAATATCATTTCTTATGCCGATGAAGCTAGAGAAGGTAAAGTGAATTTGGTTAACTGTGTTAAAGAAGAAACCAGAATTGAAATAGGTACACCAAGTGCTGAAGCCGGGGAGGCAGCTTTTATTGCACTAGACTGTGCGTCTAAAGACTTGAAAGACAATAAAATAGACCTACTAGTTACACTTCCAATCAATAAAGACACTATACAGAGTGAGGAGTTCAAGTTCCCAGGACACACCGAGTTTCTTGAAGATCGCTTTTCTGAAAATGGAGAGAAAGCCTTGATGATTATGGCAACAGAGACTATGAAGGTGGCACTAGCAACTACCCATGTTCCGCTTAAAGATGTTTCGTCGATGCTCACAAAAGAACTTATTGCGGAAAAGCTAAGAACATTAAACCAAACACTTAAACGCGACTTCAGCATAGATGCACCACGCATTGCGGTGTTAGGTATAAATCCTCATGCGGGTGAGAACGGTTTGCTTGGAACAGAAGAGAATGAGATTATTGCACCTGTAGTTAGGGAAGCGCAAGATGAGTGGATTTTGTGTGCAGGACCATTTGCAGCCGACGGTTTCTTTGGAAGTGGACGCTTTAAAGAGTTTGATGCAATTTTGGCTATGTATCATGATCAGGGACTTATTCCTTTTAAGACCATGGCAATGGATATGGGAGTTAACGTAACTGGTGGTTTACCTATTGTACGTACATCACCCGACCATGGTACTGCCTATAACATTGCGGGTAAGAATGAGGCTTCGGAAGAGTCTTTTCGTCAGGCAATTTATATGGCTATAGATATATTTCGCAATAGATTTAATTACGACGAAGCTCGTAAAAATCCTCTTAAGAAGATGTTCTTTGATAGAAGTAGGGAAGATGAGACACTTGACCTGACAAATGAGGAACAAGATAAAGGGTAATAAACTTTATCTTTCTCATTTAGTGCATCGGTTCATAAGTGACACTTTCCATCTCGTTTGCAATTTATTTTTTATCGTCCTCTTTGCATGAATTGAATATAGACAGGATGACATAATCAATAAAATATTCATTGTCATTTTTTCAATTTTTGAAGATAATCGGTTTTCTGCACAAAATAAATATATAAATAATATTGAGTGAACACTTATAATTAAATGCTATTTCTTAAAAATATTAGTTTTTTAAACTATATAATACATTACCTGAGATTATAATTCTTGCGCTAAATGAAGACATCAATTCGCAAAAAACACAAATCAGAGCCTATTATTTGATTATATTTGCATATAATTATTTTTTTTAAACCTGTAACATAATGACTACCAGAAGAAATTTCATTAGAAAAGCTGCAATAGGATCTGTAGCTGCATCCGTGGGAGGTGTTTTACCCGGCTTTAGTGCAAAAAGTTATAATAATATAGTAGGTGCCAATGATAAAATTCGGATGGCAGCAGTTGGAGTTAACTCACGTGGGAATGCATTGGCTGGTGGTTTTGCCAGGGAACATAATTGCGAAATAACCTACATTTGCGATGTTGATAAGCGTGCAATGGACAAATGTTCGGCAAATGTTCAGAAAATTGGAGGAAACACACCGAAACAGGAAAAAGACATTCGCAAGCTGGTTGAATACAAAGACCTTGACGCTGTTATCATTGCAACTCCTGAACATTGGCATGCACCAGGTGCATTAATGGCAATGAAAGCAGGTAAGCATGTCTATCTTGAAAAACCGACCGGTCATAATCCTGCAGAAAATGAAATACTTATGGAGGCTGTTAAGAAATACAAAGTTGTGGCCGCTACGGGCATGCAACGCAGGTCATGGCCAAACGTGATTAATGCTGTTCATGAAGTAAGAAGTGGCGCTATTGGTGATGTTTTTTTTAGTAAATGTTGGTATTCAAATAATCGACCTTCAATTGGTGTAGGTAAAGTAGCTGCAGTACCTGAATGGCTGGACTGGGAGTTATGGCAGGGCCCAGCACCAAGAGTCTCTAACTATAACGATAATTATCTTCACTATAACTGGCACTGGTTTTATAACTGGGGAACAGGAGAAGCAGGCAATAATGGCGTTCACTTTATTGATATTGTGCGTTGGGCTATGGGATTAACCTTCCCAACAGCAGTGAATTCATCTGGTGGCAGATACTATTATAATGACGATTGGGAGTTCCCGGATTCTCAGACTATAAATTTTGAGTTTGGAAACGAAAAATTGATATCGTGGGAAGGCAAAAGTGCTAATGGCAGAGGAATAGAGAGTTCTTCAGTAGGTGCAATATTTTACGGGAGCGAAGGATCATTGGTTTTAGGTGGTGGTAATGCATACAAAATATATGATAAAAAGGATAATGAGATAAAAAACATCACCAGTGAGATGGGGTTCACCGCGGGTGATATTACTAATCCCACACAGCAACTTGATCACTACCATTATTTGAATTTTATTGATGGAATACGTAAGGGCACAGCTTTAAATGCCGATATGAATGTTGGTTGCATTAGCTCAACTTTAGCTTTGCTGGGAAATATTGCACAAAGAACGAAAAACACTTTCATGACTAACCCAGTTAATGGAAGGATACTTGATAACAAAGAGGCTCAAAGCATGTGGGGCCGCGAATATCAGAAAGGTTGGGAAATGACACTTTAATATTAATAAAGCTAATTCAGAACTATTCTAAAAATGAATATACAATTTCATTAGATTGATGGTTTGGACTATGTTAGGACCTGTTGCTCATAGCGACACGATGCATTTAAATCAGTAGCTTATTTACTGCAACTGTATGATTAAGAGAAATCCAACGCAAGAACAGCTAACCTCACTACTTCATTAGCTCCAATGAAAATTGATGCTCCATTAACCTTCTTTGAATTATTAGATTATATGAGCATCAATTCAATTGTTATAGAATCCAAAAAGTATTTTAGCATGAACTATTTTTTTAAATCATGAAGTAGTAATTTTGCTTCATTTAAACCATCACGATAAACATCTTCCAAGTAAATTATTTTCCCATTATTTCGCTTGCTGACGTTCGAGGCTTCCATGAAAGTAAAGATCTCAATTGTTTCATTTGGAGTAACCGGCATTTCTCCAGTTGTGAAAAATTTAACAATTTCATCTAATAATACGCCATAACCTTCAAACCCTCCTGCTGGTAGGGCTCCTCCATCAGTAAAAACTGTTCCTCCATAAACACTTTTACCGGTTCTCCTGCCCCTGAAAGTTCCAATACGTCCATCACTCCATAGACCTGAAACAACATCTGTATCTTCTGATGACATTCTGTTAACAGCAACACATCCTGTACCCATTATTGTAAAAAGACCCTCAATACCATGTATTCCATACCACCCGAAATCAGGATGCGTAATCTCTCTTACAGCAGGAGAATACGTATCTCCACCTAAAACTTTTCCGAACTCTCCATTTCTAAATTTAATATTCTGAGGAGTAAATCTCACTGCAGATGACGAAAAATATGGAACGTTATAATTTATTGAGAGTTGATTTATTGCAATGGCCTGAGCTAATGTAGCCGCAAGAGGTTTATCAATAAAAACCGGTTTACCTGACTTAAATACTTCAAGTGCTTGTTGTAAGTGTTCATTGCCATCATTTGTCTCCAACAAAACATAATCTACCTTCTCTAATAATTCAGCTATTGAAGTAACAATTTCAACTCCCAATTCTTCGACCTGTTTGATGTATCCGGGAATTCGATTATAACTTGACTCTATGGTTTTAGAACCATATGGGTAAGCTGCAACAATTCTGTAGTCTTTATATTGCTCTTTCCTATCATCTCCATTTAATTCTTTTGTGAATGCAATAGAATGAGAGGTATCAAGTCCTATTATACCAATTTTCTTTTGTGAATATGACAACAGAACAATTCCTGTCATAATTACTATTAGAATAGTTTTAAGTCTCATAGATTAATATTTTTAATATTGTTAGTTTTACAAAGTTTATAAATATAGTTAATCCAACAACGATGCACTATCCCTATCCAAATAAAGTATAGCTCCTGTTTTTTTTCTTAAAATTGTGGCGGGACACTCTTTACTTATATCACCCTTAAGAGTACGATACACCGCATTTGCTTTGTTTCTTGCCGGTACCATACAAAACATTTTCTTTGCTTTAAGCAGACCAGGTATAGTTACGGTGATGGCATGTGTAGGCACCAAACTTATATCAGCAAACAATTTCTCGTTTACCTGCTGCTGCTTGCATGCATTATCAAGCTCCACCAGTTTAACAAGTTTTGTATCATTGAAATCTGCAACTGGAGGATCATTAAAAGCAATATGCCCGTTTTCACCGATTCCCAGGCAGACAATATCTACAGGATTTTTTAAAAGTAGTGCGGCATATCTTTCACTTTCTTTTTCTGGGTCATCGGCAAGTCCGTTAATATAATTTACACTTTTGAATTGCACCTTGCGAAATAGTCTGTCCCTCAAAAAGTTCCCAAAGCCTTGTGGAGCATCTTTTTCTAATCCGATATACTCATCCATATGAAAGGCATTTATTCTTTTCCACTGAATATTTTCATCTTCAATAAGTGCTTTCATGAAGTCACTTTGCGAAGGGGCAGCTGCAAATATCATGTTTATTTCATCCTTATCTTTTAAAAAAGATTGAATAGTTTCTGAGACATTTTCCGCAGCTTCTTTCCCCATTTCATCCCTATCAGGGAAGATCCTCACCTCCAACAATCCTACTTTGAAAGTTGTTACATTTTTACTTTTTTTCATAAATGACATTTCCTTCTAAGATTGTGTGTGAAACATTAATATTATCATCAAAAATTACAAAATCTGCATCTTTACCTATTGCGATTGATCCTTTGTCATCATCAATTTTCATAATTCGTGCAGGTGTAAGGGTAATCATTTTAACAGCCTCTACAAGTGGAACTTGTGCTAGCTGAACCATGGTTCTTACTAATCTGTCTGTAGTTGCCACGCTACCTGCAAAAGCAGTACGATCCGGTAATTTTGCAACTCCATCTTCAATTATTACTTTCTGCCCTTTTTCAAGACTACCCAATATACTTTCACCATCCGGCATTCCCGCACCTCTCATAGAGTCTGTGCATAATGCAGTTCTATCTGGACCTTTAAATTTATAGACGAACTGCAAAAGCGACTTAGGAAGATGGACTCCGTCTGCAATAATCTCAACGGTCATATCATCTATCATATATGCAGCTTCCAACACACCTGCATAACGAAATGCGTTCCTTCTTGTTACTGATGACATTGCTGAATATAGATGTGTAACGTGAGTAAATCCTGAATGAAATGCTTTTACGGCCTCTTCAAAAATAGCATCGCTATGAGCTATAGAAGTTAGAATATTTCTTGAAGCCAAAACTTCACCAAACTCAAATGCTCCGGGTAGTTCAGGAGCCAGACTCCATCTTACTATGTCATCTGATTCAGCTAAAATCTTGTTATACTCTTCTGGTTCAGGATTCCTTAAATATTTTGGATCTTGTGCTCCTCGCTGGTTATATGAGAAGTAGGGACCTTCGAGATGTAATCCTAAAAATTTAGCTCCTTTGTTGTTTTGACTATTTGCCTTACGATATATATAGAAAGTTTTCAACAGCTCTTCATAAGTACTTGTAAGTGTTGTAGGTAGAAGTGCAGTAGTCCCATGTTTTGCATGCATCTCTGCAGCCCCTATGTAAGCTTCAACAGTACCATCCATAAAATCGTGTCCTCCACCTCCGTGTGTATGGATATCTATGAAACCTGGTGATACATATTTACCTGAGGCATCAATTACCTTATATCCTTCTGCCAAATCAGGTATTTCCCCATCAATAATCGCTTTAAGTTTTCCATCCTCTATTACTAGGGACATGTTCTCTTCTATTTTGTTCGGGAAAACAACTTTTCCTCTTTTTATGACGACACCATTACTCATTATATAAAGTATTTATTTTTATAGACAATCAGTTTTAATCAACCAAGACTAGCTGTTTTTGAGTTTCTTTATGCTCCAGGTGTCAATACTGTTTCCATGAGCTCCGTACCATACGATATAAGCAAAACAGGGAATTAGTATCCAATAAGCCAGCTTCATGGATTCAAATGCAACTATCTCTCCTACAAAAGCATTGTAAACAATCGGCATGATAGCGCTTCCACATAATGCCATTACAAGCAATGCAGACCCAAGATTAGTGTATCTTCCCAAGCCCCTAATTGCCAGAGGCCAGATGCCAGCATAAAGCAGGGCATTAGGTAGTCCCATCATCACCAGGAACCAAAGAGAGATATCTGTAGTCAATCCAAGAAATTTCACAGTCCCTGATGTGGTAATTATCAAAATGGAGAGTATAGTATTGATAGATGCACTTATTAAAAGAGCATATCGTTGATTCAAATATTTTGGAATTAGCGCAATACCAATAAAATATCCTATAAATGTGAGAAACATTGTATATGAAGGGATATTCTGTGCTGGTCCTGCAAGACTTTCACCCATTGTACCGGCGTACTGAATACTGGTTCCAAGTGCTATCATTTGGGTACCTATGTGAAAGAACATAGCTAAAACTCCAAGCATAAGTGCCGGATACTTGAAAATTGAACTGCGGTCTTTACCATCTAAAGAGTTGCTTTTGTTTGTAATAGATGGGTTAAGCTCCGGTAATGGGGAGTATCTTATTACGATACCAAAAACAAAAAGGAAAATGCCAAGTATAAGATAAGGTGTCATCACACCCTGAATTAATGTATCGAGAGCCGTATCTAAATCTGACCCTGTAAAGACTCCAGCTTCAATTTGCTTCATCAGTTCCCTGTCTGATTCACGAATAACTAATGATGCAAAGATCAGATTAGCCAATACACCGGCAAGTTTATTTCCGGTGCCTACTATACTCATTCGTTTCGCAGCACTTTCAATTGGACCTACAATTGTAATATAAGGATTGGCTGCTGATTGTAGAATAGCTAATCCTACCCCAAGCAAAAACAATCCAAAAAGAAACATCTGATACATTCTCCAGTAAGCTGCAGGCAGAAACAGGAATGCACCCAAAGCCATACACCATAGTCCCAGCATCATACCCTGCTTATAACCTACTTTATTATGCAAATATGAGGAGGGAATTGCCATAATAAGATAGGCAATATAAAATGCAAATGTGACCAGATATGATTGAAAACGTGTTAATTGAAGGGTTAATTCGAAATAAGGTATTAATATGGTGTTAACCCATGAAACCAATCCGAATATAAAAAAAAGTAAAGCAAGGATTATCATCGACTTGATGGTTGTGCCTTTGTCCTGAACATGTTGAATTTTAAGGCTTTTGCTCATTCTTATTGATTTTTTTAAAAAAAAATGGTATATTATCAAACTTGTAAAGAGAACAAAGTTATTCTATCTTTAGTGGGAAAATACGTTTATAACGAAAAATTGATTTCAAAAAACGTTATTTGAGATATAGTGGGGCATAATTCTTTTTATATTCTATCGGAGTACAACCTTTGTATTTTTTAAAAACACGTGAAATATTCTTGCAATCATTGAAGCCTGATTCAAGGGCCATATCATAGATTGTTCTGTTGGTTGTAAGTAACAATTCTGCAAAATAATTGATTCTGCAACTTAATATAAATTGATATATAGTAGTTCCCATCTCCTCTTTAAATTTCACTTCAAGATTTCTCCGAGATAATGGCACCAGATGGGTTAAATTATCTATATCAATATCTGAAGTAAAGTTGTCTTCGATATTTTTAACAACCATTGATATATAATCATTTGAAATATCATACTTCTCAGTTGATTTTCTTAATTCTATTCTGACGGGTTTGATAATAATATCTGTAGGATTTTTTATCTCTTTATTTAACATTCTATCAATAAGCCTACCTGCTTCATAGCCTCCTTTTTCAACTTCATTTACAATAGAAGATATGGGCGGATCTGAAAGATTACAAATCAACTCATCATTATCTACTCCTAACAATGAGATATCTTCTGGGATCTTAATATTGTTGATTTTACAAATTTGAGAAATTCTGAGAGCAAAGTCATCATCGCAGGCAAAAAGGCCAATAGGCTTTGGAATTGACAGTAACCAGTCATCTAGTTCGGCATGTGTGCTGCCCCACTCTTTCCCTCCTAAATCTTCACTTTCGAAAAAGTAATAATTACCTCCTGAGTTTCTCACCTCTTTACGAAAACCAGCTTCTCGCTCCTTAGACCAGATAGCATCTTTATTTCCAAAAAAAGCAAAATTACTAAAACGACGTTTTATAAAAAACTTTGCAGCCAATACACCTGTTCCGAAATAATCTCCTGTTAAATTTGAAAAGTATTGACTCCTTGATTTATAATTTTGCAGAACAATCGGAATATTTAAAGTTGATAGCAAATTGGTTCCTTCATGATCCCATTTTGCAAGGATTGCATCAGCTTTCCATTTTTTCGCCCACTCCACAATACCTTCTTTTCCATATAAAGCTTTGTAGTATGCAGGTAATCTGTAAAAAAGCCACTGACCATTTTCGTTAGAATATTGAATCAATCCTCTTAATAAGCGGCGGCTAAATTCGCTTGAATAGTCAATAAGTATTAGAATTCTTTTCATCAACTTAGAGTTTTTTTTAATATGATTGAGAACTGTAAATGGTAAAAATACAATTTTTGCTTATAAATAGTCTCTTTTAACACAACATTTTGTATTTTGACTATCCTCAAACAATTAGTTATTCTATTCAATTTAACAATAGTTAGTTAAAATATAGTTTAGAGTCACGTGGCAATGGCTGCAAATTAAATAAGTTTTTTGAAAAGTTTCTGATTTAATCTTCTGTTCGGTTTTAATACCAGACACGCAAATATATTGTTCAAGCAGATAAGCATTGTGTATCATCGTTTTACATGATACCATCGAAAAAGTAAGACCTCTTTTCTTTGTCAGCACCTTTGCAAGGTTTACTGAGGTTAGAGATGCATTAAAACGATACTTTTACTCGTCTCTTGCCAGTGATTGAATTAGTCCTGTAAAGCCTTTGACTTCCCTGAAGCAAAACTCGATCTGAAAACGGGTACGTAATATGCTATAACATCTTCTCCACTAATCTTAGTTTCGTTAGAGTAGAGCGTTAGGAAAACTACACTTGAAGGGATCAGTCAACAAAGAAAAACTCTGTTTTTTGTGAAAACAGATATCAACTCGATAAACTTCTCTTTAATTGACAGTCTCAATCTGAAGATAGCAGCAAAATAAAATTAAAAAAGAGAGGCCGTCCTTTTGGAACAGCCCCTTAAAACAACTAGTTATTGTAAAAACCTGTAACGGTTATTTAGGATTAGTCATAAATGTTCCTTTTAATTGTTTTCTGGTCGAAGTTTTCTTACAACAGCACCAGTTTGCCACATTTCGCTTTCACGAAGTGATTTTAACTCCTCCTCAAGCTTCACTCGATAATCAGGCTGTGAGTTGCTATCGATAGAACGTTGAGCTTCATTACCATTTGCAACTTCCTTATAAAGTTTTTCGAAAACTGGTTTTGTTGCATCATGAAATGGTCCCATCCAATCTAAAGCACCTCGTTGAGCGGTAGTTGAACAGTTTGCGTACATCCAGTCCATTCCGTTTTGTGCAAACAGTGGCATAAGTGATTGAGTAAGTTCTTCCACTGTTTCGTTAAACGCTTCTGAAGGAGTATGTCCGTTTTCACGAAGCACCTCATACTGAGCAAGCATCAATCCCTGAATAGCCCCCATAAGTGAACCACGCTCACCTGTTAGATCTGAAAACACTTCACGTTTGAAGTCGGTCTCAAACAAATATCCAGAACCTACACCAATCCCTAAAGAAACCACTCTCTCGAAAGCTCTTCCTGTAGCATCCTGAAAGATGGCATAACTAGAATTTAAGCCTCTACCCTCTAAAAACATTGTGCGAAGACTTGTACCTGAACCTTTTGGTGCAACAAGTATAACATCTACATCGGCTGGAGGAATAATGCCAGTTCGTTCTTTGTAGGTTATTCCAAATCCGTGAGAGAAATACAAAGCTTTTCCAGGTGTAAGATGTTTCTTAACTGTGTCCCACAACTGTATTTGTGCAGCATCAGAAAGTAAATATTGAATTACGGTTGCTCGCTCGCAAGCTTCTTCAATTTCAAAGAGAGTTTCTCCGGGTACCCATCCATCGGCAACTGCCTTATCCCATGTCTTACTCTCTTTACGCTGCCCAACTATAACGTTGAAGCCATTATCCCGCAAGTTTAATGATTGTCCGGGGCCTTGAACACCATATCCAATCACAGCAATTATCTCATCCTTCATCACTTCTTGAGCCTTGCTCAACGGAAACTCTTCGCGGGTAACAACATTTTCTTCTACACCGCCAAAATTCATTTTTGCCATATTTTTAAGCTTTTATCCTCTCACCCACCCTGTTAAAAGGCTGAATGATAAGGTTTAATTATAAATTTGTAAACTTCTATTTAATATTTTTAATGTTTCTTATAGAGCAGCTTGCACACCCTCAACCTCAAGCTTAGCTAACATATCACTAAGTCGTTCTACTTTTGACTTTGTAATTGCTATTCTTCCGGATCTTACAAACTGTAGTACACCAATCTTATCGGCCAACTCTTCAAATAGTCCTTGAGTTTCTGCATAATGGCCAGCCTTTAGGAATACTATACAATCACTTGTAATCTCAAGTACACGTACATTGTATTTTCTGATGAGGTACTCAACTGTACCATGCTCCATAACTTTCTTTGTAGATAACTTATATAGAGCCAGTTCCTGATATACTAAATCATCATCGGTATTGTAATATGCTTTAAGTATATCAACCCGCTTATCAATTTGCCTTACAAGCTTTTTCATAACCTCTTCGTCATTTGAGAAAGTGGTAATGGTAAACTTGTGTATGCCTGCAATTGCCGAAGGTGATACAGAAAGAGTTTCTATATTTAACTGCCTGCGAGTGAATATAGTACTGATTTGATTAAGTACGCCCACCGTATTCTCTGAGAAAATTGTGATGGTATATAATATTTTATTGTCGTTCATATCTGCTGATTTATTAATTTAAAATCCTAAACTATTGAACTATATTACAATGTGTGACCATTGCCAAGAAGTATATTAGTAACACAACCTCCGGCAGGCACCATAGGATAAACCATTCCTTTAGTCTCTACAACCACCTCAAGCAGAAAAGATCCTTTATGATTTAACATTTCACTTATAGCATCATCAAGCTCTTCGCGGCGTGTAACTTTACGTCCCTTAATATTATACGCCTCTGCAACCTTTATGAAATCGGGGTTCTTGAGATGCGTTTCTGAGTAACGCTCTTGGAAGAAAAGCTCTTGCCACTGACGTACCATACCCAGATAATTATTATTCAGTAGTATTATCTTTACATCGAGATTATACTCCATAATAGTGCCATACTCCTGCATAGTCATTTGTAATCCGCCATCACCAACAAATACACATACTGTTCTTTTGGGAGCACCATACTTGGCTCCAATTCCGGCGGGCAGTCCAAAGCCCATTGTACCCAAACCACCTGAGGTGACCATGCTGCGAGATTGTGTATATTTGAAATAACGAGTACTCATCATCTGATGCTGACCAACATCGGTAACACAAATAGCATTATTATTTGTTGCTTCGGTGACCTTATGCACCACTTCGCCCATCTTTATCTCTCCAGCTTGAGGAAATAGTTCACTTTCTATAACACATTCGTTTTCCTTATCAACGTAAGGTTGGAACTTTACAATCCACTCATCTCTATTAATATTGTTTAGTTGCTGAGTAACCAGAGGCAGAGTTTCCTTGGCATCACCAATAACTCTGACTGTAGTTTTTACGTTCTTATCAATTTCGGCAGGATCGATATCAAAATGAATAATCTTAGCTTGTTTGGCATAAGTTTTGAGATCGCCCGTTACCCTATCGTCGAAACGCATACCTATTGCAATCAACACATCACATTCGTTTGTCATCATGTTTGGAGCTACGTTACCATGCATGCCCAACATTCCAAAGTTTAGTGGATGATCGGATGGCATTGCAGATAGCCCAAGTATAGTTGACCCAAATGGGATGTTAGATTTTTCGAGAAACTGCTTAACCTCCTCTTCGGCATTGCCAAGAACAACACCCTGCCCCACTAGAGCTAATGGTTTTTTTGCACTGTTTATAAGTTCTGCAGCCTCTGCTATTTTATCTATCTCTACCTTCGGTTTGGGTTGATAACTTCGAAGGAAGTCAGTTTTCTTGTATGAAAACTCACAACTGTTAATTTGAGCATCCTTTGCAATATCTAATAAAACGGGGCCTGGGCGACCACTTGAAGCTATATAAAAAGCTCTTGATACAGCCCATGCAATATCTTCAACACGTCTTATCTGATATGCCCATTTTGTGATTGGCAAGGTTACACCAATAACATCAGCCTCCTGAAATGCATCTGACCCAAGTAGCCCCGAAGCAACCTGACCAGAGATTACAACAAGTGGAGTACTATCCATCATAGCATCGGTAATTCCGGTTACTGTATTTGTTGCACCTGGACCGGATGTAACTAACGCTACCCCTACCTTTTGCGATACTCTTGAGTAGCCCTGAGCTGCATGTACAGCACCCTGCTCGTGACGAACAAGTATGTGGTTTATCTCTTCTTTATGGTCATACAGTGCATCAAAAACCGGCATAATTGCACCTCCGGGATAGCCAAACATAGTTTCTACACCTTCAGCCAGCAAAGAACGAATTAGAATTTCGCTACCTTGCAGAATCTCTTTACCACCTTCTGTCTTATTTACAGCAGAAGTAGTTGTTGCTTGAGTTTGAATATCTTTGTTCATAATTAAACTCTTTAGTTTTGAATATTAAATTATCCTTACAGCTCCCTTATCGGCCGAACTCACAAAGTGAGAATAGACCTGTAATGCCTGAGAAATTTTTCTATCTCGCAAAGGTTTAAATGCATTATCACCTTTAGCCTCCTCCTCAGTTCTTCTATTTTTAAGCTCCTCATCGCTAATAACTAAATTGATACTGCGATTAGGAATATCTATTTCAATTTTATCACCATCCCTCACAAGGGCAATGTTACCACCTGCAGCGGCTTCTGGTGAGATGTGTCCAATGGATAATCCGGAAGTACCACCGGAGAACCTACCATCGGTAATGAGAGCACATTTCTCGCCAAGATGCTTGGCCTTGATGTATGAAGTTGGATAAAGCATCTCTTGCATGCCAGGTCCCCCTTTTGGACCCTCATACTGAATTACTACCACATCACCTGCAACCACCTCATTCTTAAGTATTCCCATGCAAGCATCATCTTGCGAATGAAACACTTTGGCGTTTCCTGTAAATTTCCACACACTTTCATCTACACCAGCAGTTTTTACAACGCATCCATTTTCTGCAATGTTACCTTTAAGAATAGCAAGCCCGCCATCTTTTGTATAAGCATGCTCAACACTACGGATACAACCATTTTGCCTATCACTGTCGAGTTTCTTATAACGTGCATTCTGAGAACCCATTACCAGATTAAAACTGTTGCCTGGTGCTGAAGAGTAAATATCTAGTGCCTCATCGCTGGGAGCATCTTTTGTTATATCATATAAGTCGATAGCCTCTGCAAGTGTATGCCCATCGGCTCTGTAGACAGAAGTATCGAGCAAGCCTGCGTCGGCAAGTTCTTTCAATATACCCATAATACCTCCTGCACGGTTAACGTCTTGTATGTGATAAATCTTAGAATTAGGAGCAACCTTGCAAACACAAGGAACACGTCGAGAGAGTTCATCAATATCATCGAGATTAAAATCTACATTGCCCTCATGTGCAATTGCTAAAGTGTGCAGGATTGTATTAGTTGAGCCACCCATTGCAATATCGAGAGTCATAGCGTTTAGAAATGCCTGACGAGTTGCAATATTACGAGGAAGAACATTCTCATCGCCATCGAAATAATATCTTTCGGCATTCTTCACAATCTGTCTGGCGGCTTTTACAAACAGCTCCTTGCGGTTTTGGTGAGTAGCAACTATGGTGCCGTTACCAGGTAGAGCAAGCCCGATTGCCTCGTTAAGACAGTTCATTGAGTTGGCAGTAAACATTCCAGAACATGAACCGCAAGTAGGGCAGGCAGAAACCTCTAGCTGAGCAACACGCTCATCAGAAACATTCTCATCGGCAGACTCGATCATAGCATTTATAAGATCCACCTGCTCATCTCCAATCTTGCCCGCCTCCATTGGACCACCCGAAACAAAGATGGTAGGAATATTAAGCCGCATTGCAGCAATAAGCATTCCTGGAGTTATTTTATCGCAGTTGCTTATGCAGATAAGTGCATCTGCCTTATGAGCATTTACCATATACTCTATCGAATCGGCAATCAGATCGCGCGATGGTAGTGAGTATAACATACCATCATGACCCATAGCAATGCCATCATCAACTGCTATTGTATTAAATTCGGCAGCAAAACAACCAAGCTGCTCAATCTCCTTCTTCACCATCTGACCTATATCGTGTAGGTGAACGTGACCCGGCACAAACTGAGTGAATGAGTTGGCTATCGCAATGATGGGCTTACCCATTTGCTCTTTGGTCATACCATTTGCATGCCATAGTGCCCTTGCTCCAGCCATTCGCCTACCCTGAGTGCTTGTTGCACTACGCAGATTGCTTATTTTATTTGAATTCTTATTCATTATCTAATTTAACTTTCTTCTGATTGTAATAAATACAGCACTTTAGTTACACATTATTGATGTTATGCAACTTGTACATAATTATTCTATTTATTTTTAATATAATCAGTAATCCACTCCCCAACTTCGCTCAACTTATATACTTTGCCACCATCGGCAATATCTTCGGTAACCACACCCTCTTCGAGGCTTGCATTAACGGCTTCTCGTATGAGAGCACCCTCGTTGGTGAGATTAAAAGCATACTCAAACATAAGTGCTGCTGAGAGAATCATAGCAACTGGATTTGCAAGATCTTTTCCTGTTGCTTGTGGATATGAACCATGAATTGGTTCGAATAAAGAAGTATGAACCCCTATTGATGCTGAAGGAAGAAGTCCCATTGAACCTGTAATAACAGATGCCTCATCGGTAAGAATATCGCCAAAAAGATTTTCTGTAACCATTACATCGAAACTCTTTGGCCATTGAATTATACGCATAGCGGCATTATCAACGAAAAGATAATCGGTTTCGATATCTGGATACTGCGGTGCAATTTCCTGAGCAATCTGTCTCCATAGCCTAGAAGTAGCTATTACGTTTGCCTTATCTACAACAGTTACCTTTTTCCGACGCTGACCTGCAAATTTATATGCAAGATGCAAAACTCGTTCAATCTCCTCACGTGTATATACCGAAGTATCATATGCTGTGTTACCATCCTCGCTGCGACCTTGAGGACTACCAAAATAAATACCACCGGTAAGCTCTCTGATACATACAAAATCGGCTCCTTCAACTAAATCGGCACGTAAAGGAGATTTATGCAAAAGAGAAGGGAATGTCATTACTGGGCGGATATTTCCATATAGTCCAAGCTGTTTACGCATACGAAGCAACCCTTGCTCGGGACGTACTTTTGCGTTTGGGTCGTTATCGTACTTAGGATCTCCAATTGCACCAAAGAGTACTGCATCGCTCTGCATACAAAGGTCATGAGTTTCTGAAGGATATGGATCGCCTGTGGCATCAATTGCACCGGCACCTACAATAGCTTCTTTGTAATAGAGCTCATGCCCAAATTTACTGCATATTGCCTTTGTTACTTTTAAAGCTTGTTTCATGATCTCCGGACCGATACCATCTCCGGGTAATATCGCTATATTCAATTTCATTAGTTTACTGTTATTAATATTTTTTTTCAAAAAAACTGTTTTATCTTTTCACCTTATCTTATTTGTTTTGAATAACTATAATTAGAACTCAAAATGTGTGTGACTCAAAAATAGTAATACCTATAAGTACTATGGTAAAGGCAAATAATTCATATTTGGAATATTTCCACTCTCTAGCATATTAAGCATCTTCATTGTTGCATTAATAGCAGCAACTGTTTGGTCGATACTAAGCGCTCTGGTTTTAAATATTTTCTCTTGAAATTTCCATGTGATAATGGTTTGTACGTAAGCATTTGTTTTACCACCTGGCGGGATTAAAACCTCGTAATCAATAAGTTCGGGTACTGGCTTAGCCAACTGCCTGTATATTTTAAACATCGCTTTAGAAAATGCGTGATACTGACCATCTCCGGCAGCAGTTTCCTGATAAACCTTACCCTTTATTGATATCTTAACAGTTGCAGTTGGTCTCAAGCCATCTGTTAGCGATAGCGAGTAGTTGAGCATCTTAATATCCTTATATTCGTTGCCATTCTTTAATACATCTGATACAATGTATGGCAGCTCGTCGAGGCTTACCAACTCTTTCTTATCTCCAAGCTCTATTATTCTTGCAGTTACTTTTTTAGTAGCCTCATCATCAAGCTCAATACCCAATGTCTCGAGGTTCTTAATGATGTTTGAACGACCTGCATTTTTGCCCAGAGCATACTCTCTGTAACGACCGAAACGCTCTGGCATGAGATCGTTGAAGTATAAATTTTTCTTCTTATCACCATCGGCATGAATGCCTGCCACCTGAGTAAATACGTTGTCGCCTATTACAGGTTTATTATTTGGGATACGCACACCGGAGTAACTTTCTACCACCTTGCTCACGCTGTAGAGTTTAGACTCATCCATATTGGTTGTATACCCTAAGTGATCGTGAATGAGAGCGGCAACACTTGTCAAAGGTGCATTGCCTGCCCTCTCACCGAGTCCGTTTACCGTTACGTGCACTCCTTTGACACCCGCTTTTATGGCCTCATACACATTTGCTACTGCAAGGTCGTAATCGTTGTGTGCATGAAAATCGAAATGAAGATTTGGATAACGTTCTATCATTTCACTACAGAACTTACCTGCCTCATCGGGATTCAACACTCCAAGGGTATCAGGGAGCATAAACCTTATTATGGGTTCATCTTTAAGACCATCTACCATTTGAAAAACATATTCTTTGGAGTCGCGCATGCCGTTTGACCAATCCTCGAGATAGAGATTAACTGAAAGACCCATCTCATGAGCTTTGTTTACACACTGCTTAACATCATCTAGATGCTCTTCGGTGGTCTTCTTAAGCTGATAAGTGCAATGTTTCTTAGAACCTTTGCAAAGTAGATTCACCACCTTGCATCCAGCTTTGTCAATCCACTCTAATGACGTGGTCCCATCGACAAAGCCAAGCACTTCGAGCTTATTGATATACCCATTTGCTTTGGCCCACTGAGCCATTTTCTGCACCGATTTAAACTCGCCCTCGGATACACGCGCTGAGGCAATCTCTACCCTATCTACTTTAAGTTCATCGAGTAGAAGTTTTACTATACTCAATTTTTCCTGCGCTGCGAACGAAACACCCGAGGTTTGCTCTCCATCGCGTAGGGTGGTATCCATTATCTCAATTTTACTCATATTTTCAAAATGTTAAACCTGTGGGTTATAACCTGATTTTACCTTTATTAATATGCAAACGGGCGTTTCTGTTCAAATTCCAATATCTTATCCATATTAGACATGAGAAAATCGATATCATCGAGCCCATTAATAAGACACTCTTTTTTGTAAGAATTTATCTCAAATGATTCAGATTCTCCTGTTGCGTTATTCGTTATAGTTTGTGTTACAAGATCAACTGAAACCGTTGAATCGGGGTTGCTATCTGACGAAGAAAATAGTTGTTGAAGAAATCCTTCAGATACTATCACTGGCAGTATGCCATTGTTAAGTGCATTATTTCTAAAGATATCGGCAAAAAAACTAGATACTACTACCTTAAATCCGTAGCTTCCAATTGCCCATGCGGCGTGTTCGCGACTACTTCCACTTCCGAAGTTCTTCCCTGCTACCAGCACCTCGCCCTTATAAGTAGGATTGTTAAGAACAAAATCACTTTTTGGATTACCTTCTTTATCATATCGCCAGTCGGCAAAAAGGTTGTCTCCGAAACCCTCTCTTGTTGTGGCTTTTAGAAAGCGTGCAGGAATAATTTGATCTGTATCCACATTCTCTATTGGTAGTGGAACATATGTTGATGTTATAGTTGTAAATTTCTCCATTTTGATTTAATTATTAAGGTTGAGTGATTTTTCCGTTTACTGCTGCTGCTGCTGCTACAAGCGGACTTGCCAGTATTGTTCTTGCACCTGGTCCCTGGCGACCTTCGAAGTTGCGATTAGATGTAGAAATCACATACTTGCCTGCAGGAACCTTGTCATCATTCATTGCCAGGCAGGCAGAACAACCTGGTTGGCGTATTTCAAAACCAGCCTCTTCAAGTATCTTATCAAGCCCCTCTTCTTTAATCTGTTTGCGAACGTTCCAGCTACCTGGCACTAACCATGCAATAACATTATCTGCTTTCTTTTTTCCCTTTACATAATCAGTAAACAATCTGAAATCCTCAATTCGTCCGTTTGTACAACTTCCAAGGAATACATAATCTATTTCTTTACCTTCTAGCTTCTGACCTGGAGTGAAGCCCATGTATCGGAGTGACTTCTCGAATGAGATTTTACCGGCAGCATCTATATCGTTGAGCTGTGGTATCGTTCCATATATTGGCATACCCATTCCAGGATTAGTTCCGTATGTAATCATTGGTGGTATTTTTGTTGCGTCAAATGTCACCTCTTTATCGAATTTGGCACCTTCGTCGGAGTGAAGAGTTTTCCAATATGTAACGGCTTCTTCCCATCTTTCTCCTTTTGGAGCAAATTCGCGTCCTTCAATATAGTTAATTGTTGTTTCGTCAGGTGCAATTAATCCTCCACGGGCACCCATTTCTATACTAAGATTACATAATGTCATTCGTTCTTCCATTGTAAGATTGCGTATCGCTTCACCCGCATACTCAACAAAATATCCTGTTGCACCACCTGTTGAAAGCTGCGAAATCATGTATAGGGCCATATCTTTTGAACCTACATTCTCGCTTAGTTTTCCTTCAAAATTAATGCGCATTGTTTTGGGACGTGATTGTAAAATGCACTGTGTTGCAAGCACCATTTCTACTTCGCTTGTACCGATACCAAAAGCAATAGCACCAAATGCTCCGTGAGTGGAAGTATGACTATCGCCACACACAATTGTCATGCCAGGTTGTGTATATCCGTTTTCGGGACCTATAACATGCACAATACCGTTTTTTGGATTGCCCAAGCCGTAGTAAGTTAGACCAAACTCTTTAGAGTTTTTAGACAATGTCTCTACCTGGAAACGAGAGATATTATCGCGAATGGGGCTTTCCTGTCCCATGGTCGGAATATTGTGGTCGGCTGTAAGTGTTGTCTGCTCAGGGCGGAAAACTTTTAACCCTCTCTTGCGAAGGCCATCGAATGCTTGTGGACTCGTTACCTCGTGGCAAAGATGTCTGTCTATATAAAGTTGTGTTGGACCATCGGCTACGGTTGTAACTTCATGTGCGTCCCATATCTTATCAAAAAGAGTTTTCATAAAAGTGTATTTAGTATAAATTGATTTATTATTTGCTGTTTGATTTTTAAAACTACTAGTTAATTATCAACGAACTTGTTTACTGCATCTACATATGCTTCAACAGATGCTGCTACAATATCGGTGTTGGCTGAAAAGCCGTAATAATGAATTCCGTTATATTCAACCTGCATGTGTACTTTACCTATATCATCGCTACCATGGTCGATTGCCTGAATCAGAAACTCTTGTATCTTCATTTCGCGACGGATTATATTTTTAACTGCACGAATTGCAGCGTCGACCGGACCGTTTCCTGTTGCTGTAGCCTCGAACTGCTCTCCAGCAATATTAAGACCTATACTTGCGACATCTCTCACTCCTATACCACATACCACCTGTAGATAGTTTATTTTTATTCGATTCAACCTTCCTTCTTTACCAACGAGCATAAGAATATCGTCGTCGTTCACACTCTTCTTTTGATCGGCAAGTTCTAGAAATTTCTGATAAACTTTATCAAGCTCCAGCGGTTCGAGTTTTACTCCGAGTAGTTCCAATCTATTGTTCAGTGCAGCACGTCCACTTCTTGCAGTAAGTACAATAGCATTATCGTCGATACCTACATCTTTGGGATCTATAATTTCGTATGTTTCTACATTCTTTAGAACTCCATCCTGATGTATTCCAGACGAATGTGCAAATGCGTTTCTTCCAACAATTGCTTTATTGGGCTGAACAGGCATATTCATTAAACTAGATACCATGCGACTGGTTGAGTATATGTGCTGTGTATTTATATTTGTATCAAATCCTCTATCTTTATGACTTTTAAGTGCCATTACTACCTCTTCGAGCGATGTATTACCTGCACGTTCACCTATACCGTTAATTGTTACTTCAACCTGACGAGCACCATTTATTACGCCAGAAATAGTGTTTGCTGTTGCCATTCCTAAATCTTGATGACAATGTGTTGCTAGTATAGCACCCTTCAGATCGACGTTATCTACTAGATATTTAATCTTTGCACCATAATCGTCGGGGAAGCAATATCCTGTAGTGTCTGGGATATTAACTACTGTGGCTCCTGCATTAACTACTGCTTGTACCACCCGCGCAAGATATTCGTTATCTGTTCTTCCAGCATCTTCTGCATAAAACTCTACATCATCTACAAAATTACGAGCATAAGTAACAGCTTTAACTGCACGCTCAACAATTTGTTCACGTGTGGAGTTGAATTTATGCTTAATATGAAAATCGGATGTGCCAATTCCTGTATGAATACGTTTGCGTTTGGCATATTTTAGTGCTTCGGCAGCCACTTCAATATCTTTTTCTACTGCTCTTGTTAGTGCACATATTACTGGCCATGTAACCGCTTTAGAAATTTCAATAACCGAATTAAAATCGCCTGGACTAGAAACAGGGAAGCCGGCTTCAATAATATCTACTCCTAGTAATTCTAGAGTCTGAGCTATCTGAATTTTTTCAATTGTGTTTAATTGACATCCTGGCACCTGCTCGCCATCTCTCAGTGTAGTATCAAATACATAAACTCGTTCCATTGTAATATCTTTATACTCTGTTTTTATATAAAAAAAACCTCTCCCACTTGGTGAGAAAGGTTATCGCTATTTTTTTGTTTTTTATTCCTTTAATTTTGATATGCCAGTCTCACCCTCTATTGTTTTGTAGAAGTAGAATTGAAATGACTAGAATATCTATATTGTGATTCATAACACTAAAGCAATTCTTGTTTGATGGTTGCAAAGTAAAAGTAAATATTGATACAAACAAAATATTTCAATATATTTCTTCACTTTTTATTACGATTTATCATTATTCATGCTCATTGAGGATTGAATTGTTATATAAATACCACTATTTAGGCAAGAAAATGATTAATTTAAATATTTATATGCAGATAAACTCTTTAATATGTAAAAAACAGTTTTACTGGCTTATTGTTTATAATTTTGCAGGAAATAATACATATTAGTTATAAACAGATGTTTTTTAAGTGTCGTGAAATAGTATCTTTGATGAACAGAGCTGGTAGAGAAAGAGTTCCATTTCTGTTTGGTGTAGATTTTGAAATGGAAGATGGTTTCTTTATAGAAAATCCAATGTTTCAGAGTGAAATATTTTTTGAAATTAATGGTATTGGCAATAACAGTCAGATTTTTACGAATGAATCAGTGGACTGTAAGTCAATTGACAGCTTTTTGAATATAGAGCCTGACTTTAAATACAACAACAATAATTATCAATTTGATATATTTCCTGAAGAATACTCAAAGTACAAAAAGCGATTTGATATTGTGATGAAAGGTTTGATGAAGGGTGACTCTTATCTTGCCAACCTTACAGTTAGAACTCCTATTAGTACTACATTAACATTAAAGGATATATTTTTGAAGAGTTCATCGCCCTACAAACTCTATATCCCAGAGAAATTTGTCTGTTTCTCTCCAGAGTGTTTTGTTAAGATTAGCGACGGAAAAATATCGACCTACCCAATGAAGGGTACAATTGATGCAGATAAAAAAGATGCTGAGCAGAAAATATTGAATGACGACAAGGAGAAAGCTGAGCATAATACAATTGTAGATCTTCTGCGTAACGACATTTCGAGAGTGGCTGAGAACGTAAGTGTAAGCAGATTTAGATATATAGATAAGATAAAAAGCAACCGTGGAAGCTTGCTACAGGTAAGCTCTATGATTGAGGGTTTACTTAACGACACATATTTAGAGGAGCTAGGCTCAATTATATTTAAATTACTGCCAGCCGGTTCTGTTTCGGGTGCACCTAAAAAAGCCACACTAGATATTATATGCAATGCAGAACAACAAGCAAGAAGTTACTATACTGGCGTTTCGGGTTACTTTGATGGTAAATCGCTTAACTCGTTTGTACTTATTAGATATATTGAACAGGAGAACAGCAAACTTTACTTTAGAAGTGGTGGAGGGATTACTGCTAAGAGCAAAGCAGAAAAGGAGTATCGAGAGGTTATTCAGAAGATATACCTGCCTTTTTAAAATTTTAAACGCAAACAATAAACTAGTATTATGTTCTTAGAAACTATATGTATACAAAATGGGAAAGTTCAAAATATTGATGCCCATATAAAAAGAATGCAAGATACAGCTTCATATTTTAGCTTTGATGCGCCCGATTTGCCAGATATTGAGAAACTGCTAAACGATGGGTTATGCGAATCAAAAGTTAAATGCAGAATATGTTACCATAATGATATATCATCTATAAGCTTCGAGAAGTACAACCCAAGAAATATTCAATCGCTTAAATTAATATATAGGTCTCCAGACTATGCTTTTAAGTTTGCCGACCGTACAGCTATGGATGACTTACTCAAATTAAGAAATGGATGTGACGAGATTTTAATAGTTCGCAATGGCTTGATAACAGACACATCATACAGTAACGTAGTATTTAGGAAGGGTTTTGAGTTTTTTACACCTAATTTTCCATTGCTTAATGGAACTAAAAGACAAAAACTTCTTGCAAATAGAGTTATAAAGGAGGCCGAAATTAGAGTAGATTCATTAAATGAATACGACCATGTTTGGTTGATTAATGGGTTACTCGATATTGAAGATGATATTTCACTACCGGTAAGTAAAATTTATTAATAGACTTAATGGAGTTGTATAATTAACGATAAAATAAAACATCCTCCCATAAATTGAGAGGATGCTTTTTTACTATATCGGAATTCGACAAATCTTAACCAAAGTCATCGAACATTATCATTTCAGGTGGAACACCAAGACTATCGAGCATCCTTTGAGCCGCATTAGCCATAGGTCCGGGTCCACACATGTAGTATTCAATATCTTCAGGTGCATCATGATTCTTAAGATAAGTATCATAAATTACCTGATGAACGAAACCTGCTGTATATTTAACACCAGCTTCATCAGCTGAGGGATCGGGCTTGTCGAGTGCCAGATGAAACGAGAAGTTAGGGAACTTCCTCTCAAGTTCATAGAAGTCTTCTAGATAGAACGCTTCAATTAGAGCTCTAGCTCCATAGAAGTAAGACATCTTTCTGTCTGATATCTCTAGTGTTTTAGTTAAATGCATTATCTGAGAGCGTAATGGAGCCATACCTGCACCACCACCAATCCAAAGCATCTCGCGTTTGCTATCGAGTATTGGGTGAAATTCACCAAAGGGACCAGACATCATAACTTTATCACCCGGCTTCAAATTGAAGATATAAGATGAAACAATACCAGGATTTACATTCATCCAAGTATTTTTTGCTCTATCAAACGGTGGAGTTGCCACACGTACGTTTAGTGTAATGATATTGCCCTCTGCAGGGAAGTTGGCCATTGAATATGCACGAGAGGTGTCTTCATCGTTTTTAGCAACCAAATCCCACATCTGAAATTTATCCCATTCAGATTTGTATTTCTCTTCAATATCGAAGTCTTTAAATTTAATGGCTTCATATTTAGGAACTCTAATCTGACTGTATGAGCCTGGTTTGAAATCGATTGTCTCTCCTTCTGGCAGCTTCACTACAAACTCTTTAATGAAAGAAGCTACATTCTTATTAGAGATTACTTCGCACTCCCACTCTTTAATACCAAATACCTCCTCTGGTACAACAACCTTCATATCTTCCTTAACCTTCACCTGACAGCTTAATCGCCAGTTGTTAAGTTGTTCCTTACGAGTGAAGTGACCTTTTTCTGTTGGAAGTATTTCACCTCCACCTTCTGTAACTCTACAGCGGCACTCACCACAAGTTCCTTTTCCACCACAAGCAGATGAGAGATAAATATCATTAGCCTGAAAAGTATTTAACAAGGTACCTCCTTGTGCAACTTCAAGCTCTTTATCTTTATCATCGTTAATATTAATCTTAACATTGCCCGATGGTATTAGTTTATCCTTGGCTACTAAAATGACAACTACAAGAATCAGTATTATTATCAAAAACACAATGACACTTGCCCAAATAGTTAAACCACCCGCATTTAATAGTACGTTCATACTGTATACTTATTTTTTATTGTGTTAAATGTTAATACCCGAAAAGCTCATGAACCCTAAAGCCATTAAAGCAGTTACAATAAATGTAATGCCAAGGCCTTTAAGTGGTTTAGGAACATTCGAATACTCCAGCTTCTCTCTGATTGCAGCTATTCCAATTATTGCTAGAATCCAACCAATACCTGATCCAAAGCCGTAAGCTGTAGCCATTCCTATACTTTCGAACTCACGCTGCTGCATAAACAATGATCCTCCAAGGATAGCACAGTTTACTGCAATAAGTGGTAAGAATATACCTAACGAAGAATATAGGGCAGGACTGAAACGTTCAATTATCATTTCAACAAGTTGAACCATTGCAGCAATTATTGCAATAAAGATAAGAAGACTGAAAACGCTTAAATCTACATTAGCAAATTGTGGTCCTATCCATTCAAGTGCACCGGTTTTTAATACATAGTTTTCCAGTAAATAGTTCACAGGAACAGTAATAACAAGTACCAAGGTAACTGCTATACCTAAACCTAGTGCTGTTTTAACGTTCTTCGATACAGCCAAGAATGAACACATTCCGAGGAAGTATGCGAAAATCATATTATCGACAAATATCGATCTTACAATTAGACTAATTGCATCCATATATATATCTGTTTATTTACTGTTATAATTAATTGGTTTCCTCTTGTAGATCCCTATTCTTAGATCTGTGTATCCAAATAATACATGCAACTATCAAAATAGCCATAGGAGCAAGCATCATTAGCCCATTATTTTGATATCCAGCTTCGTAAAATGATTGTGGAATGACCTGGTATCCCATTAGCTCTCCAGAGCCTAATAATTCCCTAAAGAAGCCAGTAACAACAAGAATCCATCCGTAACCCAAACCGTTGCCTATACCATCAAGAAATGATGGCCATGGTCCGTTACCAAGAGCAAAAGCTTCGAGGCGTCCCATAATAATACAGTTAGTAACAATCAATCCCACGAATACCGATAGCTGTTTGTTTACATCGTATGCAAAGGCTTTTAAAACCTCACTCACTATAGTAACCAAAGATGCTACAACTACAAGCTGAACAATAATACGAATACGGTTAGGTATAGTTTTACGCATTAATGAAATTATTACGTTAGCAAAGGCTAGCACGAGGGTAACCGATACCGCCATAACAATAGATGGTTCGAGCTTGGAGGTGACCGCAAGTGCAGAACAGATACCAAGCACCTGTACAAGCACAGGGTTATTTTTATTAAACGGTCCTAATAAAGCCGCTTTTGTTTTTCCAGATAATAATGCCATATCTTAACTATTCAATTTCATCAAAAAACTTTCATATTCTCTTATACTGTTGAGCAGCATTTTGTCTACACCCTGACTGGTGATTGTACCTCCTGAGATTCCATCAACATAGTCTCTGCGAGAGTCGGTCTGACCAGGTTTAACTACTGCAACAGAACGGAATGTACCATCTTTAATAATCTCTTTTCCTTCAAACTGAAGGCCAAAAGATTTCTCTGCTATCTCAGCACCAAGTCCTGGCGTTTCACCTGCATGTCCAAAGTCGGCACCATAAATAGTGCTTCCATCTTCTTCAACTGCCAGGTATCCCCATATACTACCCCAAAGACCAGCTCCGGTCATAGGAAGTATATATACCTTTTTGCCATCGATAGAACCCTCATAAACTGGAAGACCCTGAGCACTTGGATCACCTAACTCAGTTGAAAAAGCAGGATCATTGGGAGTACTACCCTCTGTACCTTCAATCTTTTCTCCATCTGATGTAATAAGATAGGCATCTGTAATCAATTTATTGTAAGTTGTTTCAGCCTCGTTCGTGCTAGCTTCAATATTAAGCGAGCGAAGTAACTGCTGCATCTTATCAATATTTCCATTTGCTATCTGTCTTTCTAGTAACGACTGGTGTGTAAACGAAAGACCCAGTGCTACTAGAATAACCATTATAGCTGCATATATAATTGTATAACTATTACTTTCTCTGTTCATATCTCTACTTATTTATTATTGTTAGTAGCTGATGGAGCAATAGCACGTTTTAAACGACGCTTTATATTTGCATCCACTACGTAGAAATCAATTAGAGGTGCGAAGGCGTTCATAAACAGAATTGCAAGCATCATACCTTCGGGATAACCTGGGTTGAAGACTCTAATTGTTACTGCCATGAGACCTATAAAGAATCCGTATATCCATTTGCCTTTCTCTGTTCTAGCCGAGGTTACAGGGTCGGTTGCCATAAATACTGCACCAAACGCAAATCCACCAAGTATTAAGTGATACAATGGAGGCACCTCCATGATAGCGTTTTGAGCAAAAATATTAATAATCAATACAGTGAATGCTCCCCCTAGAAATACAGAGAGCATAGTCTTCCAGCTTCCCACTCCAGTTACAATAAGAATTATTGCTCCAAGTAATATTGCGAATGTCGAAACTTCTCCAATAGAACCAGGAATAAAACCAAAGAACATATCACTTATAGATAGTGGTTGACCGGTAATTCCAGTTAGAGTTACCTCACTAAAGTTTGTCGCCTCAGTTACACCAATCTGTCCGAGAGGTGTTGCACCTGAGTAGCCATCAACTACCTGACCTGCACCCATTCCAAAAGTGTCGCCTGTGCGAACCCAAACCTGGTCACCCGACATCTTTGTGGGATATGAGAAAAATAGAAATGCACGTGCAACCAATGCTACGTTAAATACATTGTAGCCTGTTCCTCCAAACACCTCTTTAGCAAAAATAACCGCAAAGGCTGTTGCTACGGCAATCATCCATAGTGGAGTATCAATTGGTAAAATCATTGGAATTAGTATCCCCGAAACTAGGAAACCTTCTGCTACTTCCTCTTTCCTAACCTGTGCAATGGCAAACTCAATACCCAGCCCTACAACATACGATACAATTAACTGTGGCAACAGAGCAAGCAAACCAAATAAGAAATTGGTTAATATGCTAACTTCCTGACCAATGGCCATATAGTGTTGAAGCCCCACATTATACATACCCATAAGCAGTGCAGGTAGCAGAGCGATTACTACAATAATCATCGTACGCTTAGAGTCTCGAGCATCATGAATATGCACTCCCGATCTCGAAGTAATGTTGGGTACAAACAGGAATGTTTCAAAAGCATCATATGTTGAATAGAGCCAATGAAACTTACCCCCTTCTTCGAAATTAGGTTTTATCTTATCAAGATAATTTCTTAACGCTTTCAAAGTTATATTATTTTAATGTTATTACTTTTACTGATATTATCACATCTTACTCCATCTCCTTGCGAAGTAAATCTAATCCGGTTCTAATAATACGTTGTATTTCCAGTTTAGAAGTATCTACAAATTCACATAGAGCAAAATCTTCAGGAGCAACTTCGTAAATACCCAGCTGCTCCATCTTATCGATATTGAATGCAAGGGTTGCCTTTATAAGCTGTTCAGGAAAAATATCCATAGGGAACACCTTATCATATTCGTTAGATACAATAATAGCTCTTGGTCCACCCATTACACGAGCATCTAAACGATACTTCTTTTTGTTAGTTGGATAGGTAGCACCTGCACTATATCTTTTTGACGACAATGACGCCCAACCAATCAGTTCGTGCACATCGTCACCTTCAGGAATAACTGTAACTTGCGAATCATAGGCACGCAACACCCCTTTTTTATCAATCTTACGTCCTGTGAGTGGATTTCCACTGATATATCTAAGAGAGATGCCCTCTGTTACGTTGTTATTGAATATGGAACTGAGTTCGGTGCCAATAATCATTTTATAGAAACCCGTTTGCTTCACCTCCGAGCCTGTAAGTGCTATTGTGCGTGTTAGGTCTACTTTACCCTTATTGAATAAGCGACCTATAAGTGCAGCATCAAGAGCGTTTAACGTCCAAACAACTTCTCCGCTGTTTACAGGTTTAATATGATTAATTTGTACTCCAACATTACCTGCTGGATGTGGCCCATCAAACTCTGTTACAACCACATTATTTGCCTCTCTGAGAGCTTTACTCTTGGTCTTTGTACTTATCGAAAGATATACTTTACCCGTAGTAAGCTTTGCCAATGCGTCTAACCCTGTTTGAAGATCTTTTTCTTGTCCTTCCAAAATGAAGTCATAAGAAGGAGCCAGTGGTGACGAGTCGAAACCTGTTACAAATATATCTCTTGCCTCCTTTTTAGGATTAGCTACAACATCATACGGACGTTGATGTAGCAAAAACCAAATGCCCGCTGAAAGGAGTGAACTCTTTATCTCTTCTGATGAAAGAGATGCCACATTCTTTACTCCGTAGTCCACATATTCGATTGTACTGTCGGCCTTAATTTCGAAGTTAAGGATTCGTCTTTTTTCTCCACGCTCTATTGCAGTTACAACACCACTAACTGGTGATGCAAAAAGTATTTCTTCATGATCTTTTGCATAGAACAGTGCATCTCCGGCTTTTACCCTGTCGTCTACCTTAACAAGAGGCTTGGGTGTAATACCATGAAAGTCTTTGGGACAAATTCTCACAAATTCACTCGTTACACCTCCTCTTAAAACTTCTTCTGAAGTTCCAAGTAATGGAATCTGCAAGCCTTTCTTTATTTTTATCAGATTTGCCATATAGTTTTTTAATAAATTACCTGGTTGTAATCTTTTTGATCATCCAATTATAAATCAATCGGTTATAAATGCGCTGTGATTAAAATCAAATTATTTCACCTTTTGATGGCGCAAATATACATCATTTACAACTCAAAAAAGAGAATTTTTAGATAAATTAGTGAAAAAATTCATTAATCTAATTGTCTGAAATTCCTGCAATTTCAGGATCAATCATTATCCTTCCACAATATTCACAAACAATAATTTTTTTCCTCATTTTAATATCCATCTGCTTCTGTGGTGGAATCTTATTGAAACATCCTCCACAAGCTCCACGCTGAATTGGAACTACACCAAGGCCATTACGAGCATTTTTACGAATACGTTTAAAAGCAATTAGCAGACGTGGCTCAATTGTAGTCTCTGTTTTCTTAGCTTTCTCTCTAATTTTTTCTTCTTTCGCTTTTGTTTCAGAAACAATATCGTCTAGTTCTTTTTTCTTATGCTCAAGATCGCCCGATTTATCTTTCAACCTCTCATTGGCCTCATCCACCATCACCTTGAGAGCTGTTATTTGCTCTCCAAACTCACGAATATGCTTTTCTGAAAGAGCAATCTCAAGTGTCTCAAACTCTACCTCTTTAGAAAGGTGGTCGTACTCTTTACTATTTCTTACATTATCAAGCTGTTTATTATACTTTTCAATCTTAGCCTTACTGGTTTCAATTTTACCTTTTTGCAATTTCGTATTTTCCTCAAGCTGTTTAATTTCGAGTTCAAAATTGTTAATCCTAGTGCCAAGTCCCGCAATTTCATCATCAAGGTCAGCAACCTCAAGCGGCAGCTCTCCTCTTAGAGTTTTAATTCTGTCTATTTCTGACAAGTAAGATTGAAGTTTATAGAGCGAATCTAACTTATCCTCTACAGATACTTCTTGTTCGATTTTTTGCTTTTTTGTTGCCATAATTATATATTATTTAACAGTTTCTATTTAATAAAAAATGCAGTAATTATACGACTTATTTAAGATCGATAAATTACCACATTTCACTGTAATGGCGGGAACTAGTCTAACCGCCCCTTTTACAGATACTTTACCGGATTCGAGTCGAAAGCGGATTTATGTAATGCAAAGGTAGGAAATTTTTCTGAAATGATTTCATAAAAGATTTCTTTTGTACATATTTCTGATTCATAGTGTCCTACCACCGCAAGTAATATCTTATCTTCAACGTCGTAAAAGTCGTTATACTTTGCTTCACCTGTAACAAATGCATCTGCACCATATGAAATAGCTTTTGGAATTAAAAATGCACCCGATCCCCCACATATAGCTACGTCGAGAATCTCCTTGCCTTGTATTTTAGAATGACTTATTGTAGGCAGATTAAAAATATCTTTGAGCATATATAAAAATTCTTGTTCAGGCATAGGTTCGGAGAGCACTCCCACAATCCCGCTACCGTGTCTCTCCCACTCATTAGAAATTGGATAAAGATCATAAACCGGTTCCTCATAGGGGTGTACGGCAAGTAAAGCACGTAACACTTCTTCCTTTTTCATAATGGGAATCACAGTTTCTATTCTGACCTCTTTTTCGAAATGAAGTTCATCTTTTATTCCAACAAACGGATTCGCCCCTACTCCGGCTCTGAATGTGCCTTCTCCAAAAAGATTATAACTGCAACTGTCGTAATTTCCAATATGACCCGCTCCTGCATTAAAGATTGCGTTTCTAACGCTATCGGCATGTTGTTCTGGAACAGTAGTTACAAATTTCAACAATGCATCTTCTCTAGGCTGAAGTATTTTTACATTTTCAAGTTCAAGCATCTGTGCCAGTTTATAGTTTACTCCTCCCTGTGCATTATCTAAATTAGTATGGGCTGCATAAATAACTAAATCGTTTTTTAAAGCCTGCATGATGCACCTCTCGACATAATTTTTGCCGGTGAGCGATCTGAATGGCTTGAAAGCTATTGGATGGTGAGATATAATTAGGTTACAGCCAAGTGAGATAGCTTCATCAATTACATTTTCTGTAACATCAATTACCAACAGAGCTCCGGTAGCTTCTCTATTTACATCCCCCACCTGTATCCCACTATTATCATAATATTCTTGAAGTGGAAGTGGTGCAAGCTGTTCTATTGTCTGTATTATCTCTTTTATACGCATTTTAATCAGTTTTGGATAAGGTTCTAAAGTTTATTTCATACAAATATAACTGATTTTTCATACTTTAGTTCTATACATACCACCATATTCAAAAAATGATATTCAAAATCTTTTTAAATTGATTGTGAGGTTCTGCTTCTCAGAGTTAATTTATTTTTGATTCAAAAAAATTACCAAATAATAATCAAATTAAATTATCAGTGAAGTACCCCCCTCTCCCTTTTTATTTGTTAGTGTAAATGTATAAACTTTTATGTATTTTTGTTCTGATAAATATTTATATACTGACAATTTATGAAAAGACTTATTTCAACTACTATTGTTATTATTGCATTTCTGCAGCTTTCAATTGCTCAGCGCACTAATGAACCAAAAATCACCAATGTTTTTAATGACGCTCCAATACTCTTTAATCCAACTGATTATCCAAATGGGGTTGTTGTAAAAGGTGATATAATGTATTTGGGAAATGGACGTATTGCACTTAAAAAAATAGATATCCCACAATTCACAAATTTCACTCAAGCCGAAATAAAAATAACTTTAGTATCAAATGGCGATCCATGGGATAAGTCGGGTTCATGCTTTGTTATTCCAAATGATTCAGGAATAAACATGATTGATATTGCAGCAGACAAGGCAGTATACCCACAACAAGACACGGTCAAATATGAACATCTAAAGGGAATTGTGAAAGGAGATAATTATCAACCTACAGTTGAGCTTATGCGCTTTATGACTCCATTTGGTGTGGGTCATTTTAGTAGTAATGAAGATTCTGTTTCTGCACGTCGTCGCCCTGTTTATGTTGATGGTTGGGCAGAAGAAGTAGTATGGACACAAGATATCACAGACCTTATATCTCTTTTAAACAATGGTGCTTATATAGGTATTTATGTTGACACATGGACTCCTGAAGGATATATAGTTGATGTTGAGTTGAAGTTCACTGAGAGTGCATTACCTTGTGATCCAATGCCTTTAATGCATGTTGAACCTCTTATTAATACCAACTATTATATAGGTCAGAGTCATCCAGACATATTTTCTCGTCAGGACTTAATTATACCGTTTACAATACCCCAAGGTGCAAAAAATGTGAGATTGAAATACATAGCTACTGGTCACGGAGGTCACTCTGGTGGTGACGAATTTCATCCACAAAAACATATCCTTTCAATTGATGGAGAAGAGATATTGAATTTTCTTCCATGGAGAACTGACTGTGCTTCATTCCGTCGCTTCAACCCTACTTCCGGTGTATGGCTAAGAAGCCGCCCGTTGGCATATATTGGTAGGGGAGGCACAAGAGAGGTAAAAGAGATTGAAGAGCCATTAGCATCGTCAGATCTTTCGAGAAGCAACTGGTGTCCCGGAAGTGATGTTACTCCCGAGGATATTAATCTTCAAGGCATCACACCAGGTAATCACTCTTTAAAAATTAGTATTCCAGAGTCAACACCTATCTCAAACAATAAACTAAACCATTGGTTAGTGTCAGCCTATCTTGTATGGGAGGAGTAGACAGGGAAAATCTTTTGCATGGTATCTGCAAATATGGCTCCCATACGACGTTGAATGTATGAATCCTTGCCATTTGCCGGGTGCCAACCATATGTAACACCGTCTATTTCCTGCCAGTCGGTTGCGAACAGGTGACTGATCTGTTCACCTGTTACAGGATGAACAGATTCTTTAGAAAAACCAATGTGTTTATCAAACTCAACAACTGGTATACCCCACTTAGCACCAAGCTTACGAACAGAGTTATTATAAGTTTCTCGGCTGTCGTGCCAATCTGTGCAGAGTACAATTACAGCTGGTTTACCACTCTTTGTGTTATAATACTTTGAAGTTTCATCAAACTTAAGATTATAGCATTCAGTGATATATCTCTTTATTACATAATCGAATGCGGCAGCATAATTATCACGTGTAAAAGGAGTATCATAATCGGTATATTTCTCTTTTATCTGTGAATCTTCAAATACATCTTGTTCGTGTACCTGCATAATTACAAACGCATCAATAGTTTCCAGCTCTTGTTTGGAGTAAAGCGAACCTTCAGCCATTCTGTTTGCTGCATCTGCAATTGCCTCACCTCCAATTGCACGATTTATTGAGGAAGCGCCAACAATATCACAACCCAGTTCAAACCATCCATTATTTGATGATGCAAATGAAGCCCCAGTTAACAAAAAAGTGTAGTTTTTCTCTTTATTTTCTTGCGCAGTAAGTGTTATGGCAAAAGTCAGTAATAAAATCAATAGTGTTTTTATGCGTTTCATTATATTTTAATTTACATTTTAAAATGTAAAACTACAATTTTTCGGCTTTATTTGCAAAAAAGATTGAATATCTTCAATATTCTTCAAAAAAACATTTAATCATAATCGCTGTCTTTAATTATTAATCGTAACGAATTGTTTTTTGTTACATAATTCCATGCCCAATTAATAAAGACAACTAGCTTATTACGCACACTCAATATGAGCATCAGGTGAAGAAACATCCAGACGAGCCAGGCAAAGTGTCCTTTAAATTTTATAAACGGGAGGTCAACAACCGCTTTATTTCGACCTATGGTGGCCATAGTTCCAAGATTTTTATATTCGTATGGTTTTAGATCCTTCTCGGCGAATTCGATATTACTGGCAGACTCTAATTTATGTATATTGCGTGCTAGATTTTTTCCCTGCCCAATAGCTACATTTGCTAACTGAGGATGGCCTTTTGGATATTTTTCTGTCTCCATGTAAGCCACATCCCCAATTGCATAAACATTACTAAACCCATCTACTCTGTTGAATCTATTTACCTTTATTCTACCATTGTGCAGAACAGTCTCTTCGGGAATTCCCTCAATTGCATTTCCTACTACTCCTGCCGACCATATAACGTTGTGCGATATAATAGTTTCACCATTATTCAGAGTCACAACTTCACCATCATATTCTTTAACAAATGTGCCGGTCTTCACAATCACACCCATTTTTTGCAACTCTTTTTGTGAGTATTGCTGTGCAAGTGGACTCATATTAGCTAAAGTGCTTTTTCCACCTTCAAGAAGGAAAACATTGACCTTTTGTTTATTTATATTGGGATAATCTTTTGGAAGTATCTCTCTTGTCATTTCAGCAAATGCACCTGCTAGCTCTACACCTGTTGCTCCACCTCCAACTATAACAATGTTATAGAGTCCGTCTTTTTTCTCGGCATAAAGTAGTTTTTCGAAATTATGAAGAATCTCGTTTCTAACATTTATAGATTGGTAGGTTGATTTAAGTCCTAATGCATTATCTTCAACCTTATTATTCCCATAGAAATTAGTGCTTGTGCCAGTTGATATAACTAAATAATCGTAACTAAACTTTCCTATAGTTGTATCGATAAAGTTTTGCTCTTTGTTGACCGATAATACTGAAGCCAAGCGAATGCGTACATCTCTTCTTCTCTGAAATATCTTTCTTATTGGAAACGACACTGTTGATGGTTCTATTTGTGAAGCAGCAACCTGATAAAATAATGGTGGAAATTGATGATGATTTACCTTATCAATTATAATAATATCGAATAGATCTTCTTTTAAATGATTCACAAACTGTAGTCCTCCAAAACCACAACCTGCAACAATAATCTTTTTTTTCATATTTATACGGTAAAATAATAACCTACTATCTCGGCATATAAAACACTTAAGAAAGATAAAAGTTGAGTTCCTACCATATAAAAAGCAAAAAGCGCTACGAATCACTCGCGGCGCTTTTCTTTAATGTTTAACATTTTAAAAATCACAGCTTCACTGCAGACACAGCATCGACTGAGGTTTTAGGTCTCCGTCGTAATTGACGTTGCACCCACAGTGTTTATTGTAGAAATCAAGCTTCTTTTTTGTCGCTCGATTCTGTCTTTTTATTCTCTTTCTGCGCTTCATCTACCTTAGCTTCAACTTCTTTAACCTCTGCGGTCTCTTCTACTTTCACTTCAGCTTTGGCATCGGTTTCCTTAACTTCAACTGGCTCTTTAACCTCTTTGGTCTCTTTTACTTTTGCCTCGTTTTCAGCTTTGAGAGTATCCTTTTTTGAAGATTCTTTTTTGGTTGCTTTTGCGTCAGTTGCTTTAGCAACTGTTTCAGCACCAGCTGCAGTAGCAGCTGCCGAACTACTACCTCTACGAGAGCGACGTGTTCTTGTTTTCTTAGTTGTGCTTTCGCTTAGCATGTTTTCGTTGAAATCCACAAGCTCAATAAAGCACATTGAAGCATTGTCGCCCAAACGATTTCCAGTCTTGATGATACGAGTATATCCTCCTGGACGATCTCCAACTTTTTGAGATACCGTTTGAAACAGTTCTGTTACTGCATACTTGTTTTGAAGTTTACTGAAAGCATTACGTCTGGCTTGTGTAGTGTCCTCTTTACTTACAGTAATAATTGGTTCCACAAACTTTCTTAACTCTTTTGCTTTTGGAACGGTGGTGAATATGCGTTTGTGCATAATGAGCGATGTTGCCATGTTGGACAGCATCGCACCACGATGAGCAGTTTTACGTCCTAAATGATTATTTCTTTTTCTATGTCTCATTGTAGTAACTAATCTTTATCTAATTTGAATTTTGATATATCCATACCAAATGTAAGGCTCAAGCTGTCTAGTAATTCTTCTAGCTCAGTTAGTGATTTCTTACCAAAGTTACGGAATTTAAGCAGATCGTTCTTGTTGTGCTGAACCAACTGACCAAGGTTTTCAACATCAGCTGCCTTTAAGCAGTTGAGAGCTCTAACCGAGAGGTTAAGGTCTGAGAGTTTTCTCTTGAGAAGTTGACGCATATGAAGCACCTCTTCATCAAATTCTTCAATACCTTCAGCATCTGAAGTTTCCAACATAATCTTATTATCATCTGAAAACAATACAAAATGTTGAATAAGTATCTTAGCAGCCTCTTTCAATGCCTCTTTGGGTGCAATTGAACCATCTGAAATAATTTCAATAAGCAGTTTCTCGTAGTCTGTTTTTTGCTCGATACGATAATCTTCAACCTCAAATTTCACGTTACGAATAGGTGTGAAAATAGAGTCGATTGCCAATACCTGAACATCTTCGCTTACGAAAGTTGCACGATTCTCATCAGCCGAAACATATCCTCTACCTTTATTGATAGTCAGTTCGAGACGCAGATCGGCCTTTTTGTTCATCCTGCATATTTCCAGTTCGGGGTTTAAAACTTCGAAACCGGTAAGCAGTTTTCCAATATCTCCGGCTTTAAACACTTCCGTTCCCGAAATAGCGATGCTCACCTTTTCTGTTTCAAACTCTTCAACTACCCTTTTAAATCTTACTTTTTTAAGATTAAGTATGATACCTGTTACATCTTCTATGACGCCGGGGATGGTAGCAAATTCATGCTCCGCTCCGTCGATTTTTACCGAAGTAATCGCAAATCCCTCAAGCGATGAAAGTAGAATACGGCGCAAGGCGTTGCCTATTGTAATGCCATATCCCGGTTCCAGCGGTCGGAATTCAAACTTACCGGAGAAAGTATCCTCCTGCAGCATGATTACCTTATCGGGTTTTTGGAATGCTAATATTGCCATGAAATTATTGTTTAGAATATAATTCTACGATGAGTTGTTCTTTTATACTTTCCGGAATGTCGGCTCTTTCAGGCACGTGCAGTACTGTACCGCTCATACTACCATTGTTCCATTCCAGCCAAGGATATTTGCTGTGATTAAAACCTGCTAAAGAATTAACAACCACCTCTAATGATTTTGACTTTTCTCTTACACCTATAACATCACCTGCTTTAACTGTATATGAAGGTATGTTTACATTCTTACCATTTAAAACTATATGACGGTGTGTTACCAGCTGACGGGCAGCTGCTCTTGTAGGAGCAATGCCTAAGCGGAATACCATGTTGTCTAAACGCTGTTCTAATAACTGCAATAGAACCTCACCTGTAATGCCGCGGCTGCGTGAAGCTTTGTCAAAAGTACGGCGGAATTGCTTCTCTAGTACACCGTATGTATATTTTGCTCTCTGTTTTTCACGTAATTGAATACCATACTCTGATGTTTTTCTTCTACGTGAGTTTCCATGTTGTCCGGGTGGGTAATTCTTTTTAGAAAGTACTTTATCGGGACCGAAAATGGGTTCGCCGAATCTACGGGCGATTTTTGATTTTGGACCAGTATATCTTGCCATTTTTACTAACTTAAATTTTCTTTTAATTAAACTTTTCTGGCTTTCGGAGGACGGCAGCCGTTATGAGGTAGTGGTGTCACATCTACAATCTCAGTAACTTCTATGCCTGATCCGTGAATTGTTCTAATTGCTGATTCACGCCCGTTTCCAGGACCTTTTACGTATGCTTTCACCTTTCTCAGGCCTAAATCATATGCTACTTTAGAGCAATCCGATGCAACCATCTGTGCTGCATAAGGTGTATTCTTTTTGGAACTTCTGAATCCCATTTTACCTGCCGAAGACCAACTAATAACTTCACCATCTTCATTTGTCAAAGAAACAATGATATTATTGAATGATGAAGAGATATGAGCCTGCCCGACTGCTGAAACTTTTACATTTCTCTTTTTTGCTGAAACTGTTCTTTTTGCCATGTTCCTTATTTATTATTTAGTAGCTTTTTTCTTGTTAGCAACGGTTTTCTTTCTTCCCTTACGTGTACGGGCATTATTTTTTGTACTCTGTCCACGTACAGGTAAACCAATACGGTGACGTATACCACGATAGCAACCAATGTCCATTAATCTCTTAATGTTCAATTGTACCTCTGAACGTAGATCTCCTTCCACTTTAAAATCAGTGGAGATGATTTCACGTATACGAGCTGCCTGATCGTCAGTCCAGTCTTTCACTTTGATATTTCTATCAACTTCTGCTTTTGTTAAAATGGTGTTAGCTGCACTACGTCCGATTCCATAAATATATGTAAGGGCAACTTCACCCCTCTTATTCTGCGGCAGATCGACACCAACAATTCTTATAGCCATATATAATTTAATTATTTGATTACAATGATATACTATTTATCCTTGACGTTGTTTAAACTTAGGATTCTTTTTGTTTATAATATATAACCGGCCTTTTCTCCTTACTATTTTGCAATCGGCCGAACGTTTCTTTAAAGAAGCTCTTACTTTCATATCTTTTTGTTTTATTTTTCGTTTCTTGTTTTTCTCCTGAAATTTCAGGTACTCTGTTATATTCTGTTTCTCTATTGTCAGAACTCAATAATAAGTCATATGACAACTATTTTACTTATATCTGAACGAAATCCTACCCTTAGTAAGATCGTAGGGCGACATTTCAAGTCTCACCCTGTCACCGGGTAAAATACGAATATAGTGCATACGCATTTTTCCCGAAATGTGAGCGGTGATCTCATGCCCATTTTCTAGTTCAACACGAAACATAGCATTTGATAATGCTTCAATAATTGTTCCGTCCTGTTCAATTGATGATTGTTTAGCCATGAATCTATGCTTTTTTTGTTTATTAATTAGTCTCTTCTATAAATTCAAATGTTGAGAGTATATCAGCTTTACCATTACGAATAGCTACTGTGTGTTCAAAATGAGCAGAGGGCTTGCGGTCTTTTGTCCGCACTGTCCATCCATCATTTTCAAATATCACTTTTCTACCACCCATATTTATCATTGGTTCTATAGCTATGCACATACCGTTTTTAATGATGGGTCCTGTGCCACGTCTCCCATAATTAGGAACTTCGGGTGCTTCATGCATCTGGCGACCAATTCCATGGCCAACCAATTCACGAACCACTGAATACCCTCTCTTTTCACAATACTCTTGTATTGTTGAACCTATATCACCTATTCTTCCATTTTCCCTTGCTTGCTCAATTCCTTTATAAAGCGATTCCTTTGTAGTCTGCAGAAGATCTTTCACTTCTGCACTAACATCACCCACACAAAATGTATAAGCCGAATCTCCACAAAAGCCACGAAGCTGAGTTCCGCAATCTATTGAAACAACATCACCCTCTTGGAGGGGTTTGTTATTGGGAATTCCATGTACAACGTTTTCGTTTACTGAAGTACATAATGAATTTGGAAAACCACCGTATCCTAAGAAAGTGGGAATAGCGCCATGATCTCTGATAAACTCTTCGGCAATTTTATCAAGCTCCAACGTAGTCACACCCGGTTTGATTAGCTTAGACAACTCTCCGAGTGTCTTACCTACCAAACGGTTTGCTTCACGCATAAACTCAATTTCTTCGTCGGTTTTCAGAATTATCATATTACTATTCATATTTTAGACATTAATAAACTGCAGCTGATCCAGTTCTACCTTTAATCTTAGCTCCTGATTTAAGGAAGCCGTCATAATGGCGCATCAATAAGTGACTCTCAATTTGTTGCAATGTATCAAGTACAACACCAACAAGTATCAATAGCGATGTTCCTCCAAAGAATTGAGCAAACATTGAGTTGATTCCCATCAGTCCTGCAAAAGCAGGTAAGATAGCAACAATTGCAAGGAAGAAAGAACCTGGTAGTGTAATTCTCGACATAATTGTGTCAATATACTCTGCCGTTTTCTTTCCTGGTTTCACTCCAGGAATGAAACCGTTGTTACGTTTCAAATCTTCAGCCATCTGCACCGGATTAACAGTAATCGCAGTGTAGAAATATGTGAATGCAATAATTAGTAAGGCAAATATCAGGTTATACCAGAAACTGCCAGGGTTCATAAGTGCTGCTAAAAATCCTCCTCCCTCACTCACAGAAAACTGTGCAAGGGTAAGAGGAATAAACATTAATGCTTGCGCAAAAATGATAGGCATCACATTAGCCGCGTTTACCTTTAGTGGTATATATTGTCTTACACCACCATACTGTTTATTACCAACTATGCGTTTTGCATACTGTACGGGTACTCTTCTAACTCCCTGTACAAGCATGATTGCAGCAGCTGTAACAGCCACAAGAAACAGCAATTCAAGAAGTAATAAAACCAAACCTCCTGGTGCATTAACCAGACGGTCGAATTCAGCTACTAAAGAGTGTGGCAGACGTGCAATAATACCAATTAAGATGACAAACGAAATTCCGTTTCCAATTCCTTTATCAGTAATACGCTCACCCAGCCATAGTACAAACATACTTCCACCGGCTAGTATTATTGTTGAAGGCAAAACCCAATCCCAGAATCCTCCAGGAATAGCTGCACCTACTGCACCATATAAATAAGCAGGTCCCTGTACAATAAGAATTGCTACGGTAAGATATCTTGTGTACTGATTAATTTTAGTACGACCGCTCTCACCTTCACGTTGCATCTTCTGAAACGCGGGAACAGCTATACCCAACAACTGCATAACAATCGATGCAGAGATATAGGGCATTATTCCTAGTGCAAAAATCGATGCATTTGCAAATGCACCTCCCGAGAACATATCCAGCAGGCTTAACAAACCTGTGCTGGCATTCTGTTGTAGAGACACAAGTGCTTCAGGGTTTATACCTGGTAATACAACAAATGATCCAAACCGGTATATGGCAATAAATCCAATAGTTATCAGAAGTCTCTGTCTAAGATCTTCTATCTTCCAAATATTTTTTACTGTTTGTACAAATCCCATCTTCTTAGAGTTTTACTGCTGTACCACCTAAAGTGGTAATAGCCTGTTCAGCTGACTTAGAGAATGCGTGTGCCTCAACTTCTAGTTTGGCAGTTAATGTACCTCTACCCAATATTTTCACTAAATGTTTTCCGGTAACAAGTCCTGCATCCATCAGAACCTTCTGGTCAATTTTGGTGAGCTTAAGAGCATCAGCCAACTCCTGAAGAGTTTCTAAATTGATTGCTTTGTATTCAACTCTATTAAGAGATTTGAATCCGAATTTTGGGACCCTGCGCTGTAATGGCATCTGTCCACCTTCGAAACCAACTTTTTTTGAATACCCTGATCTTGATTTTTGACCTTTATGTCCTTTTGTAGAAGTACCACCTTTGCCAGAGCCTTCACCACGTCCGATTCTGGTTGATGATTTAGTAGCACCTGCAGCCGGTTTTAAATTCGATAAATCCATTTTATATATCTTTTTAACCGTTTATATTTAATCTATTACAGTTACCAAATGGTGAACCTTATTAATAAGTCCTCTAATAGAAGGAGTATCATCATGTTCAACCACTCTGTTCATTTTGGTGAGTCCTAGAGCATCTAACGTTCTTTTCTGATCAATAGGAGCACCAATTCTGCTTTTAGTCTGTTTTACTTTAATCTTAGCCATTTCAGTTTCCTTTTTATCCGTTAAATACTTTATCCACACTTATACCTCTGTTTTGAGCAACTGTAAGAGGATCTCTCATTTCTGTCAAAGCCAATATTGTAGCTTTCACAAGGTTATGAGGATTAGACGAGCCCTTACTCTTTGCAAGAACGTCGGTTACACCCACACTCTCAAGTACAGCACGCATAGCTCCTCCAGCCTTTACTCCTGTTCCTGTCACTGCAGGCTTAAGAAATACCTCAGCACCACTATAACGTGCAGTTTGCTGATGTGGTATTGTTCCTTTATGTACAGGAATCTTGATAAGGTTTTTCTTAGCTGCTTCAACACCTTTCGCAATTGCTGTTGCAACCTCACCTGCTTTTCCTAGTCCCCAGCCTACTACGCCATCCTCGTCACCTACCACTACCATGGCAGCAAATGTGAACGTACGTCCACCTTTTGTAACTTTGGTAGTACGATTAATAGCCACTAAACGGTCTTTTAACTCGATATCGTTTGATGTTGTTACTTTTTTACTTTCTCTAGCCATAATCGTTAAAATTTAAGTCCTCCTTTACGAGCGGCATTAGCCAGTTCTTTAATTCGTCCGTGATACAGATAACCATTTCTATCAAAAGCAACTTTTTCAACCCCAGCTTCTTTTGCATTCTGAGCAATAAGCTCACCTACTTTTGCAGCCATCTCTTTTTTTGGAAGTTTCTCTTCAATCTTAAGAGAAGAAGCTGAAGCTAATGTTTTGCCACTTAAGTCATCAATTACCTGAGCATATATCTGTTTGTTACTCCTATAAACGGTAAGGCGCGGAGTTTCCGGTGTGCCACTAATTTTACCGCGAACACGAGTTTTTATTTTTAATCTTCTTTCGTTTTTTGTTATCATTGCGATTTCAGTTTACGTAAAATTATTTAGCTGCCGTTTTACCGGATTTACGACGTACTTCTTCACCTACAAAGCGCACACCTTTTCCTTTATAAGGTTCAGGTTTACGGAATGAGCGAATTTTTGCACATACCTGTCCAAGTAACTGTTTGTCACAAGACTCCAGCAATATAAGCGGGTTCTTGTTTCTCTCCATCTTAGTTTCTACCTTAATCTCATCAGGTAACTGAAGAAAGATACTGTGTGTAAAACCAAGTGATAACTCCAGAATTTGGCCTGCGTTAGAAACACGATAACCAACCCCAACTAGTTCCAGCTCTTTACGGAAACCTTCCGATACTCCAATAACCATATTGTTTAATAATGAGCGGTAGAGTCCATGCATTGAACGGCTTTCTTTCGATTCGTCAGCTCTGCCTACAGCTAATTCGCCATCTTTAACTTCTATGCTAACATTATTACGAATCTGCTGCTTTAATTCTCCTTTAGGCCCTTTTACGGTAACCACTTGATCGTCCCCTAGTGTAACTGATACACCTGCTGGGAGTGTAATGGGTAATTTTCCTATTCTTGACATACTTTACTCTCCTTCAAATTAATAAACGTAACATAATACTTCACCGCCCACTTTTTGCTCGCGGGCCTCTTTATCTGTCATCACTCCGTTTGAAGTAGAAAGTATGGCAATTCCCAACCCGTTAAGTACGCGTGGCAAATCTTTGTGCCCTACATACTGACGTAAACCAGGAGATGAAATGCGCTCTAACTTCTTGATCGCGTTAACCTTGTTAATCGGATCATATTTCAAAGCAACCATTATGGTGCCTTGAGGACCATTTTCTACAAACTTATAGTTAAGAATGTAGCCTTTTTCAAAAAGTATCTTAGTGATATCTTTTTTAAGATTCGATGCGGGTATCTCTACCACGCGATGCTTCGCTTGGATAGCATTGCGTAACCGCGTCAAATAATCTGCTATTGGATCTGTCATATTTTAATTGATTAAATTGATCCCGACTACCGGGACAATATTTATTATTCTCTTACCAGCTCGCTTTTTTAACCCCAGGTATCTGACCTCTTGATGCCATCTCTCTAAATTGGATACGCGATAGGCCAAATTGGCGCATATATCCTTTAGGTCTACCGGTTATTTTGCATCTATTGTGCAAACGTACGGGAGAGGCATTTTTTGGAATTGACTGAAGTGCTTCATAATCGCCTTCTGCAAGATACTTAGCTCTTTTCTCTGCATAGCGGGCAACCATTTTTGCTCTCTTCACCTCGCGGGCTTTCATTGATTCTTTTGCCATTATTATTGATTTTGTTTTGTTCTAAATGGTAATCCAAACTCTTTTAAAAGAGCGTATCCCTCTTCATCGGTCTGAGCATTTGTTACAAAAGTAATATTCATTCCCAGAATTCTAGGTACGTTATCGATATTTATCTCAGGAAAGATTATCTGTTCCTCTATTCCTAGAGTATAGTTTCCTCTACCATCGAGTTTCGAAGCAATTCCTTTGAAGTCACGTATACGTGGTAGTGAAACACGTACTAATCTTTCAAGAAATTCATACATCTTATCGTTACGCAAAGTAACTCTTGCACCGATAGGCATTTTCTTACGCAGTTTGAAGTTCGAAATATCCTTTTTAGATATAGTCGCAACTGCTTTTTGTCCTGTTATAGCTGTAAGTTCGTTTATCGCTGTTTCAATGATTTTCTTATCAGCAACAGCAGCTCCTAAACCCTGATTGATAACAATCTTCTCAAGACGTGGAACCTGCATTACAGATGTATAATTGAATTCTTTCATTAAAGCGGGAACAATACGCTCACTATAGTCTTTTTTAAGACCTACTTCGTATGTTGTTGTAGTTTCACTCATTTCATTTCCTCCCCGGATCTTTTTGCGTAACGAACATTTTTGCCTTTACTATCTAACTTTCTACCAACGCGAGTGGGTTTTCCTGTTTTAGGATCTACCGGGTTTAGATTAGAAAGATGCACTGAAGCTTCTTTCTTCTCGATACCACCGTTAGGATTCTGAGCGCTGGGTTTTGCATGTTTTGATACAACGTTTACTCCTTCGACAATTGCTCTGTTCTTGCTTACAAGAACCTCAAGCACTCGGCCGGTCTTTCCTTTGTCTTCGCCGGAATTTACGTAAACCGTATCACCTTTCTTTATATGTAATTTTGTCATTGCCTGTGATTGATTAATAGATTATAATACTTCAGGAGCTAATGATACAATCTTCATGTTCGTGTTTCTGAGTTCACGTGCAACAGGTCCGAAGATACGGCTTCCTCTGATTTCACCTGCATTATTAAGTAATACACAAGCGTTATCATCAAAGCGTATATATGAACCGTCGTTACGGCGAATCTCTTTTTTAGTGCGAACTATGATTGCTTTTGATACGGCACCTTTTTTTATATCACTCGAAGGGATAGTGCTTTTAACTGAAACAACTATGATATCCCCTACCGACGCATAACGTCTACCTGTACCTCCCAACACACTGATACAAAGAACTTCTCTTGCACCGCTATTGTCAGTAACTTTTAATCTGGATTCTTTCTGTATCATCTTACTTAGCCCTTTCTAATATTTCAACCACTCTCCATCTCTTTGTTTTACTCAAAGGACGTGTTTCCATTATACGTACTGTATCACCAATTTTACAGTCGTTGCTCTCATCATGGGCGTGAAATTTCTTCGTTCTGTTAACGAACTTCCCATACATAGGGTGTTTTTCTTTCCATTTTACAGCAACTGTAACAGATTTATCCATTTTATTGCTGAAAATGACCCCGACTTTTTCTTTTCTTAAATTTCTCGTTTCCATTCTCTATTTTATTGATCTTGTTTCAACTCTCTAGCACGCAGCTCTGTCTTTAAACGGGCAATATCTCTGCGTTTTTCCTTTATTAGGCCTGAATTATCGAGTGGTGTAATTGTATGATTAATTTGCAACTGATTAAGTTCAATAATCTCTGCATCCAATCTCTCAATCAGATCTTTTTCTGGAAGCTCTCTTATTTCTTCTTGCTTTTTCATCTCTGTTTACGATTTTTTGTCATAATCATAATCTCTTCTCACCACAAATTTGGTAGTAACTGGAAGTTTTTGGGCTGCTAAACGCAAGGCCTCTTGTGCAATTTCAAAAGAAACGCCTTCAATCTCAAAAATTATTCTTCCCGGAGTTACAGGTGCAACAAATCCTTCTGGATTACCTTTACCTTTACCCATACGCACTTCGGCAGGCTTTTTAGTAATTGGCTTATCTGGGAAAATACGTACCCAAACCTGTCCCTGACGTTGCATATAACGTGTTACAGCAATACGGGCAGCTTCAATTTGATTCCCGGTAATCCATTTAGATTGTAATGATTTTATACCAAAAGAACCGAATGCCAGCTCGTTTCCACGTCCGGCATTGCCTTTCATGCGACCTTTTTGCTGTCTTCTAAATTTTGTTTTCTTAGGTTGTAACATCTCTATTTCCTATTAAGCTTTTTTGTTATTTCTTCTGCCTCCGCCACGTTTACCACCGCGACCTGCATCCTGACGGTTGCCTCTGCGACCACCACCTTGTGAACGGTTGTCTTTTGAAGTTGAGAATGAAGGAGCAAGATCCTTCTTTCCGTATATTTCACCACGACAGATCCAAACTTTTACTCCAATTAAACCTACTTTGGTTAGAGCCTCAGCAAGTGCATAATCGATGTCAGCACGGAAAGTGTGAAGAGGTGTTCTACCTTCTTTATACATTTCTGAGCGCGCCATCTCAGCACCGTTTAATCTTCCTGAAACCTGAATCTTAATACCTTCAGCACCCATTCTCATAGTTGAAGCAATAGCCATCTTCACAGCTCTACGGTAAGCAATTTTACCTTCAATCTGTCTTGCAACGTTGTTAGCAACAATAACTGCATCCAACTCCGGCTTCTTTATTTCATATATGTTAATCTGAATATCCTTATCGGTAATCTTCATCAGCTCTTCCTTGAGCTTGTCAACCTCCTGTCCACCTTTACCAATAATGATACCTGGGCGGGCAGTACAGATTGTGATTGTCACCAATTTCAATGTTCTCTCGATGACAATGCGCGATACACTTGCATTAGAAAGACGGGCATTCAGATAGGTTCTGATTTTGTTATCTTCCAACAAAATATCGCCATAATCATTTCCTCCATACCAGTTAGAGTCCCATCCTTTGACGATACCCAAACGATTTGCTATCGGATTTACTTTTTGTCCCATCTTGCTTAATTTTGTTCTTTAACTTCTTTGTTAATAGTATCAACCACTATAGTTACGTGGTTAGAACGTTTACGGATTCTATGTCCACGTCCTTGTGGTGCAGTACGTAATCTCTTTAGAGTTGTACCTTCATCCACAGATATTGTCTTAATATATAGTTCGCCTGTCTCTGCCTTGCGATCGTTTTTTTGTTCCCAGTTAGAAATAGCTGACATTAGCAATTTCTCAACTTTGGCTGACGCTTCTTTATTGGAAAACTTCAATACACCTAATGCTTTAAAGGCTTCCATTCCACGTACCATATCTGCAACATAGCGCATTTTACGCGGCGAAGACGGAACATTTTTCAACACGGCTAAAGAGACCTCTTTGCGGGCTTCTTTTCTTTTTTCGGCTGATATTCTTTTTCTAGCACTCATCTCTTTTTATGTTTATCTTTATTTCTTTCTGTTGCCTGCGTGACCGCGGAACGTACGTGTTACAGCGAATTCTCCCAATTTGTGACCCACCATATTTTCAGTTACATAAACCGGAATAAATTTATTACCGTTATGAACTGCAATAGTATGACCAACGAAGTCAGGTGATATCATAGAGGCGCGGGCCCATGTTTTAACAACGGTTTTTTTACCGCTATCATTCATGGCGTTAACCTTCTTTTCCAAATTCAGGTTGATATATGGACCTTTTTTTAATGATCTGCTCATATTTTTTCTAATTAATCAGTTACTTTTTCTTCCTCTTTTCAACTATATACTTAGAGGAGTGCTTTTTACGAGCTCTTGTTTTCAAGCCCTTAGCGTATAAGCCTGTGGCTGATCTTGGATGACCTCCTGAAGCACGTCCTTCACCACCACCCATCGGGTGATCAACTGGGTTCTTAACAACCCCGCGAGTATTTGGACGGCGACCCAGCCAACGTGAACGACCGGCTTTTCCTGATTGTTCCAGAGCATGGTCCGAATTACCAACACTACCTATCGTAGCCTTACATGCAGAAAGAATCTTACGAACTTCTCCGGAAGGCATTTTGATAATAGCATATTTCTCTTCACGAGAAACAAGCTGTGCAAATGTTCCGGCAGAGCGTGCCATTTTTGCACCTTGTCCCGGACGTAGTTCAATATTATGAACAACTGTACCAATGGGAATTACCGACAAGGGCAATGCATTACCTACTTCAGGGGCAGCTTTATCCCCCGACATCACTGTGGTTCCTACCTGAAGACCGTTTGGAGCTAAAATATAAGTTTTAGCACCATCTGCATAATAAAGAAGTGCAATCCTTGCCGATCGGTTTGGATCATACTCTATACTTTTAACAACGGCTGGTATACCATCTTTTGTTCTCTTGAAATCGATAAATCTATAACGTTTTTTGTGTCCGCCGCCAATATTTTTCACGGTCATTTTACCGCGATTGTTGCGACCACCTGAAACGCTTTTACCAACAACAAGAGATTTCTCCGGTACACTTGCAGTGATATTTTCAAATGAACCGATAATCTTGTGTCTTTGCCCCGGTGTTGTGGGCTTTAATTTACGTATTGCCATTTCTTTTAAATATTGCTAAATAAATCGATTGTTTCACCTTTCTTCAAGGTTACAATTGCTTTTTTATATGATGACGTACGACCTTTTACAACACCCGATTTTGAATATCGGCTTCTTTCCTTACCATCATACTTCATTGTGTTTACGCTTTCAACATGTACATTATATAGCGTTTCCACTGCTTTCTTTATCTCCACCTTATTAGCAGAAGGAACTACGATAAAACCATAGCGGTTTTCAAACTTATCGGTAATCGCAGTTTGCTTTTCAGTGAATATTGGTTTTACTATTACACTCATTTTGTTTCTCCTTGCACTTTAAAGTGGTTGTCAATTGCAGCCACAGAAGACTCAGTAATCACTAAACTTGTACAGTTCATGATTTTGTAAGTATTTATATCTGAAGCTGTTACTATATTAACTTTCCCTAAATTTCGAGCCGACAAATATACGTTTTTATTTTGACTCGGCAAAACGAAAAGTAGCTTTTTATCAGTCAGTTGCAGTTTTTGTGTAAGCTCCACCAAACTCTTGGTTTTTGGTGTATCAAAATCAAAATCCTCAACTACTACAATAGCACTATTTTTAGCTTTTAAAGAAAGAGCCGACTTACGTGCCAATACTTTTGTTTTCTTATTAATCTTGAAGCCGTAATCTCTTGGTTGAGGACCAAAAGCACGACCTCCACCTACCAATAGAGGCGATTTTATGTCACCACGACGTGCACCGCCACCGCCTTTCTGACGAATCAACTTGCGTGTACTACCGGTAATTTCGTTTCTTTCTTTTGTTTTATGTGTACCCTGACGTTGGTTTGCAAGATATTGCTTCACATCTAACCAGATAACATGCTCATTAGGCTCAATCCCGAAAATGGAATCATCGAGTGTCACCTTTTTGTCTGTCACCTCTCCTTTGATATTATATACTGCTAATTCCATTTTATTTCTCAATTATTACGATTGAACCATTGCATCCGGGTACTGAACCTTTTACAAGTAGCAAGTTGTTTTCCGGAATAATTTTAATTATCTGAAGGTTCTGAACAGTTACACGCTCATTACCCATTTGACCACCCATTCTGGTTCCTTTAAAAACCTTAGCGGGATATGAAGCCGCACCAATTGAACCTGGTGAGCGCAATCTATTATGCTGACCGTGTGTCGATTCACCAACTCCTGCAAATCCATGACGCTTTACAACGCCCTGAAAGCCCTTACCTTTTGATGTACCAATAATGTCAACATACAACTCATTTTCGAAGATGTCAACACTGATTTCAGAACCAGCTTTGTACTGGTCTCCAAAACCTTTGAACTCGGCCAAGTGTCTCTTGGGAGTGGTTCCGGCCTTTTTAAAGTGACCCTTTTCAGCATTTGGGGTGTGTTTGTCTTTTTTGTCAACAAACCCGAGCTGTATAGCGTCATAACCGTCGTTGTCAACGGTCTTAACCTGAGTAACCACACAAGGACCTGCTTCGATAACAGTGCATGGAATGTTTTTTCCCTCGGCACTGAAAACGGATGTCATTCCGATTTTTTTTCCTAATAATCCTGGCATTTCTCTGTTGTTTATAAATTATAATTATGTCTATTAATTAGACTTTAATTTCTACTTCAACTCCACTTGGAAGTTCAAGCTTCATCAACGCATCCACTGTCTTAGCTGTTGAGCTATAGATATCAATAAGGCGTTTAAAAGAAGCCAGCTCAAACTGTTCGCGAGACTTTTTGTTCACGAAAGTAGAACGGTTTACTGTAAAAATTCTTTTGTGTGTTGGTAATGGTATTGGACCGCTTACCACAGCACCCGTAGCTTTTACGGTTTTTACGATCTTCTCAGCCGATTTATCAACCAGGCTATAATCGTATGACTTCAGTTTAATTCTGATTTTTTGGCTCATATATATATTATGTTATTTGATCAAATCAACACGGCCACTCACTTCTTCCAACACCTGTTTTGCTATTGAAGCAGACACCTCTGAAAAATGAGAGAATACCATTGTAGATGTTGCACGTCCAGAAGTAATAGTACGTAATGAAGTTACATAACCAAACATCTCTGATAGAGGTGTTTTAGCTTTCACAACACGAGCTCCTGAACGGTTAGATTCCATTCCTTCGACCTGTCCGCGTCTTTTGTTAAGGTCAGAAATAACATCACCCATACTCTCTTCAGGTGTAACCACTTCAACCTTCATTATTGGTTCAAGCAATATCGGACCCGCTTTTTCAACTGCACTCTTATAAGCCTGCATAGCACAAACCTCAAATGACAACTGATCGGAGTCAACTGCGTGGAACGAACCATCAATAAGAGTAACTTTCAGTTTATCCATTGAATATCCTGCAAGTACACCATTCTTCATAGCGCGTTGGAAACCTTTCTGTACTGAAGGAATAAATTCTTTAGGAATATTTCCACCCTTAACTTCGTCAATAAATTGTAAATCTCCTTCAAAGCCTACATCTGTCGGTTCAACACGAACAATGATATCAGCAAATTTACCACGACCTCCAGACTGTTTCTTATAAGTTTCACGAAGCTCAACAGATTTTGTGATAGCCTCTTTATAAGTAACCTGTGGGCGACCTTGGTTAGCCTCAACCTTAAATTCACGTTTCAATCGGTCGATAATAATCTCAAGGTGAAGTTCTCCCATACCCGAGATAACCGTCTGGCCTGTATCCTCGTCAGTTTTCACTGTAAATGTTGGATCCTCTTCGGAAAGCTTAGCTAATCCGTTAGACAATCTATCCAAGTCTTTTTGAGTTTTTGGCTCAACAGCAATTCCAATAACCGGATCTGGGAAGTCAATAGCCTCAAGAATAATAGGATTCTTTTCGTCACAAAGAGTATCTCCTGTGCGAATATCTTTAAAACCTACACCTGCACCAATATCACCAGTACCGATAAATTCTTTAGGGTTCTGTTTGTTTGAGTGCATCTGAAATAGACGTGAAATACGTTCTTTCTTTCCTGAGCGTGGGTTATATACATAAGATCCTGCTTCAAGTTCACCCGAGTAAACACGGAAGAAACATAAGCGACCAACATATGGGTCTGTAGCAATCTTAAATGCAAGTGCACTTAGAGGCTCGCTAGGATCTGCATGACGCACAAGCTCAATTGAGCTATCGTCAGGATCTATACCTGTAATAGATTCAGTATCCAACGGGCTGGGAAGATAAGCACAAACTGCATCAAGCAGAGTTTGTACACCTTTATTCTTGAAAGAAGAACCACAAATAATTGGGTTAAACTCCATCGAAAGAGTTGCTTTTCTGATTGCAGCTTTTATCTCATCTACAGTAATAGTTGATGGATCATCAAAATATTTCTCCATCAAAACGTCATCATGCTCAGCAACAGACTCAAGTAGTTTTTCGCGCCACTCTTCGGCTTCCTCTAATACATCTGCTGGTATATCAACTATATCATAGTCGGCACCCATAGATTCATCGTGCCACAAATAAGCTTTCATTGTTACTAGGTCAACAACACCCTTAAAATTTTCCTCTGCGCCAATAGGCACCTGAATTGGGCATGCATTAGAACCTAGCATATCTTTAATCTGGCTAACCACATCAAAGAAATTAGCACCAGAACGGTCCATTTTATTAACGTAACCCAATCTTGGCACTTTATATTTATCAGCCTGACGCCATACGGTTTCAGACTGTGGTTCGACACCTCCAACTGCACAAAATGCTGCTACAGCACCATCTAGTACACGAAGCGAACGCTCTACTTCAACTGTGAAGTCAACGTGTCCCGGAGTGTCGATCAAATTAATCTTATATGTGTTATCATTATACTTCCAGCTAGTAGTTGTAGCTGCTGAAGTAATAGTGATACCTCTTTCCTGTTCTTGCTCCATCCAGTCCATGGTTGCTGCGCCGTCGTGCACTTCACCAATCTTATGAGTCAAACCTGTGTAAAACAGTATACGCTCAGAAGTGGTTGTCTTGCCGGCATCAATATGCGCCATGATACCAATGTTGCGAGTTGAATTTAAAACTTCTTTTGAACCCTTAGCCATCTTTTTTACCTTATTGCTATGTTAAAATCTGAAATGAGCAAATGCACGGTTAGCTTCTGCCATTCTATGAATATCTTCTTTACGTTTGTATGCGCCACCCTGACTGTTGTAAGCGTCAACTATCTCACCAGCCAATTTATCGGCCATGGTTTTACCTCCTCTTTTGCGTGCATAAAGAATAAGGTTTTTCATTGAAACTGACTCTTTTCTGTCTGGTCTGATTTCTGTAGGAACTTGAAAAGTAGCACCTCCTACACGGCGCGATTTAACCTCAACTTGAGGAGTAATATTATCGAGAGCAGCTTTCCAAATCTCGAGAGCCGACTTCTCGTCGTTGGCCAATTTTGCCTTAACTGTTTCCAATGCAGAATAAAAAATATCGTACGATAAACTTTTCTTTCCGTCGTACATAAGGTGGTTAACGAATTTTGTCACCCTTACATCACCATAAACAGGATCCGGGAGGATCTGTCTTTTTTTAGGTTTACTTTTTCTCATTGTTGTATAATTTTGTGTTGTTTGGTTGCCTTTTATTAGCCTTCAACGAATTCCACTGAATTCATTTACTCAACCCCCATAAAGTAGCCTTCCCAAATATTTCAACAGTAATTTTTAATTTTAATTATATATTGCCTAATTATTATTTCTTACCAGCGGTTTTAGCACCTGGTTTAGGCCTCTTAGTTCCATATTTAGAGCGTCTCTGAGTACGACCGCTTACGCCGGCTGTATCCAATGCACCTCTTACAATATGATAACGAACACCAGGAAGGTCTTTTACACGTCCCCCGCGCACTAGCACAATCGAGTGCTCCTGCAGGTTGTGTCCTTCTCCCGGAATATAAGCATTCACTTCTTTCGAGTTAGTCAACCTAACACGCGCCACCTTTCTCATCGCTGAGTTTGGCTTTTTAGGAGTGGTAGTATATACTCTCACACAAACACCACGGCGTTGTGGACTTGAGTCCAGAGCCCTAGATTTGCTCTTTTCTTTCAGGGTAGTACGTCCTGTTCTTACTAATTGTTGAATTGTAGGCATTTTCTACTTTCTTTTGGTAATTTTTATTTTATGTTATTACTTTCTCTTAATGCGTTTCTCCTCCACAATAGGCTTTAATAACGCCTTGATTATCATAAGATAACAGCACACTCAGGGTGAAAAACGGCACAAAATTACAAAGAATCAGTCAGATATGCAAGCATTTGCAACTGTTTTTACAAAAAAATACGCAGAAACTTTTCAACAGCATCTGAGAGTGAAATAAAAAAAAAGAATTATTCTTTTACAAAAAACAAACCCAGTGTTTAAATACCTGCCTCTACTTAATTATCACTTTGTTTTGTTTTTATATTGCTGAACCAAAAGAAGTGTGTTTTTCAAATATTCAAACTCTAGTTCAAAACATTCCGAAAAGATCTCCGCCCCCATATTATCTTCAATCTGAGTCGATGTCCAAAGTTTACCTCCTTGCAGATTTAAACTGTTAAACATAGCATCATCATCAATCTCTGCAACATACAAAAAAATCAAGCGTTTAGTAACTTCGTTCTCAAAAGTATATTTAAGCATAAAACGCACAGGAATCTTATCATTACCACACTCTTTACCTAAACTTTCCTTAACTGCCCTATCCAACTCATCATTAAACTCCATATACTCTTCAAATGGATAGTCGAGTTTGCCCGGGTTAAGCACCCTTGATTTGTCACGCTCTTTTAAATAAATAGCACCGTTGTTCATCAAGGCAACCCTTACCACTGGATGCATAAATTTATTCTTCATGTCTTTAGTTACCGACTTAGCCACTCTACCAGTCACCTCTCCTGTTTCGGTAACCACCGGCAACCACTCTTCATTAAATAGTTTCTTGTTCAGAATATGCAATCGTGTACTCTCAAGCACCATAATAGCAAGCAGTATAACCTGAAATAGCACCTTCATCAACATAACACTCATCTGAGATACAGCAATGTCTGCCGTAACCAGAAAAAGCATAAAAAGAAAGAGATGCAGTGTTAGTCCGTATTGCGATTGAAACACAACTCTAAACGACTCTGTCAACTGAGCTTTAGCTCTTCCATTGGCTTCCCTTGCAGCTATAAGCAACAAACGGCCCCTCGATAATCTTGTAAGTGTGAGGAGAATGGTGAAGATAACCTCCACAACAATAAATTTATTCATTCTCGAGAGATCACTGTAACTTGTAAACGACAGCATCAAAGCGACAAAAAAAGCTATAACCGATACGTCGTAAACCACCCTATTATTCCTTTTCACTACCACAACACCCAAAACCGAAAGGGCAAAAGGAATCGCCACAGCTATAGTTGAATCTATGTAGCTGATAAGAAATGAATAGATAAAAAAAGGGATAAGCCCGAGTGCCGGATTACTAATCAACCTCTCTATTAATGAAATTTTTGTCATATAAAGCCTTTTGGCGTTAATTGTGACATAATAACAACAGAAGGTCTTTTTTGTTTACTAATTTTTTCTACAGATTTTCTTTAAAGTAATTTATCACTTTCTCATAAAGATACTCCCTTACGGACGCTCCACCGATAGAGTGATTTTTATCTGGGAAGAAAAACATATCAAAATGTTTGCCTTCATTTATAAGTGCTCGAGTATATTCAATTGAGTTTTGAAAATGCACATTATCGTCGGCTGTTCCATGTATAAGCAGAAGGCTACCCTGCAAATTACCTGCCAGCACTACAGGTGAACCCTTGTCATAACCCTCAATGTTTTGCTGTGGCGTACGCATAAATCGCTCTGTATAAACAGTATCATAAAATCGCCAATCGGTAACCGGTGCAACTGCCACCCCTGCCTTTATTGCACCGCTGCCTCTACTCATGCTCATCAACACATTATACCCTCCGTAGCTCCATCCCCAGATACCAATCCTATCGGCATCAATATAGGGCAATGAGCCCAGGTAGCGTGCCGCTGCAATTTGGTCGTCAGACTCCTTTATACCCAAATTCAAGTAAGTGCTTTTTCTAAACTCCTCACCCCGGGCACCTGTACCTCTGCCATCAACAGCAGCCACTAAAATATCTTCTTTAAGTAGCGCAAAATACCAGTCCACACTATACCTATTAAGAACCTGTTGAGAGTTCGGACCACTATACTGAACCATTACAACGGCATATTTCTTTGCCGGATTGAAGTTCGCTGGCTTCAATAACCAACCATTCAAATCGGTTACACCATCTGCAGCCCTCACCTTAATGGATTCACGCTTAGGCATCTGAGCAGATATAAAAGCTTCTCTAACCGCACTATTATCTTCCAGAGCCCTCACCTGCTTGCCATCTCCAGTGTGCAAAGTAATCTGTGTGGGAGTGTTGTAATCAGACCAATGATTAATGTAAAATTTACCATTTCTGCTAAAATTTGCACTATTATACCCCACCTGCTGCGAAAGCTTCTGCGGAACGGGCTTTGCAATATTTATCCTATATATATTACGCTGCGTGGGTTGCTCATCTGCTGCCTGGTAGTAAACCATTTGTGTCTGCTCATCCACGGCAAGCAAGTCCGTCACATCCCAGTTGCCAGATGTCAGCTGCTGCTGCAAAGTTCCGCTCATACCGTATATATATATGTGGCTATAACCGTCTCGTTCCGAGATGTATGTGAACTTATCATCCATAAAAAATATTGATTTCAATAGCTCAGAGTCAACAAAGTATTTATTTTCCTCTCTAAGTACCAACCTTGCAACAGTAGATCTAGGATTTGCAAAATACATATCAAACCTATTTTGATTCCTGTTGAGTGTCATCACGGCGAGCTGCGACTCATCTTTGGTGAACTTTATTCTGGGAATATATCCATCTTCATCAAGAGGTACTTCCATTTTGCGTGTTACCCTGCTCTCTATATCAAATATCCTGCATTCAACTGTTGAGTTTACTCTTCCCGCTTTAGGGTACTTAAACTCATAATATCCGGGATACATTTCCTCTTCAAATGTCTGAAAGCTGAATTTTTCAACTTCACTCTCATCGGTACGAACAAAAGCCAACAACTTGCTGTCGGGCGAAAATTCCATAAGTCTGGTTACTCCAAACTCCTCCTCATATACCCAATCTGTTGCACCATTTATAATTTTGTTGGCCTCACCATCATTGGTAACTTGTGACTCCGTATCAAAATCGAATTTAGTAAGCCATATATCTCCATCAATTACATAAGCAACCATTTTACTGTCTTCAGAGAAAACAGGAACCATCTGCTTAGAAGTCTGCTCCGATAACTTCCTTGTCATATTACGCCTAACATCATGATAGTAATATGTGGCCTTATACGAACGTCTGTAAATCTGCTCCCTATCTCTATAAACAAGAACTCTGTTCTCGTCGTCACTAACCAAAAAACCCTCAAATGTATCAAAAGGACAGTTGCGGGCTGTTCTGGTACTAAAAAGCGTATCCACAGGCTCGCCTTTACTGTACGAATATTTAATAACTGCAGTGCCAAGTGCATCTGTTTTGTAGTAATGCATACCGTCGGCCGATGAAACCGTTGCCGCAATTCCCTTAGCATTAAATTTACCTCCTACAATATCGTGCAGGTTATATTGCTGGGCTTCAATAGTCGCAACACACATTGCGGCCAGCAGGACAAACAATATCTTTCTCATTTTCCTTTACTTATCATGTTTAGAGCACAAATATAAGAAATCTACATCTAAATAGCTTACAAAAGCTATTTACAATACTGAAAATATATGTACCTAACTCTTTTTTTTGTATTTTCGGCGTTTATTTAATCCAGTATATCAAAACATAGGATAATTATTGAGATTACAACATACTTTAAATAATCCACATAAAGTTTTTGTATAATCTCATTAAAAGACCAATATATACAAGTTTGGAATCTGATTATAAAATAGTAAAACAACAAATATAAATAAATCAGAACATAATAATCAAAAGTAAATGGAAACAAAAGAGCAAGAGAAAAAGGTAACGGAGCTACCTGAAAATGCTTATCGGGAACTGGCTCCCGGAGAGGAGTATAAACCCGTACTCCCATCCAGTAAACCAGTAACAGAGGTGTCTGGCTATTCAATTTTTATGGGACTATTAATGGCTGTTATATTTTCAGCTGCTGCAGCTTACTCGGGATTAAAAATCGGACAAGTATTTGAAGCTGCCATACCAATCTCAATCATTGCAGTGGGTGCCTCTGCAGCATTTAAAAGAAAAAACGCACTTGGTCAAAACGTAATCATCCAATCAATTGGTGCATCATCTGGCGTTATAGTTGCGGGTGCAATTTTCACGATACCCGGCCTCTACATCTTACAGGCAAAATACCCCGAAATTCAGGTCGATTTTTGGCAAATATTCTTCTCATCTCTTCTTGGTGGTTTTCTAGGGATATTATTCCTTATCCCTTTTCGTAAATATTTTGTAAAAGATATGCATGGTAAACTACCCTTCCCCGAGGCCACTGCTACTACTGAAATATTGATGACTGGCGAAAAGGGTGGTAATAAGGCACGACTCCTTATAACCAGTGGACTCATTGGTGGTCTTTTCGACTTCTGTTTTTCTTCATTCCGCCTATGGAGCGAAGTTATAACAACCAAAATAATTCCTGCAGGTGCAATGATGGCCGACAGGTTTAAAATGGTATTTAAGTTCAATGTAAGTGCACTCATCTTCAGTTTCGGATATTTAGTCGGACTGCGCTATGCTGTTATTATTACAATGGGGTCAATCCTATCATGGCTGGTATTAGTACCAATGGTAAACGAGATTGGCGTACTCGGAGCTACAGTTGGTGGAGGCATTAACCCTTTTGAATCAATGAGCGCTGAGCTTATCTTTGCCGATTATGTACGTCCTATTGGCATAGGAGCAATAGCCATGGCAGGTATTATAGGAATTATCAAATCTTCAAGTGTTATAGGCACAGCCTTTAAATTGGCTGTAGGCAAAAAAGGTGTAACATCAGATGTACCTGAAAACGCAAAGCGTAGCGATCGCGATCTTAAGATGTCGTTCGTAATGCTCTTCCTTTTCCTTACCCTCATTGCTGTATTCATATTTCTTATCACAGGAGTTAATATTACATTAGTACAGGCACTTGTAGCCCTCGTAACCATCACCGTAATCTCATTCCTATTCACCACTGTTGCAGCAAATGCAATTGCAATTGTGGGCTCCAACCCAGTATCCGGAATGACGTTAATGACATTAATTTTAACATCGGTTGTATTGGTTGCTGTTGGCCTCGAGGGGTGGCAAGGTATGGTAAGTGGTCTCATCATCGGTGGAGTTGTATGTACTGCATTATCTATGGCAGGAGGTTTTGTAACCGACCTGAAAATTGGTTATTGGATTGGCACAACCCCTGCTAAACAGGAATCATACAAATTCCTCGGAACACTTGTATCTGCAGCAACAGTGGGTGCTGTAATTTTTATTCTCAACGAAGCTTATGGCTTTGTGGCTTCACCCGACAATCCTAATCCAATGGTTGCTCCTCAGGCAAATGCCATGGCTGCCATCATCGAGCCACTTATGGCTGGATCGGGTGTTAGTTGGATGTTACTAGGTATAGGTGCTATTATCGCAGTTCTTATCAACTGGCTGGGCATATCTCCCCTTGCATTCGCACTGGGTATGTTCATCCCAATTCAACTAAATACTCCACTTATAGTGGGTGGACTTCTAAATCATTTTATCAATAAAAAAGGTAAAGACAAAAAACTCACAAATGCTCGTCACCAGCGTGCAATACTTATCTCCTCCGGATTCATTGCCGGAGCTGCACTTTTTGGTGTAATTGGTGCGCTTATAATATTCTTAACAGGCAACAGCTATGCGCTAGATATGGGTGTTTGGTCGGATCCTGATGGTGTTGGTGCCCAGGTTACTGCACTCATAGCATTCATAGGTCTTGTCGCTTACTTTATTTGGGAAACTAAAAGAGCAAAAATTGATGATTAATCCTCAATTACAAATAAAAAGTATATTCAGTAAATATAATTTATGAAAAAAGCATTTATCATACTTGCCGTATCATTCTCACTGCTTTCCTGCACAAATAGGGGTAGCAGTGAGTTTACTGCAAGTGACGACTTCACCCAATACGTAAATCCATTTATTGGCACTGCCTTCACCGGTCACACTTTCCCCGGGGCTACATATCCGTTAGGTTTTATGCAGCCAGGGCCCGAAACAGGAAATTATTCTTGGGACTACTGTGCAGGCTACTTTTACGACGACAATAAAATCAACGGATTCTCACAAAACAGGCTAAACGGCACGGGTATCGTCGACTTGGGCGATCTGCTAATTCAACCATTCGCTGGCGATGTCAGAGAGGATCTAAGCAGTGGATTCAATAAGAGCACCGAAAAGGCTACTCCCGGATATTATGGAGTGGAGCTAACAGACAATGATGTTAAAGTTGAGGTCACTACCTCTCCGCATGTTGCTTTTCATCGCTACATTTATAATCCCGAAAAAGAGGCAAATGTACTGGCCGATTTCCAGAGTGGACTAGTATGGAGCAAAGACAGAGCCTCGGTTCATGTTCTCGATAACGAGGTTAACTTCGAAGGCGACAGGGTGATAACTGGCTACACAACTCGCACAGAGTGGGTACGTAGGACCTACTATTTCGTAATAGAGTTCGATAAACCAATCGCCTCAAAAGAGAAGCTCAAGCAGCGTGATCCTCGTGAAAAAGCTCCACGCTACATTCTAAACTTCGATATGGGAGACAGTAACGTGCTTAATATGAAGGTTGCCATGTCCACCACAAGCGTCGAAGGAGCTAAGGCCAATCTTGCAGCTGAGGTCACACACTGGGATTTTGACAAAGTACATGCCGATACCAAAAACGAGTGGAATAAATATCTCTCACGAGTACAGGTTGAAGGTAGCCACAACGACAAAGTCAATTTCTACACCTCGCTCTATCACCTCTACATACAGCCCAACAATATTGCTGATGTAGACGGCAGTTATGTTGGTCCCAACAGAGAGATTGCAAAATCTCCAACTGGCAAGTACTACTCCACCCTATCACAGTGGGATACGTTCCGTGCAGCTTTTCCAATGTACACAATTCTAAGTCCCGAGATTATCGACGATCTCGTAAACAACATGCTTGAATTCAGTGAACAGCAGGGACATCTACCTATCTGGGCTCTAATGGGCCAAGAAACATACACAATGGTTGGCAATCACTCAGTGCCAATGGTTGTAGATGCCTACCTTAAAGGATTTAACGGGTTTGATGCCGAGCGTGCATATAACGAAATCAAAAAATCTCTCACACAAGGCAACCACAAGAATGCAGGATGGGATATTTATGATAAATTAGGATATTATCCCTACGATATCATGAAGGTAGAATCTGTATCACGTACACTCGAAGCAGGTTACGACGATTATGCTGCTGCGCTTATGGCAAAGAAATTGGGTAAGATGGATGATTATGAGTTTTTCATAAATAGATCAAACTTCTATAAAAATCACTTCGATAGTACTACGATGAGCATGAGACCGAAAGACTCAAGTGGCAACTGGTTAACACCATTCGATCCATATCAACTTGCTCATGCCGATTCACAAATTGGAGGTCACTACACCGAAGGAAATGCTCTTCAATACACATGGCATGTGATGCATGATATACCGGGACTTATTCAGCATATGGGAGGCAAAGAAGAATCGGGCAAGGTGTTAGACTATCTGTTTACCACAGAACATGAGTCCTCTATTCAACTCTCAGACGTAACCGGACTCATAGGTCAATACGCTCACGGCAACGAGCCTAGTCACCACATTGCATATTTATATATGTATCTCGACAGGCCACATGACACTCAAAAACTCATTCGTCAAATATGCAGAGACTTCTATCAGAATAAACCAGACGGACTTATCGGTAACGACGATTGCGGTCAAATGTCTGCATGGTATCTATTCTCTGCAATGGGTTTCTATCCGGTGAATACTGTCAATGGAGAATATGTATTTGGAGCACCTCAGCTCTCAAAAGCCACTATCGATTTAGCTAATGGCAACTCATTTATAATGGAGGCTTTCAATCTTTCAGATGAGAATCTCTATATCGAAAAGATAGAACTAAATGGTGAGCCCTATACCAAGAAATTTATCACACATGACGATATTATGAATGGTGGAAAACTAACATTTTACATGACAGATCAATATTAAAGTATCATTTTGTCATAATGACATTTAAATTAGGGTCATTTAAATATTAAAAGACCCTAATTCATGTTATACTAACATATGAAACATTAAAACTGAATAAATAACTATCATTCTCTTACAATTAATTATAATTTTGCGACTTAATTTTAAACATTAACCTTTTGTCTTTTCAAAAGGATACTACAAAAACAAAATAGATGAAAGAAGAAGCAATTGAACTCGAAGGTCCTCAATTATTTGGACACCCAAAAGGGTTAGCAGTCCTATTTTTCTCTGAGATGTGGGAAAGGTTCTGTTATTACGGAATGCGTGGACTATTAGTATTATATCTCACTAAATCACTTTTCCAAGGCGACGAACAAGCTTTCGCAGTATA
>Ga0209075_1000081_pt1 | contig 76474 bp, 56 predicted proteins | sample Stecom2011_FD_187523 | JGI IMG/M metagenome (GOLD analysis project Ga0209075, IMG submission 187523) | Agricultural soil microbial communities from Utah to study Nitrogen management - Steer compost 2011 (SPAdes) (version 2) | ecosystem: Environmental > Terrestrial > Soil > Agricultural land... | reverse complement strand
GCACTAGGGGCCGAAGAGATTCTGGAGCGCGGGAATTTCGAGCGTGTCGGTCTGAAATAAGAGCTCATCCACCTCTTCGGGCGTATGCTCAACGCGCATCAAGGGCTCGCCATCCTTGGGTTTATAGAAGCGCGGTTTGTCGCGCTTGGCCGCCTCGTAGTCGGCTTCGGTGGCGCGCTCGCGATTCGTCATCACGCGCACGTAGCGCAGCATTCGGCGGAACCAGGAGTCGCTGATTTCGCCGCGCTCATAATAGAAATGAAATTTCTTCGGGTTCGGCACGATGCTTACCAGCCAGGCGACCTCGCTCAGGCTTAACTTGTCGGCGCGTTTGCCAAAATAGTGCATCGCGGCGTCGTGAATGCCGAAGACGCCCGGGCCATATTCGATAATATTAAAATACAGCTCCATAATCCGCGCTTTGGGAATGTCGACGATATCTTCCATTATCCAGACCAGGAAGATCTCGCGCAGCTTTCGCACCATGACTTTGTCGCGGGTCAGGAAGATATTCTTGATCAATTGCATCGAAATCGTGCTTGCCCCGCGCACGTAGCGCCCGGCTTCGAGATTGGCCTCGACCGAGTTTCGAATCGCCAACCAGTTAAATCCATGGTGTTTGAAAAAGGAGTTATCCTCGGTTGTGATGGCGGCGCGAAGCATCCAGGGCGAAATATATTGCAGCGGGACAAACTCATAGGGTCCGTAGGGATGCTCCTTTCGCTCGTCGCCCAGCGTAATATAGACCTTCTCCATCGGAGCTGATTTTTCCACAGGCTCGAGCGGCGCCTGGGGCATCGGCTCCGGGGTGTCGGATGCGCCGAAATTAAAGAGTGTGCCGAAGCGATTTGGCGTCGGGGCGGGGCGTCTGGCGGCCGCTGCTCGGGCCTCTTCGGCGGCCCAGGGCGCCGGGTGGGGCGCCAGGAGGTTGCTCTTGTCGGGGGCGAGGACAAATCCGGGCTTATAGCGCGGCGGCCACTGGCGGATGCGGCTCTGCTTCTCGAAGTGCTCGAGTTCCATGCCGCTTTGCTCGACCAACCAATCCAGGGGCACCGGGCGCATCTCGGGAATGGTGACCTTGCGCGACCAATCAAGCGTGGGGTCGTAGATGGTCATCTCGAATTGATCGCGCAACTTTCGCACATCCACCGCGTCGGGCATGCTGATAAGTTCGAATCCGCTGAGCACGGGTTTGGCGTTCCATTTCATGTCGCGTGCCCGGTACAGCGGCACTTCCAGGGCGAGGCTCCAGGCGAAGTCGCCGCGCATGGTGGTGCCGGTGAGCGGGCCCTTGATGGCGTCGGGTATGGCCAGAAAAAGGGTATTGACCGGAACCGACGCCAGCTCAACGGCCGCGTCAAAGCGCGTCGGGCGCTTTTTGAGCCCCTCCAATCCAAATAACGCCGGGCGAAATTCGCCAGGGATGCCGTTGATCACGAAGTTGCCCTTCGAAATGACGAAGGCGCCGCGCTCCGGCGGCTTCACTTTGGTATCTTCGGCGTTGGAGTCGGTATCGGCGGCATTTGCGAGGTCGACATTAAGCGAGTCGGCAGCCGCCTCCTCTTCGTTTGTGGCCGCAATGCTCAGCAGTTTTGGGGCAGGAATCGGAGCTTTGGCGTCATAAAACCCTTCGAAATGATAGCTCGCGCTCAGGCCTTCGACGGGTGTTTCGGCCAGCGGGCGCAGAAAAAAGGTCAAATTCTCCAGGGAGACCAACCCCTGAAATCCCAGGCGGCTGGAGTCGTCGCCATGCTCGACTTTGAGGTCGGCGTGCAGCACCCCGCTTCGCAGGTTATCGGCGAGGTCAGCCGAGGTGAGTTGGACGAGCCAGGGGATGCTCAGCGCGTCGATTTGCGCGTCCAGATTGAGCGTGTTTTTGCGATAATTCCACGCCAGGTCAACCGTGGCCTTGCCGCGCGAGTCGCTCCCATTTGCGAGCGCGTCAAAGCCTCCCTTGAACTCGAGCGCGCCGTTGATGACGCGGTGGGTGAACTCGAAATTGCCATTTTGAAGGGATATCTTGGGGTCGGCGCTCAACAGGGCGAGGTGTCGGGCGTCGGTAACCTGAATGGCGGCGTCTTGAATTGTGAGCGATTGCGGCGCCTGTTTGGCCAGCAGTTTGGGAAGATCGATAGTGGCGAGCAATCCCCTGAGGCCGCCGGGCGTGGGGGCGTCTTCTTCGGGTTGGCGGCCCTGGGCGACGGCAATCTCATGGGTCATCTTTTTGGCGACGCCCACAACGCGGCGCGCGTGCGCGGCGCGAAGTAGTTGATTCAACTCTTCAAAAATATGGCCGCCTGCGGCGCTAAAATTGAGAAATAGCGTGGGTTTTTCGATCTGAATATCAAGCGGGCGAAGCGTCTTCGGTGAGAGCGCTAACTTATTGAAGCTTGCGCTGAGGCGCTCGATTCTGGCGAGTTTGGTGGCGCTTGAGTCGCCCTGAATATCCAGTGAAAGGCCGGCCAGCGTCACGGAATTCTCCTCGGAGACGCCGACTTCGCCAATCCCGAGGCGCAAGAATGGGTAGGGGCCAATGCCCACGACTTCCAGCGGCGTGGAAAATGCGATGCTCCCGGTGGATGCAAGCAGCGGGCGCTGCAGGTTGGCGTCGATGGTTACGGTTTCGGGGAGTGACCAGCGCGGCTGGCCGCTGCCGCGCTTGAGCGCGAGCGTGCTGGCAAGATGGGCAGACTGCCCGCTCGCCTCCAGGGTGAGCGCGTCGGTGCTGATTTCGTCGATTTCCCAGGGTTTGGCGCCTTCGTCGGAGGTGAGCAAAACGCGGGCATTTTGGACGGAAATATCTGGCCAGGAGTCGCCAAAAAAGCGCAAAAAAGACCCGAGTGCGGCGTCGAGTTTTGCGCTGGCATCGGCGCCTGAGGATTCCGCAGCCGGCGGGTCTGCGACAACTTCGCCGGCACCTCTTGCTCGGGCGAGGATGGTTTCGAGATTCGTGACTCCCTGGGCGTTTCGGTGCACATAAAGCGTTGTGCCCGCCATCTTAACGCCCGAGATTTTGCGCTCGCCGACCAATAGCGCGAGCGCATCGATGGAGGCCGAGATGGACGCGGCCTCAAAGATGGCCGTATCTGTTTTGGGGTCGACCACCGAGAAGCCGACCAGGCTCACCGCGCTGACGCCGTGGGTTGCGACCTTGTCGATCTTGAAGTTGAGCCCAAGTTTGGCCTCGGCCGCCCCGAGTTTATCGCGCACCAGGGAGTTGGCGATGCCGGGAACCACCAACCAGTAGCCCGCGCCCAGTAGCAGCACCACGCCCAGGAGCACCGCGCCGGCGATGATGGCGATTTTTCGCCCATTTGGCGTCTTTTTCGTGGAGGTTGCTTTCATGGAATCGTGCAATCGAATGAGGGCGGCCCACACAGGGCGGCGAAGGCGGATGCGGTGATTGGCGCGCGCGGCGAATCAGCGCCAAATCATGATATGTTGTCGCTTAAAACTCAACACAACCCATGGTTTAGTCCACAAAGGCGCTCCAGAAAAGCCGAAAAATGCTGCGCCTTCACGGGCCCATGCGCACCGAAGTGATTGTGAGGCTTAGAGCGTGCGCCGCGTCACGCTGAGCGCGTCGCCCTCGACCTCAACCCAGAGATACTCCGCGCTGCGGGCAATGCTTGTGAGATAGATCTTGATATCCTGAAGATCGACGCTTGCGCTGTCACGAATATGGCCGACGAAGAACGCATCAACTTCGGAATCGCTGATGAGTGACAGGACGCGCGCGGCCTGGATCTGGCTGTGAAATCCCTGGTCGCGCGGGCCCAGTGGGTCGGTCGGTGGCGTATGGGTAAAAAGAAGTGTGGGCCGGCTTGGATCCAGGCGCTCCAGGACGTTTCGAAGCCGGAGAATTGCGTTATCACTGAGTTTGGCGTTGGCCGAATAAAAGGTATAAAAATGCACGTTTCCCACGTCCCAGCCGAAGTCCAGCGGGCCAAAAACCTCCAGAAAACGCGTGCGTTTTCCGTCGACCAACTCATCTTCGCCGGGGAGCACCACGGCGGGGTAATCGAGCTCGCGCAGCAAGAAGTCCAGGTCGCGAAGTCCGTTGAGGCTCGAGTTCTCGACCATATCGCCCAGTAGAAGGACAAAATCGGGCGCCTCGGCGATGGCTGCCTCAAGCGCCAGGCGAAGCTGGCCGAGCGTGTCCGCGCGCCCCAGCACCGCCATGCGCATCGCGCGGGGTTGCGCTGCGTGGGCATCGGCGCTTCGCTCGACGCGAAAGCTTCGCCGGGTACACGCATCCAGGTCCACAACCAGGCTGATCTCGGAGCGCTTCAGGTCGGTGCGGCTGAGCGCCGGGGCGGCACAAATCGGGTGCTCAGGGGTTGTCATGCACTCGATGGGCGCGCGCTCCGGGGTCTCCGGGCAATTCGGCATTTCCAGCGCGTTCAGCGGCGCGTCGCGCACGACTCGAATGGTCGCATCGCGGTGAATATTGGCCAGCTTGATGCGTATTTGTTCGGCCGCCAGCGGGCCGCTGCTCAGGAAAAAATCGGGCAGCGGGACCGACGCGCGCCCCTGCACCGCGCTGGGCGTATGCTGGTCGATGGTGCCGGGGCGCAGCGAAAATAGGAGGCTATCGCTCAGCGAAATCGTGCCCAGATCGCGCTGCTCCGCAGCCCTGGTGGTGCTGTCGTCGCCGCAGCCACTCACGGCGACCAGGCAGGCCACGACGAGCCAGATTGAGCCGAAGAATGTGCAGTGAGTGAGTGGTCGCATGGCGGTCGGGTTCACGGGGATAAATAGATGCGCGCAGCCATGAGCAATACCTTGAAATTGCACAGATTTCATCCCGAAATGCGGATGTTGGCCAATTCGCGATAATTGGGGTCAATTATGGGCCAGCGTATGTTATAAGGTGTGGCGGGCCTCGGTTGCCTGCGGGGGTTTGATTTTTCCTGGTTTTCTTCTTTCGATTCAAAGTTTTATGCGACCCAATTTGCGCCAATCCAGCTCCAGCGGGCCCGTGCTATGCCACTGAGCGGTCTCGCCGATGAGATCGAGTTTAAGGTATTCCGAAGTCATGTGAAGATTCCGTTGATCTTTCTGGTGCCTTTGGCGTTCCTGGTGACCCTGTATGCAGGGGTCTATCTTGGGGTGAATTCCGCGTGGTTTCGGGGGGAATTGACCGGCATTTTACACGCCCAATTGGAGGGGCATTTTGAGGTCGAGGCGCTGCGCGTCGACCAGACAATGACCCGCGTGCATTTTTTTGGTGGCTCACTTCAGACCCCCGAGCGCGAGCCGGTGATTGACGTCGAGGAGGTTGAAGCCTCGATCAATCCGCTGGTGCTGCTGGCAGGGCGGCTTTCGGTTGGCCACGCGCGCGCGCGCGGGGCGCATGTGCGCATCGTCTTCGATGATTCCGGCGAATTGGGCCTATTTAAGGCGCTTGGTATGTCGGGTCCCGACGAGGATAAAACCCCCGATAGTCAGGGAGGCTTGTCGGTGGAATTTGTCGCCATTGACGTGGTTGATTCCCAATTCTCCTTTGCGCGCGAGGGGCTCGAATTCGACGTGCCCGTGATCAACGTGTCGGACGCGGCGGTGTCGATCGAGCCGCAGACGAAGTTGATGCGCATCGACCATCTCAAACTCCCCAAGATCAACTTCGTTTTCCATCCCGAACTGATGCGCATGGACCCAGAAAGGGGCGACTGGGCCTTTAGCGTCGAGGACGCCGAGCTGCGCAATTGGAAGTGGACCAACGACGGCTTTCGCGTTGAAAACGTCTCCCTTTATAGCGAAGGCGTCCATATCGAAGCCCAGGGCCAGATGAACTTCCCGGCCGGCGACGGGCCCGATATCCCCACGCTTACCTATGACGCCAGCGCCACGGCGAGCGTGGCGTATTGGAGCTCACTTGCCCAGTATTTTATCCGCGATTCGGTGCATTTTTCGGTGCCCGAGTTCCACGTCTCAGCGCGCGGTAGCCTGACGAAGATCGACGGCGGTGCCGAATTTTATGCCGACGAGATCGAGACCGCCGGGCTTCGTTTCCAGGAGATTCGCGGCTCCCTGGAGCTCCATGATGAGTGGATATTTCTGCATGATGTCGGCGCCAATGTGCATGGCGGACAGATCTTTGTGCCCGAAGCGTATGTGAATATTTTCGAGGTTCAATACGGCGCGGCCGGCCGCTTTTGGAATGTCAATCCGCGCTCGCTTTTGCAGGATTTTAAAGTCGATTTGTCTTTCTTGGACGGCAAGGCCAAGGGCGGTTTTCGGGTCGATGGGGCGGTGCCGTTTTTCCCGGAAGAGACCTCGCCGCTGGACGCGTATCGATTGCGCGATTTTGCCACGCGCAAGTTAGCCGAGCTCACGGTGACCGAGGATTGGGTGCTGCAGCGCGCCAATCGCGAGCTGGTGCCGGCGGCGCGCGCGAGCATCAAAAAGGGCGGGACGACCTGGGTTGATTTTGAGCGCGTCGTGGTGCCCCAGGGCAGGGTGATGCTCGACGGGGAGCCGGTGTGGATCGAGGATCTTCGCCTGGCGTATCCGACGATGACTTTTGAGGCAGGCCCGGATGGGCGTCCGGTCCGAATCTCGAGCGAGATCTCGGATATCGGCCCGTGGGCGGCACTTTATGGCCTCGATGGGCTTGAGGGCGCGCTCGATCTGCGCCTGGATTTCACCGGCCCGCTCGCCTCGCCCCAGGCGATGGTGACGGCGCAAAATCGCGACGGTGCGCTGCGCTTTCCGGGGACGCAAATCGCCGCCGACGAACTTCGACTTCGCGTGGAGCTTGACCGGGGGCGGCTGCATTTTCATGAAGCGCTCATGCGAACTCGCGTGGGAAATGCGTCGCTATCCGGGTGGCTGGATGCGCTTGTGGCGCCCACGCCGGGCGTCTTGCAGCGCCCCAGTGAGGGGTCGGTATTTGCCCTCAGGCGCATTCAGCCGGTGAGTCTGGCGTTTCGGGCCGAAGATATTGATGTGGGCGCGTTCAACCGGCTTACCGGGGCGATTCGCATGCCGGGTTTCGGGCAGGTTCCGGTCGCGGGAATGCTGTCGGCCGACGGGGAAGTGCACGGGACCTTGCAAAAACCCGAGGCGAGTTTGCAGGCGAGCTTGCAGGATGCCAGCGTGCTCGGGCAGGCGATTCCCAGCGCGTTTGTCAAGGCGGGCATGCGCGAGGTGGCCGGGCATGGCCGCTCGGTGCTCGTCGATGAATTTGTGCTCGACGCTGCCCAGGCCGGGGCATTTCGCGGCTCGGGGCGCTACGGTTTTGACCGCAGCTATTCCTTTGCGCTTCAGGGCGCGGGGACCCAATTTGAGGCGATCGTCCCGCTGAAGCTTTTGCCCCAGACGATGCGCCCCGAGGGGAATCTGGCGCTGAGTCTTCACGGTGAGGGCACGCTCGACGAGCCTGATTTTGCCGGCCATATCACCGTGGAGAAACTCGGGGTTGGCCTGCGTGATTTTGGCGATCTATTTCTGGTGCTCGCCACCGTCGATGGCACGCTTTCATTGGCCGGCACGGCGTTTCCGTTGGTCACGCTCGATGCCAAGGTTCCGCTAAAGCCCGGGGCGCCGTATTCGCTGCGCCTGGGGATGGAGCAGGTCGATCTCGGGGCGCTGATCCCCGAATTGACGACCTCGCCTGCGCTGACCAGCGCCTCGGCCACGGGCACCGTCGAGGTGATGATGGCCCAGGATTTCTCCAGCTGGAGCGCGCATGCCGCCATGAGCCAGGTCGAAATTCGCAGCCTCGGGCGGGTGATAAAAAATGACGGGCCACTCGTGGTGGAAGTTGAAAACGGAGAGACGCTTAAAATTAAGCAACTTCGTATTGGCAGTGGGAATCGTTACCTGAGCGTGAGCGGCGGGGTGGGCCTGGCGCCGATGGTCTTTGACCTGGAATTCGACGGGGAGTTGGACCTGTCGATCCTCAACGCGATACGCAGCGCGCTGCCCGAGATCTTCCCCTCCGCGCTGGTGGAGTCGAGCGGGGCGCTGGCCATTGACGCGAGCTTCGGCGGGCCGATCGACGCGCTTGTGGCCAATGGTGCGATGGATTTTAGCGGGGCGCGTTTTGTGGTGCGCGGGCTGGAAGATCCGATCATTATTAGCGACGGGACGGTTCATTTCGGGGGCGACCAGGTCTTTATCAACGAGGACGATCCCGTGGTCGGCAGCGGCCTGGGCGGGGTCTTCAATCTGACCGGTAACCTGGATTTGCGCGGGGAGCGCCGCGGCCTGATGACGCTGCATGGGTGGAGCCATAATATGAAATATCGGCTGCCCGACACCGCCAATATCACCTTTGACACCGATTTGCGCCTCTTCGCGCGCAATATCGCCGACCCTGCAACCTGGACGGTGCGCGGGGATGTGGATGTGCTCGATGGCATCTATTATCGCAACTCCAGCGTCATTGAGCAGCAGGTGACCGGCCGGGTCTTCGGGGCGTTTGACCGGCGCACGACCCGCTTTGAGGCGAGCATCTTTGAGCAAGTGCCGATGCTGTCGAAGATCGGTTTTGACGTGGCCATTCGGGCGCGCGACGGGTTTAAGATCAAAAACCAGATCGAGCGGCTCGATCTGGACCTGGAGCTGCGCGTGGACCTGCGCCTGCGCGACACCCTGGTCGACCCCAATATCACCGGTGACGTCGAAGTCATCTCGGGCGATGTCGGATTTCAGGGCGAGCAATTCGAGGTGCGCTCGGGGACCGTGCGCTTTGCCGGGCAGATGGGAAATCCCTGGGTGGATGTGATTGCCGGGGCCGATATTCGAAACCGTTGCCGCGACCAGGAGTTTGGCGAGGAGTTCCAGACCGACCTGACCCTCAGCGGGGATCTGGGGGCGACCCGCGACCAGTATTATCATATTATGCTGCACCTAAACGGGTATGCCGATAACCTCGATATCCAATTTGACAGCAATCCCTACGCCGACCAGCGTGATGTTTTGAGCTTGCTTTTAAGCGGCTGCACGGTCGACCAATTGACGGCGTCGAGCGCCAGCGGCCCGACCCTTGAGATCGCCCTGGGGCCGCTTCTTGGGCGGATCGAAAAAGAGATCCAGGATGTCGTCAAGGTCAATGAGTTCACGATTATGCCGGGCGTTGAGCGCACCCAGGTGCGCATCGGCGACCGCTTAAGCCAGCGCTTGAGCTGGAATTTTCAGCTCGACACCGGCATGAACGAGGCCGCCGGCGGCCAGCGCTATCAACTCGAGTATAAGTTGTCGGACCGCTGGGCGATTGAGCTGAGTGAGCGCAGCAAGACCGAGAGCAATAATTTTCTGTTGGATTTGAAGCTCAAATACCGACTCCCGCTGAATTAACACAGCCCGGCGGATACCCCACCGGCGACCTATTTGTGTGTCTGAGAAGTTTGAGAAGAGCAGTCCTTCCATATGGCGCGCGCCTGGCTGTCGCGCTGTTCTTTGCCGCCGCCTTGCTGGTTGGGTGGGCGGTCGACGCGCGCGCGCAATCGGGCGATGCGCCGCCGTTGGGCGCGCCATTTGCGCCGACGGCCCGCCAGATGGCCGACGAGATTGTGTCCCAGGCGCTCGCCCAGGCCAGTGAGGCCGAGGAGTTGGCCCAGGGCGAGGCGCGGCTTGAAGGCGAGGGGATCTACCGCATTGATTTTCGTTGTGACCTCGACTTATGCCGAAATCCGGTGAGCCTGGCGAAGTTGCGGGAGCTCAGCGGGCTTTATGTCGGCATGGAATTCTCGCTGCGCGCGATTCGCCGCGCGGAGCGCCGGCTGGGGCAGACAGGCTTTTTCGAGCAGATAGACGTGACCTCCGAAGTCAGCACCCTTGGGGTCGCGCTCACCGTTCGTGCGACCGGCGCGGTGTTGATTCGGCGCATTGAGTTCCAGGGAGTGCAGGGCGCGCCGTTTGAGTCCGACCTGCGCAAGCTGCTGATCTATCGCCAGGCCCAGGCGTACCGAAAAGACCCGACCAAGGCGTCCACGCAATTGTGGACGCTCAAAAATGAGTTCGAGAAGTACGGATTCTTTGGCACCAAGATCAATATCTCGGTGCGCCCGGTTGCCGAGAGTCGGCACCTGGTTGACCTTGTCTTTCGTATCGAGAAGGGCGACGAGCTTGAAATCTGCGAGTTGGGTTTTCGCGGGCTTCGCTCCCTTGATTACGCCAGCGCCCAGGAGAAGCTGCTGGCGGGGCATTCGATTTTCGTGCGCCGTTTCCGTGTCACCGCCCCGAGCTTTACGACGGATCGCTTCAAGGAAGGACTCGATGCGCTGGTGCAGCATTATCGGGAGTTGGGATTTTTTCAGGCAAGAATTGTCGGCAGGGTCGCCCGAAAAGACGTCCAGCGCGGGTGCGTGGATATGCTGGTGGACATCGCCGAGGGGCCGCGCTGGGCGGTTGAGTTCCAGGGCGATCTCGAGTTTCCGATCGAGGATCTGCGCGATGAGTTGCCCTTTTTTGAGTCGGGATTTGTCGACCCTGAAGAGATTCGGCGCGCCGAGCGCGCGATTCGCCAACTCTTTGAGACCCGCGGCTATCCCTTCGCCCAGGTGCGCGGCCGCGAGGAGCGCCACGACGGGCTGGACCGCGACCTGATCTTTGATATCGATGCCGGGCCTCGTCTGATCATCAAGGAGATTATTCTTCACGGTAATCAGCAGTTTGAGCGCGATGAATTGCTCGCCGATTTTGGCACGCGCACCTTCGGTCTTTTTAGTGAGGGCGGGTATCTGCAGGGCGAGCAACTGCTGGACGACCTCAATCGACTCGAGCAATTTTATCACGCGCGCGGATATTTGCAGGCGCGCGCGACGCGCTTTGAGCTGCAATTGCTGCCCAATGATGGGGCGTTGCGCATTCATATTTATATCGAAGAAGGCGAGCAGGCGCATGTTCGCCAGGTGCGATTCTCGGGAAATCGCACGCTCACCGACGGGATTCTCAACGCCGAACTGACGGTGAAGACCAGCGGGGCGGTGCGCCCGCTGCAGATTCGGGCCGACCGCTCTCGCCTGGTCCAACTTTACTCGGCCTACGGGTATCCCATGGCCGAGGTGGAGACGACCTGCCACGCGCTCAGCGGCGAGCAGGTCCCCTGTGACGCGCCGAGCCTGCCGGCGGGGTGTGCGGCCGCGTCGATGGAAGATCTCGACGCGCTCTGCCACTGGAGTTCGGGGGCGGATGCGACCCAGATTTGCCCGCGCATTCGCCAGCACGCCGAGTGCACCCCGCAGGGGGGCATCCAGCAGGCCGAGGTCCGCGTGGTGCATACGATCGAAGAGGGGCCGTTTGTGCGCGTTGGTGAGCTGTTGCTCAAGGGGAACTTCGACACCAATACCGGCCTGATTTACCAGGAACTTCCGCTTAAGACCGGCGATGTTTTCGATGTGCGCGAGCTGCTTAAAGGGCAGGGAAATATGCGCTCGCTTGGAATCTTTGATTCCGTCTCCATCGAGGCGATCGGGCTGGACCGCCAGGCCCGCGAGCAGGACGAGGCGACCGCAGCGCTCGTTATCAGCGTCGAGGAGAGCAATAACCGCTACCTGGATTTCAAGTTTGGGTTTGAGGGGCGCGATCTTCTCTCGGACGCGCGCCGTCTGCTGGTCACCGGCGAGACGCAATATAACGACGATAATCTTTTTGGCCGCGCGCAGCGCTTTCGCCCGCGCCTTATTGGCGCCTTCGACAGCCTCCAACTTTTCCGCGCAGGCACCGAGAGCGCCGGGCTGGGAACCACCGAGCCGGTCATGGATCTCGATTATCTGGTGGGCGCAGAAATTATCTATGAGCATCCACGCTTCTTAAAAAGCTGGACCGGCGTGGATAAGTTGGCCCTGACGATCTCGCCATTCTATATGCTCGACCTGCTGGGGGTGAGCGAGGAGAATATTCTGCGCGAGGAGTGGGGGCTTCGGCTGGGGCTTCGAAAGGAGCTGCGCGAGCTGCTTGAGCGGCTTTATGTGTCCTTTGGGATTGAGGGCAAACAGGCCGCTCTGTGGACCCCCGCCGACCCGACCCTCAACGGGCGGCGCATCTTCTCGCCGCGGCGGGTTACCGGCAAGTTCATCCCGGAGGTGACCCTGGATCGCCGCGACAGCCCGCTTAATCCGAGCATCGGCTTTTACGCCCAGGCCCAGCCGGCGCTGGTCACCGGCGCGACGCTCGCCCAGGGCGGTGAGTCGGCGATTGAGGATTCGTATCTGCGCCTGCTTTTGCGCTTTAGCTATTATCTGAAGTTGAGCGAAGACCTGGTACTTGGCCAGGGCATCGGGTACGGGCATATTCTGCCACTTTTTTCGCGCGACCGCCTGGTCACCGAAGATGAGCGCTTTCACCTGGGCGGCGGCGGAAGCGTGCGCGGTTTCGCCAATGACGCGCTCGGCCCGCTGCGAAACGAAGTCCCCAGCGGCGGTGAGTTTATGCTCAACTATAACGCCGAGCTGCGCTATCCGCTGATTCGCCAGATCAATCTATATGGCGCGGTATTTTTTGACGCCGGCATTCTGGTCGATTGCTTTTCATCCTCCGAGAATAACGCGGCGCGCATCGGGTGTTACGAGGATGCGTTTGGCGGCGAGCACCCGTTCGAGAAGGTGCGCAGCGCGGCGGGGCTGGGCGTACGTTATCTTATCGTCGACCAAATTCCGCTGGTCTTTGACTACGGCATGGTCCTGGACCGCCGCCCTGGCGAGAGCTTCGGGACGCTGAACTTTAATTTGGGCTATTCGTTTTAAATATTCTATTTCGAGCGTGCATCTGAAAAAAAGGCTGATTTTCAGGTCCTCTGGTCTATTTGTGAACTCTTAAGGCATCAAATCATGAGAAGCGGTTGGCTTAAAATATTCGCGGCGCTGGTTTTTGTCCTAGCATGCTCGGCGGCATTTCTTCCCTCTGCGGCGGCGGCTGCGCCGCCCTGGGAGACCGGGCAAAGCCAGCCCGAGGACCTCAAGGTCAAAGTCGTGATCTTTAGCCCGGGCGAAGAGATCGTGGCCTGGTTTGGGCATATCGCCATGGTGGTCGAGGATACCCGCCTGGACGTGCGCCGGATGTATAATTACGGCATGTTCTCGTTTGATTCGAAGATGCTGGTCAAATTCGCCATGGGCAGGCTGTGGTTCTGGGTGGGCGAGGCGCCGGTTTATCGCACCTATGAGTTTTATAAGCGCCAGAATCGAAGCGTGCGGATCATGGAGCTCAACCTGGGGCCGGCAGAGCGCCAGGAAATGGCGAAGGCGCTCGCCGTCAACGTGCACCCGGAGAATCGCGATTATCTGTATCACCACTATTTCGATAACTGCTCTACGCGCATCCGCGACCTGATCGACCAGGCGATTGACGGCCAACTTCATGGCGCAACCGACGAGGTGACCGGCCAGACGCTGCGCGACCATACCCGCAGGCACGCCGCGCGAAATCCGGGCGTGGAGATGTTGCTGATGTTTCTGATGAATAGCGATATCGACCAGCCGGTGACCCGCTGGGAGGAGATGTTTTTACCCGGTGAGGTCGAGAAGGTGATTCGCGATCTTAGCTATGTGAATAAGGCCGGTGAGACAGTGGCGCTGGTGGCCGATGAGGTTGTGTATTTTGAGCCCGCCGGGCTTGCACCGATTCCCGAGGAGCCCCCGACGCGCGTGCCCGGCGCGCTCGCCGTTGGCCTGCTGCTCGGCGGGCTCGCCGTCTGGCTGGGACGGCGTTATTTCCTCAGCGCCGAAGCCTCGTCGGATGCGTCCAAACCCCGCAGACGCTGGCGGGTGCTCTTTGGCCTGTATCACGCGGCGATCGGCGTGATGATCGGCATCCCTGGGCTTGCGTTGGCGGTCATGTGGATCGTCACCGATCATACGGTGACTTATCATGGCGAGAACCTCTTTTTGGGCAATCCGCTGACGTTCTTGCTCATTCCGCTGGGCATCGCGCTGGCGCTGGGTGCGGCGAGCGCGCGCCGCTGGCTGCGCCCGCTTTGGCTCGTGCTCGCCGGGCTGGGCATCCTTCTGATGCCGCTGAGCCTACTTCCGTTTTTCGACCAGAATATCTGGCTTCCGGTGGCGTTTATTTTGCCGATTTTACTGGGATTTGGTTATGTGTGGTGGCGCTATGGCGCGGTGGTTTCGGTGTCGGCAGAATAGAAGTAGCCAGTTCTCGGCGCGGCCGCGGACTCGTGGCGTATCCGCAAGAGGCGCAGGTTTAATTTGTCACCAATCCAATGGCCAGGTTCATCGAAAACAGCGAGCTATCCAGCCCGAAGATGGGGTGGAAGCCGCCGTCGAGCATCACGGCAAGCCCCCCAAAGCGGTAGCGGACCTGGAGGGTGCCTCCGGCGCCCAGATAGTTGATTTCGGGTCCGGTGAGCCGCACCAGGCTATTGGTGACCACGCCGATATGGCGAAAGTCGGCGCCCACGGCGAACTCAATGGGGCCGACTGGAAGATAGAATTGCGGGCCGATGGCAACTGAATAAAGTTGGAGTTCGTGGGAGAGCGGCGGGGCGTCCTGGGTGGTGACAAAATAGCTGGTTCCCAGGGTGAGTTGGCCGCCAAAGTTGCGCCAGCGAACTTCCTGGGCGACCTTTAGGCCGATGCCGCGAAGGGTGACATCGCCGAGTTTTCCGGTGAGCAAACGCGGGCCGACGCCGAGCTGGACGCTCGCGTTTGGTGAGGCGGCCACGGCAGGGCGCGCGCCCAAGAGGACGCCTCCAAGGGTTGCGGCAACGAGAATTGCGCCCAGGCGTGGGGACTTTTTGTGCTTGCGCGCCCATCCCAGCGCGAAGAGCAGGAGTAGCGCGCCGCAGAAGGGCGACGGGACACCCGTGGGTGCGCTGGAGCATCCGCCTTCATCAACCGGGGTGCATTGCCGGGAGGTCAGGTCGCAGGTTTGGGTCGAGGAGCAGTTGGCATCGGTCAGGCATTCGACGCAACGGCCGTCGCTGCGGCTGCAAACCCAGGTGCTCGAGCAATGGCTATCGAGGCGACATTCGAGGGGTTCGGTGGCGAGTATATAGTCGAGCGTAGCTTCGCATTTATCGCATTCAATGGATAACTCGAAGGTGGAACCTGTCAGCAACTCTTCGGGGACGAAACGGTCGTTGATGGATTCGCCCGCGGCGAGCTGATAGCGGCGCGCCACGCCCGGGAGTCGGTCGCCGGGATCGGTATCGCCGGCGTCTTCGGCGGGGATACCGGTATCTGCAAGGCCGCCGTCGAGCATGCCCGCGTCGGTTTCGGAGTCGAGCGTGAGCAGCACAATGACGGCGATGTCGGCGGGCCCGCCGAAGTTGGTGAGTCGGAAATCGACGCGATTGGCGCCGAGTTCGTTGGAGCGTTGCAGGGTTTTTGTGCTCGGGCAATCGGGACGCGCCGGCGAGCAGAGGCGCCCCTCCAACAAAATATCGGCGGGTCCGCTCTGGTCGTAGGCGTCAGAGCATGCGCCCAGCGCGAATAGGCATAGCAGGCCCATCAGCGCGGCGTGAAAACGCGCGGCGCGCGGATCTATGACGACGGCAGACTTCATTCCAGGTCGTTCCACACGCGGGGCAATTGTAGCGCCAAATCCATTGCGCTCATGCCGCGCTCGCCGAGCTGGGCTGCGGCGCGCTCCCCGGCCAGGCCATGGGCGTAAACGGCCAGGCAGACCACGTCGAAGACGCGCCCGGCTGCGCCGGAGGCATGGGTTTCGGCCAGGCGCGCGGTGAGCACACCGGTGAGGACATCGCCCGTGCCGCCGGTGGCCATCCCCGGGCTGCCGCTCAGGTTAATCGCAAGTTCGCCGTCGGGGGCCGCCACGACCGTGCTTGCCAATTTCAGCACCACGATCGCGCCGGTTTCGCGCGCCAGTTGCTGCGCTTTTTCGACAGGCGCCGCCAGAATATCGCTCAGGCGACAGCGGCATAGGCGCGCCATTTCGGAGGGATGCGGCGTGAGGACGACGCGCGGTTGGGCATCCGGGGTGGGCAGCGAAAAGGCGCGTAAGTCCTCGTAATTATTGAATTTCGCCAGGACGGTCAGCGCGTCGGCGTCGATGACCAGATACGGCGCCTCGCTATGGAGCAGGGCATTGAGTTGCTGCAGGCTGCCGTCGGAGGTGCCGATGCCCGGGCCGATGCCGATGGCATCCAGCACTTCGGAGCGCTCGAGCAGGCGCTCTTGCAGGCCGTCGTCGGGCACATGGGCGAGCAGGTGGGTGGCCATGGCGTCGGGAATGGCCTGAGCGATGCGCGCCAGGACTTCGGTGTGGGTGCCCACGGTCAAAAGTCCCGCGCCCGAGCGCAGCGCTCCCTGGGCGGCCAGGAGGGCCGCGCCGGTGGTCTCATTGCTCCCGGCGAGCAGCAGCAGCCTGCCGCTTTGGCCCTTATGCGCGTCGCGCGCACGCGGGGCGATGCGGTGCTGTGCCCAGGCTGCGTTGAGTGCGGTGCCTGCGTAACCGACCGCGTCGGAGACGGGCGCGGGAACACCGATATTGAGCACCTCCAACTCCCCGCATAATTCGCGGCCCGGGTACAGAAGGTGGCCAACCTGTGGGAAGGAAAATGTCGCGGTAATATGTGCACGCGTCGCAATACCCATCACCTGGCCGGTCTTTGAACTCAGGCCGGTGGGGATATCGACGGCGATGATCCGCGCCCGGTCAAGGGCGTACTCGGCGTTGAGAAACGCGACCGCCTCGGCGTAGAGGCCATGAAGATTCTCCTTGAGTCCGCTGCCAACCAGCGCGTCGCACCAGGCGACGAGGTCGCCGTTTCGGGTGTGAGCGGCGTGGATTTGGGTCAGGCGCGGGTGGATGGACTCGGCAGTGACGCCGCTGAAATCGTGAATTTCAAACCCCAGATTGCGCGCGACGTGCAGGTTGAGCGCGGTATCCGGGGGCAAGAGATCGACGGCTCGCAGCAGCACGATGACCGGGGTGAAATGATATTGGGCCAGGATGCGCGCCATGGCCAGACCGTCGCCGCCGTTGCGCCCGCCGCCGCACAGGATTCCGATGCTTCGGGTGCGCCCCTCACCGGGCTTATGAGGGCCAAAGGCGTCTTCGATCGCGCGCAAAAGCACGTGTGCCGCGCCCATTGCGGCGTGTTCCATAAAAAGATGCCCCGGCAGCCCGACCGTCTCGACGGTGCGCCGGTCCATCTCGCGCCTTAGCTTAGGGGTGACGAATTTCATCGGTTGTTCCCTGATTTCGGCCCAATTGAAGCGCCGCGATCATCTCGCGGACCGCCCGATCCATGCCCACTAACGAGGCGCGAGCGACGATGCTATGGCCGATATTAAACTCTTCGAATTGCGAAATCGCGGCGATGTCCAGGACATTATGATAGTCGATTCCGTGGCCGGCCGCGACCGTCATTCCAAGTTGCGCGGCTCGGCGCGCCCCGGCGATGAGCTTGTCGAGTTCTTCGTCGCGATCGTAGCGCCGGGTGGCCAGCTGGTTGGTAAATTCGGCCGACGCCATGCAAAAATCGCCGGTATGAATTTCGACGATTTCGGCGCCGATCTCGGCGCTGGCCTCGATTTGGGCCAGATCGGGGTCGATAAATAGGCTGATATGGGCGCCGGTATCGTGAAGGCGCTCGATATACTCGCCCAGGCGCTGGCGATTCTCGACCACCGACAGGCCGCCCTCGGTGGTCTGTTCTTCGCGCTTTTCGGGGACCAGCGTGATCATATCCGGACGGATGCTCAGCGCGATCTGGAGCATCTCTTCGGTGGCGGCCATCTCCAGGTTCAGCCGCGTGGTGACGGTGCGCCGCAGCACCTCGACGTCGCGGTCCTGGATATGGCGGCGGTCCTCGCGCAGATGAATCGTGATCTGGTCGGCGCCGGCAATCTCGGCCAGCGAGGCGGCGAAAACAGGGTCGGGATACAGCGTGCCACGGGCCTGCCGAAGGGTTGCGATATGGTCAACATTAACACCCAGACGCGGTCGAATGCTTGGCATGAAAGACTCTTTTAAAAAATATAGGGTTGGGGTTGGTGAGTAGGGAATGAATATGTATGGGGGATTCAGGGCGGAGCATCGTCCGCCCTGAAAATGAATCTGGCAATGAATCTGGCGGGAGCAGTTTAGACGCCAATTTCGCGGCGTAAATACCCGGCAAGTTCCTCGGCGTAGGCCTGGACAAGCGAGGCGTCGGGGCCCTCGACCATCACGCGCGCCTTGGGTTCGGTGCCCGAGTAGCGCACGATCACCCGGCCCTGGTCGCCCAGTTTTTCCTCCACGGCGGTGAGGTGCGCCTGGAAATCCAGCAGCTCACTGAGCTCGGGCATCTCGCGGACTTTGACGTTGACCAACACCTGGGGGTAGGGCGTGATGAGCTTTCGAAATTCACTCAAGGGGCGCTGCTCGCGCTGCAAAATCGCCAGGACTTGCAGCGCGGCCAACATGCCATCGCCGGTGGTGGTGTGGTCGGAGAAGATCAGGTGGCCGGATTGCTCACCGCCCAGGTTATAGCCGTCCTCACGCATCTTCTCGACCACGTAGCGGTCGCCCACGGCGGTGCGAACCATGGCGATGCCGCGTTTTTTTAGCGCGATTTCCAGGCCAATATTGCTCATGATGGTGGCAACCAGGGTGTTTTTGGCCAGCAGACCCTGCTGGCTCATGGTCATCGCGGCCAGCGCAAGGATGGTGTCGCCGTCGATGACTTCGCCGTGCTCGTCGACCAGGATGACCCGGTCGGCGTCGCCGTCCAGGCAGATGCCGATATCCGCGCGGGTCTCGCGCACCCGCTGGATCGTCGCGTCGGGGAAGGTGCTGCCGCATTCGAAGTTGATATTGGTGCCGTTGGGCTCGGTGCCCAGGGTGATGACTTCGGCGCCCAGCTCGCGCAGGACGTCGGGCGCCACGCGGTAGGCAGCGCCGTGGGCGCAGTCGATGACCACGCGCACCCCCTCCAGGCTCAGCTCTTTGGGGAAGGTATTCTTGAGGAAGACGATATAGCGCCCGCCGGCGTCGTCGATGCGCATCGCCTTGCCGATATCGCCGGCTTTGACCGCCCCGGGCGCCTCGGAGAGCACCATGCGCTCAAGCAAGGCTTCCTCGGCGTCGGGCAGCTTGAACCCGTCTGCGCCGAAGATCTTGATGCCATTATCCTGGAAGGGATTGTGGCTGGCGGAGATCACGATGCCGGCGTCGGCGCGCATGCTCGTGGTCAAAAACGAGATGGCCGGAGTGGGCAGCGGTCCCACCAGCTGGACGTCAGCGCCCATGCTGGTGATGCCGGCGGCCAGCGCCGACTCGAACATATAGCCGGACAGTCGGGTATCCTTGCCGATCAGAATGCGCGGGTGATGCCCGGGCGCGCGGTTGAGGCGGTTATCCTGCTTAAAGTGGTGCGCGATGGCCTGGCCCAGGCGCACCGAGATCTCGGGGGTCATCGGGTACTGATTGGCGACCCCGCGAATACCGTCGGTGCCGAATAAATTTCGTTCAGTCATAGCGTGAATCTCATGGAGTTTAGAGCGAATCTTTTGGGGCAGCCAAATCCTGGCGCCGGTCTATCTTTAAAGTTGGGACGGCGCTACTCGGCGGCAATCTCGGCGGGCCTGGGAGCCAGGTAGACGCGGAAAAATTGCGGCTGCTTGCCTAAAAGTTCGACGCCGCCGGGGATATTGCGAACTTGAACTTCGCGCTCCACGGTGCGGATATCCCGGGGGACTTCGCCCTTAAGGTCGACCGAGGCGAGCAGTTGCTCGGGATCCAGCGCGTCCATAATCGATTTGGCGCCGCGCAGCGTCAGCGCCACCGTGGCCGGCTTGACCGTCTTGACCAGGGCGTTGTCCGCATTGAGTACCTCGACCTCGATATCTGGGAAGGTGCGCTCGACTTGCTGGGTGACGATCGTGACAGAAACCTGGGCCGGCTTGTCGAGCCGATACTCCACCAACGGGTCGTCCACACGCAAAAAGGCGCGGGTTGAGAACGACTGGGTGCGCTCCTGAATCCCGATCGGCTCGGTCGAGATGGTCGAGAGTTGCACAAGTGATTGCTCCGGGCCACTGACCGTGATCTTCTGGGGTGTCACCGAGACACTCTCCACCCGGTACCCATCCGGCGGCTCGCCGAGCAACTTCGCGTGAATGGGGAGCACCTTGGAGCGGCGCTCTTCGAGGCGAAACGGGATGGAGCCCGGCTCCACATTCACGGCGCGAAGCCCCGGGGGAAGATCCACCATATCGGGAGAGAGCGAAATCTGGCCGCGGGTTCCCATGCCCGCGTCGATCGTCACGCGAATCAGATCGAGCTGGCTGGAGTCGAGTTGGCTTAAGTCCGACCACTTCCCGCGGATGGTCACCCCGGCCTTGCTGGGCGGATCGTTGACCAGGACCATCTGATCCGGAACGCTATAGCGCACCGGAACATAGCGGGTTCGCTCGACCTCTCGATCGACGCTCACCCACAGATAAAGCGCCAGCGTGAGCAACAGGGCCACCAACTTCATATGCAGGTTTTGCAAAAAAACGCGCCGCAGAATATGATTGAGGGTTTCCAACATCAGTGGGTCACCTCTTGGGTGTCATGGCTGGGCTCGTCGGCGACGCTATCCTTGCGACCAGCGGCGGGCGAACTGGAGTCAGGTGCGCCCGGTGAGTCGCCGGTTGAAAAATTTGCTCTCTTCGCGACCGACGCGCTCTTCTTGACGCCGTATCGCCAATCCCTCCAGCGCTGCATCATGGTGGGGCGCGACGGGTTGAGGGGCGCGGCGCTGAAGATGCGCTGCAGGTAGTCGCGCATCTGATTGGCGTCCAACTCGCGGGTGAGCTCGCCGCGGTAGACGATCGAAATCGTCCCGCTCTCTTCGCTGACGATCACGATGGCCGCATCGGTCTCTTCGCTCAGGCCGATGCCCGCGCGGTGGCGGGTTCCCAGGGCCTTTTCGACCCGATTATTATTGGTCAGGGGTAAAAAGCACCCCGCCGCGGTCACGCGCCCCTGCTGGACGATGAGTGCGCCGTCATGCAGCGGATTCTGATGCTCGGGCACGAAGATGCTATAGAGAAGATCCTTGGTGACCACCGCATCGATCTTGATGCCTTCCTCCGTATAGTCGTCGAGGTTGGCTTCGCGCTCGATGGCAATGAGCGCGCCGATTTTTCGCGACGACAGCATCACCGAGGCCTTGATGATTTCCTCAAGGACCTGGGTTTCCTCAAAAACACTGCCGCCCGAGAGCATCGAACTGCGTCCGAAATGGGCCAGAGCGCGGCGGATATCGTGCTGGAAAATAATCACCACGATGATGATGAAGTTGGCGATAAATTGTTCAATAAACCAGTGCGCGGTCGCCAGGTTCAGGTACTGCTTCTGGCTGATGATAAAGAAGACGATGACCACCACGAGCCCAAAGAGCATCTGGACGGCGCGGGTCCCTTTGATGAGCAATAACATTCGGTAGATGACATAATAGACGAGTGCGACGTCGAAGAAGACGCGCAGCGCATCCGCCCATCCGTGGATTCGGAAAATGTCGAGAATTTGCTCCATCAATCAGGCTCAAACGTCAGGGTATGCAAGGGCTTTGCGCGGCATAATTGCGTCGAAAAGAATTTCGCATTCGTCAAACTCTGGGGGTTTCGGGGTTTCTCCGCGAGGGCAATGAGGGTTGACGCATTATTATATACTCGCTATCCGCGCGAATGACTAGTTTTTTCGGCGCTGCGCGCCATGAAAATTTTAGTGATCCACCGGCTTGCCCAGCGCGGCGATGGCCTCGGTGATGCGGGCGACGTCGCAAATCTCGGCGACGTCATGAACACGCACGATATTTGCCCCGGCATAAAGCCCGCAGGCGACACTGGCTGCGCTGCCAAAGACGCGCTGGTCGGCGGGTTTATTGAGCAGCGCGCCCAAAAAACTCTTGCGACTCGTGCCCAATAAAAGCGGGCAGTTAAGATCCATAAAACGATGCAAGTCGCGGATTAGCTGGTAATTTTGCGCGACACTTTTTCCGAAGCCGATTCCGACGTCCAGGATAATTTTATCGGACGCGATGCCCGCAGCACGCGCGCGCGCGATGCGCTCGACAAAATAATCGCGCATCTCGCCGATGAGATCCTCATAGTGGGTGTCGGTCTGCATGGTGCGCGGGGTGCCGCGGATATGCATGATGACCAGCGCGGCGCCGGCGCGCGCGACCACTTCGGGCATCTTCGGGTCAAAGCCCAGCCCGCTGATATCATTGACCAACCCCGCACCGGCGGCGAGCGCGGCCTCGGCGACCCGGGCTTTGGAGGTATCGATTGACAGCAGGATTTGGGGAGGATGGCCGGGGGGATTCAGGTGGCGGCTAAGCGCCTCGATGACCGGCACGACGCGCCCGATTTCGGTGTCGGCGTCGACGGCCAGCGCGCCGGGACGCGTCGATTCGCCGCCCACATCGATGATGTCAGCGCCCGCTTCGGCCATGCGCAGCCCTCTTTCGATGGCCGCGTTGGGCTCAAAAAACCGCCCGCCATCGGAAAACGAATCCGGCGTCGTATTCAGAATGCCCATCACAAAAAAACGCTCGCCAAAGGCGAGCGTACGCCCGCCGGCGCACAGGTCGGGCGGGATGGGACGAGGTTGGGGGTGGGCAAAAAAGGTCATTCAAGCATCGATCAAAATAAGACGTGCCGCGGGCCGAATGCCCGCGGCACGTCGAAATAAAACAGGGCGCATCACACCAATATCAGGAGTTGGCAGAGGGGGTCAGCGTGCCGAGATTGCCCGGGCTATTCTTCTCCTTGAGCTTGGTGGAGAAGCCCGTTTTGGGGGTGCGCTCGTCTTCGTCGGCGGTGCGCGCCTTCTCGATCGCTTCGCGACGCTTGCGGATGCCTTCCAGGCCTTCTTCTTCCATCAGAAGTTTGAGCTCGGGGGCGTCGAGCGCCTCGAATTCCAGCAATCCCTGCGCGATGAGCTCGAGCATCTCGGCGTTATCGCGAAGAAGATTCACGGCAACATCGTGCTGCTCCATCACGATGCGTTTGACCTCGGCGTCAATCTCCTGGGCGATGGCCTCGCTATAGGGGCGGTGGGTGGTGCCCCCGCCGCCAAGGAACGGGTTATTATCGCCGTCGGTATAGGCCAGGGGGCCAATTTTATCGCTCATGCCCCACTCACAGACCATTTTTCGGGTCATATCCGTGGCGACCTGAATATCGTTTCCCGCGCCGGTGGTGATCTCGTCAAAGATGATCAGCTCGGCGGCGCGCCCGCCCATCATGACCGCGAGGCGCTGCAGCGCGTACTTGCGCGACATGCTGTGGCGATCTTCGGCCGGCAGCTGCTGGGTCACGCCCAGCGCGCGCCCGCGCGGGATGATCGTGACTTTGTGGACCGGGTCGGTGGCGTCTTGCAAAATCGCGACCAGCGCGTGGCCCGCCTCGTGGTAGGCCGTGACGCGCTTTTCGGCGTCGCTGATGACCGCACTTTTGCGCTCCGCGCCCATCATGACCTTATCTTTGGCATCTTCGAGGTCGGCCAGTGTCAGTCGGTCCTGGTCACGACGTGCGGCAAGCAGAGCGGCTTCGTTGACCAGGTTTTCCAGGTCGGCACCCGAGAAACCGGGCGTTCCCTGGGCGATGGCCTTGAGGTCGACATCTTTGGCCAGCGGGGTGCGACGCGTGTGAATATCGAGAATAAGCTTTCGCCCGCGCACATCCGGCGGCGGCACGACCACGCGCCGGTCAAAGCGACCCGGGCGAAGCAGCGCCGGGTCGAGCACGTCGGGGCGGTTGGTCGCGGCAATCAGAATCACGCCTTCGTTGGACTCAAAGCCGTCCATCTCCACGAGTAGTTGGTTGAGCGTTTGCTCGCGCTCATCGTGCCCACCGCCCACCCCGGAGCCGCGCTGGCGGCCGACGGCGTCGATCTCGTCAATGAAGATGATGCAGGGCGCGTTCTTCTTGCCCTGCTCAAAGAGGTCGCGCACGCGGCTGGCGCCCACGCCCACGAACATCTCGACGAAATCGGAGCCCGCGATCGAGAAGAAGGGCACGCCCGCTTCGCCCGCGACCCCGCGCGCCAGCAGGGTCTTACCGGTGCCGGGCTTGCCCATCAAAAGCACGCCCTTGGGGATGCGCCCGCCCAGGCGCGTAAACTTCTTGGGACTCTTGAGAAACTCGACGATCTCCTGGAGCTCGTCTTTGGCCTCTTCAATACCCGCGATATCGTTGAACGTAATCTTGTTATTGCTCTCGTTGAGCAGGCGCGCGCGCGATTTGCCAAAGCTCATCGCCTTGCCATTGCCTCCCTGCATCTGGCGCATCAAGAAGATGACGACCGCGCCGATGAGCAAAAGTGGAATCAGCGTGACCAGAATCTGCTGCCAGATCGCGTCTTTATCGGCCTTCTCGAAGCTATAGGTCGCCCCGTTGGCGGTCAAAACATCCTGAAGATCCTCGCCGACGGGGCCGAGTGTTCTGAATTCGGCCGAACCGCCGTGCTCGGCCTTGGCGTAGTCTTCGTTAAAGACCCCGCGGACCTCGAGACCCTTGAACTCGACGGACTCAATATCACCGGCAGCGGCCGCCTGGCGAAACTCGCTAAATTTAATCTGGGAGGATTCGGCGCTATGATCTGTCAGGATATTGAAGGCGATCACGAGAAGGATGACAATGGCGCCCCAGATAATCCAGGCACGCATGCGAACTTTGTTTAGCACGTTGGGTCCTCGGCAGCGGATTGGTTTTTTGCTCGACGGTCGAGGTGTGATTCGCCGAAGCTGAGCGGCGAATAAAGCAACCCGAATGATTTATAATTTCGATGATAAAAACGTTGAAGTGAAGTTTGAGATGACGGCATGCGACGCGGCGCAAAGCAGAAGCGCCCATTTCTATAGCATCTTCGACCGGGCCAATTCAACCGCTTAACCGGTGCATACTGTCATTATTGGCCGCGAATGCGCCCGCAGATGGATTAAACTTCGATATCATCTGCGCCGCTCGAACTCGTCCCAGTACAAAGCTACATCGTGGGCGGATTATTTCATTGCGAGTGTAAATAATTCGCGAGGGTGGGGGCTCGGACTTCTGCCGGGCAAATTTGAGGGCTTAATTCGAGAGAATCAGGTCAAAAAGCGTGTCGGGCGCGATCTTCCATTGAATGCTTTTGGGCGATATTGGCCGAGCCGCGCTCCAGCCAGACTCGCCGTGGCGGATGCCGCAAACCCACTCGACGAGATTCGTGTGGTTATTTTGGACGAGACATGGCCAGCGCCAGCGCAAGAAGTCCGGTATCTGCGCCTCGGCGAGCAGGCTATTGACGGATTTATGCCCGGCCAGGCCGGGAATCTTGACGCGATCACCGGGTCGGGGACCACGCAGAAGAAAGGACTCGGTGAGCGCGCTGCTTGCGGCGTCGAAATCATAGAAGCGCGCGGCAATATTTGAGGGGGCCGTTTCTTGGTCTTTATTATCAATAACTTCGGTACATAAAAATGTGCTGCCAAACCAGGGAACTTCGCGCGCTGCTGGCCGCTGGGCATCGGGAATCTGCACGGCGATCGCGGCGGCTTCGCGCTGTCTAAGATGCGGCGCGCCGCGCCCGTGGGCGACCTCCACGAGGATAACTCGCGGGGTGACGTGAATCACGCCGGCGCGGATATCGAGGCGGCGGGTGGTGCGCGCGGCGATCGCGTCGGCAAGAGCCGCGCGGTGCTCCCCGGTCAGCGCGACCTCGGCAGGCAGGCGCTGCGCGGCAAGTTGGAGCGTGCGGCCGATGATCGCGGGGGGCAGCGTATAAAAGGGCGCGCAGCGAAGTGCGACGCTTTCGGCATCCGGGGGCGCAAGCCAGGCGGCGCGCAGCGTCGAATTGGCGAGTGAGTCCAGAGCATGGTTTTCGTCGCTAAAATTCTGCAGTGAGCGAAGGATTCCGCGGGAGTAGCGCCCGTGTTCGCTGAGGGCAGGAAGGATACCATGGCGCACCTGATTGCGCTGATAGGCTGCGCTCGCGTTGGTGGGGTCTTCGTGCCAGTCGATGTGGCGCGCGCGGGCAAAGGCGCAAATATCGCGGCGAGAGGCGGCGCTCAGGGGGCGCTCCAATAGAAGTTCGTTGGGCCAGGCGGGAATCGGTGCGCCGTCAGAGCCGGTCGAGATGCTCAGCCCTGCGCTCGAGGTCCCGCGGCGCAGGTTGAGCAGGGCGGTCTCCTGGGCGTCGTCGGCGTGGTGTGCGGTGGCGACCGCGCCGAGTCCGAGCCGATTCGCGACCCGCGCAAGCGTCGCATAGCGCTGGATTCGCGCGTTTTGCTGGGTGGAGCCGGTCGCGTTGATATCCAGGAATTCGACCCATAATGGCACGCCCAACTTCGCCGCGGTACGCCGGCAAAACGCGACATCCTCGCCGCTGGATTCGCGCAAGCGATGATCAATATGAAGGGCGTGGAGCGCGGCGCCATTTTTGGCCGCCCACTCCCGCAGCAGATGGAGTAGGACGGTGGAATCCAGGCCGCCGCTCCAGGCGAGCAGCACCCCCGCGCGCGCAATATCGGGGTCCAGAACGAGGCTGAGTTCGGTCACTTTTATTCTTTTTTCTCGTCTTTTATATCTTTCGAATCGCGATGCTGTTGCAGATAACTGGCGATCGCGTTGGTCGGAACCGACAAGTATATCTGAGTGTCGTCGGGGTGCTGCAGGGTATTTATCGCGACCAGATTTCCATTCTCTGCCAGCAGTGGCGCGCCAAGACTGGCGGGGTAATTTGTCTGCCAATAGAAGGTCAGCGCCGGGTTGTCCGGATGGGTGGGCATGATCGTTGCGTGACTTAAAAATAGGCCGGCATAGGGGCTAAATCCGTAGAGTTTAAAGAGAACTTGCTGGGTATGGTCAAAGAGCTCAAACCCGGACTTCGGTGCGACAAGCCGTGCATCCTGGCTCACCATTTCGACCAGATTCCGGTGCAGGTCGGGGTTTCGCGGGGTGAGCTCAATGAGCTTATCCTTATATTTTTCCAACCACTTCGCACCGCCGGTTCCGGCCGTCATCTGCTCAAGGCTTCGGCGGGTTGCCTGAAAACTCGCCGCGCTGCTCTCGGTCTTGATAAGATGCTTTGAGGATGATTTTTTGCTGTCCTCGTCCAGGACGAAGTTCTGGGGCAGGGCGTATACCCGGTCGGCCTTCGAGAGCCAGTCGAGCGATGAGATGAGCATAGGCCCCACCGCTGAAGTCTCCAATGCCTGTGGACCATCGGCCTTCGTCTTCGGCGCACGCGCGCCGGAAGGGGCGTCGGTTTGGGTTCCGGCAGGAACCTCGGCGTCCGAGTTGAGGTCCGTCGGCGCAGGTGGGTTGATCCAGACCGCGTGGCCAAAAAAGAGCATCGGAACCTGGCGATACGGGCGCGGAGGGGTCTGGACCGCGACGATGCGCAGCACGCGCGCATCTGTCTGTTTGACGAGCTGTTTCAGATCCTCCTGGGTGGCCTGTCGGGGCAAATCCTTGCTGCTGATGCGCAGCCCAATCATGGAGCCGGGCTCGCGCGTCGCGGGGAGATCATCGGGCTTGATGCGGTCGACGCTGACATCGTCGAAACTTTGGACCCACGAGGGCTTTGAGGCGCCTGTCCTATCTTGAGCGTGCGCCTTGCGGGCAACCAGGCCACTCCCCAATAGAAAGCTCCCAAATAAAATGAGGAACGCGAACTTCTTTGCCACCCCGATGGAATGGGTTTTTGTAAATAAATGAAAACGCATGGAACTCACGAAGCCAGGGGGTGTCCGTAATCACATGGTGCGCTCTAAGCGAGCCATCGTGGCCGATAATTCTAAGGTATAAAGGGTGCTTTCGCAATTTCATCTGGATTCGAGCGCCCGTCTGATCTGTATCTTTGAGCGTCACGATCTTGCTCAGGAACGTTCTCGGTTTAATTTGTGTGTCGACTTCTTGGCCGCAATAAGCGAATTTTGCGCGGCCTAATCATTCAGGCGCGCCGTGGCTTGACGCTACAGAGTCGACTAAGTATGTTGCGCTGCACTTCTGCGGTATCGAATTGAGTCGGTGCTTTTTTTTTGAGACTCGACGCAGGTGTAGTTGGAAAGGAGATGCAGCCGCGCCTTAAGCGGTTTTCCTCAGGAGCAGAACTTGTGAGAAACGATCATTGCCTCAGAGTCGCAATCGTCTGGAACGGAACGGTTTTCCAGGAGAAAACCTATACCAGCAAGAACGAATCCGTCGTTACCGTTGGGTTCGGTGATGGAAACGAGTTTTCGGTTCCTTCACCGGGTCTGGCTGATGCATTCCAGATGTTTGAGCGAACCGAAGAGGGTTATACCGCTCGATTCACCAATAAGATCGACGGCTCGATCTCGGTGGACGGGGAAGACTGGGACCTCGAGGAGCTTATCGGGGATAAGAAGGCCAATCGCCAGGATTCGGTGAATACCGAAAGTGGCTCGGCCGATGTTTACCAGCTTCTTGTAAAGGAAGGCGACTGGGGCATGTTCCAGTTGGGGCATATTAATGTCTTCTTCCAGGTGCTTGTTCAGAATGAAGTGATTCCGCCGCGCGGGTTTCGCGGCATGGTCGAGGCCGCGTTGCTCGCGTGCATCGCGCTGTCGGCCGTGCTTCATATCGTTTTCCTGATATGGGCGCTTCTGGGCTATGACCCCGACGCGCATCTGGAGCGCCAGGTCATCTCGGACCGTTTCGTCGAGTTTATGGCGGATGATATCGCCGATCCGATCGAAGAAGAGGAGGTCGATATTCCCGAAGAAGATACGACCGGTAAGAAAGCCGGCGGCGAAGAGGGTAAATTTGGTGACGAGGACTCCGAGATTCCGGAGTCGAAAATTCCCAAGGTGGATGGCGAAATGGTCGATGAGATCGACGTCAAGAATATCGGCGTGAACGCGGCGCTGGGCTCCAATATTCTGGGAGCCGGACCGCTCAAGGATATCTTTGGCAACTCGGAAGGTTTTGACTCCAAGATGAACGTCGCGATGAGCGGCGAGGGTGGAGAGCTGGTGGTCGGTCGCGGCGCCGGCGGCATGGGAATGCGCGGCGTGGGCAAAGGCGGCGGCGGTGAAGGCTTTGGTCGTATCCACGGCCTCGGAAAAGTCGACACGGGCGGCGGCAAGGGAACCGGCGGCGGAGTGGGCAAGAAGAAGGCGCGCAAAGTTACGCCGAAGCTGACTCAGGGAGCTCCGCAGATCGGTGATTTCTGTGACAAAGGTAATATTCGTCGCGTCGTTTCGGCGAAGTCCAACGCGATTAAATATTGCTTCGAGCGTGAGCTTCAGACGAATCCGCAGCTCTCGGGTAAAATCTCGGCGCAGTGGAATATTGGCCTGGATGGAAAGGTCATGAGCGCCTCCATCGCCAGCACGACCATGAATAACCGTAAGGTTGAGGGTTGTATCGCCAACGTTATCAAGCGCATGCGCTTTGACGCACCCGACGGCGGTATCTGCATTATCAACTATCCCTTCGTCTTCACCGGTATTGAATAAGTTCAGCGCGAAGACCCTGGCATAAAAAAAGCCAGCTCCATGCGGAGCTGGCTTTTTTTGTGTGTTTTTTTCGTGCCGAGAACTTCTCGACCGGGCTCAATCGGGGAACATCTCGGCGAGCTTGCCGGAGTCTTTAAGCGCCTTGAGGTCGGTAAATCCGCCAATCGGCTGGTCGTGGATAAAAATCTGCGGGACGGTGCGCTTGCCGGTGCGCTCGACCAATTCCATGCGCTGCTCGGCGTCGTGGGTCACGTCGATTTCTTCGTATTCGATATTCATCTCGGTGAGGAGGCGCTCGGCCATTTTGCAATATCCGCAATATTCGGTGACGTAGATCTTAACGTCTGACATCGTGTAATCCTGGGTTAATGAAATATAAGGTAGAACGCTGCATTTCGCCGTTTACTCAACGTGTCGAAGCGCCACGGTATTTCAAAATTCTTGGGTGTCAAAGCATTGGCGTACTTTTGCGCCGTTTGCCCGGCAGTTCGGGCGCGAAAGAGCGGAAGAGGCGACGATATATCGTCGGGTGCCGGCGCCGGGCGCGTTCATTGAATCCGGGGCCGCGGCTCCTCGGCGACGAAGGGTCCTGTGCCGCGCAGGATGGCGGCTGCGCCCGTATCACTCGGCATTTGCTCGGGCGTCAGAACGAATACCTGGCCGCCGCGTGAGATCACAAATTCGGCGAGGTTGTCGAGGATATCGGGGTGGCCGTTTTGCGCATTTTCGGGACCCACGGCGTTGTCGGATTCGACGCTGATGCTGCCATCATTTCGGTTAAGCGTGCCCCAGATGCGCCGGCCGCGTTCGATAAATAGATAGCGCACCTGGCTCATAAGAGTGCGTTGGGCGATCTGTTGCAGGTCAATTTCACCCTGACCCAGGCCGTATTCGCGCTCCCAAAGGGCGCGTATTTCGTTGACTTTTTGTTCGCCATAACGCGCAATAACGGGTTGTGTTCGCGCGAGAATCTCGGCCGTGCTGACGCGCGAGAGGCTCTCGTGGAGGCCCTCCGAGAAGAGGTTGTCGAGGGTGCACTCCAGGCGAAAGATATTCTTGATTTGTCCGGCTGCGCCCAGGATAAGCGGGTCTTTTTTGCCGCGCAGCAAGTCATTGAGCCGGGCGTCGACCAGCTGCACATATTGGCGCAGCAACTCGGGGCGCGCGTCGCGGCCCGGGCCGACCCCATGGACATTCGAGTTGATGCCGGCGCCGCTGGTGACCTCGCGCTGGCGGTCCTGTTGCTGGGGCGGGTAGGGCTGGAAGAGCGCGCTCTCCACGTCGGTTGGAATCACACCGATGCCCACCTGGTCGATCTGGCGTCCGTTGACTTCGTAGAGGCGGGTGTCCTTTGCATCGAGTGCCAGAACCCAATAATGCTGCGGGCGCGCCAGGACCCGCAGCATCGGTCGGGTATGAAGGGTTTCACCCACCACGGTCTCGGCGAGCACATCTTGATTGAGGCGGTAGACGCGCTCAAAACCCGGGGCAAAAAAGGCGGCGACCCCCTGGGTCAGACTTCCCCAGAATTCGCCGTCCTCCAGGCGTGCATCCATCATGATGTCGATGTCCCGGTACTCCTGGGGCTCGTAGCGCTCGGCCAGCAACGCTCGCGCGAGTCTTACCTGGGCACGAAAGGCGAGCTGATTATTCTTCCCCTTATTGTCGAGGCGCTGAGCGGGAAAATAGATCGACACCGCCGGTCCCTGTTGAACCTTGAGAAGCGCCTGATACTCGTCATTGCCAAATTGGTCCATGGTTGGCTCCCATTGAGATGACTAAAAGGGGCGTTCGCTACCAGCTCTAATCTTGTCGCGCCCGCCCGAAAGGCAATTTCTCGCGCCCGCCCGGCACCCGCCGGCACCTGGCTTGTGTGCGGGTGTCATTGATGGGTATATCCGGTGAAGATTTTGCGAAGGTGTGCATTTTAAAAAGAGACACTTTGAGGTTTTCAATCCCCCGCGTTTCCCTGCAACGCATCGAAGCAACCCGGTGCGTTCACGATAAGGTCGGTGTCGATGTCGTATCTATTTGGGCTGGACTGGCAATTTAATTGGTGGTCGCTCATCTGGTCGGGGGCCACGATTTTCGCGATTCTGCACATCCCGTCGGTGCTGCTCAGCCGGGGTGCGCGCCCGATGAGCGTGCTGGCCTGGATCCTATGTTTGCTGGCGCTGCCGTTTATCGGGGTTATCCTGTGGTGGATGATCGGGCGGCGCCACGTCGAGCGCCGCCGGCGCCGGCGCAAGGCTTCCCACGCCGAGATGACCCGAAGCCTGGCCGATATCAAGGGCCAGATCAGCGCGCAGCATCAAAGTGAGAGCGGCGCCGAGCTTGTGGCAGCCGACGATATCTTTGATAGCTCCGACCTCTTTTGTCTGCGCCAAAACGAAGGTATTTTTGCGGCGACGCCCGGAAATCTGGTGCACGTGCTGCCCTCGGGCGCCCAGGCGTTTGACGCGTTTGAGGCGGCGGTGCGCGCCGCCACCGAGCATATCCATTTTCAGTTCTATATCTGGCAGAAGGACGCCGTCGGGCGCCGATTTCGCGACCTGCTCACCGAGAAGGCGCGCGCCGGCGTCGAGGTCCGGGTGCTCTACGACGCGGTGGGCGGCTCGCCGGTGAGCCGCGGTTTTATGAAGCCGCTGATCGAGGCAGGCGGGCATGTCGCGCCCTTTATGCCGCTGTCATTCTTCGCCCGTCAATTGAGCATCAATTTTCGAAACCACCGCAAGATCATCGTCATTGACCGACGGGTGAGTTTTATCGGCGGAATCAATATTGGCGAGGAATACCTGGACTGGGTGGATATGGCGTTTCGCTTTGAGGGCCCCATTTCCCTGCAACTCCAGGAGACCTTCGTGGAGGACTGGTATTTTGCGACCCACCAGGACCTGGGGGCGCGCCGCTATTTTTTGCCCGAGGAGGGCCAGAAAAACGCGACCCTTGCCCTTGCCCTGGCGCAGGCGCAAACCAGCGATGACTCCCTGGAGTTTGCGACTCCCATACACCCGGCGCTCGACCAGATGCCTGGCACTCAGCAGGTCAAAAATCGGGGCGGGAAGCTCCATTTCAGGGCGAAAGAGCCGCCTCCCGCACCCGACCCGTTGGAGCCGCTGAAGCTCACCGGCGTCACCGGGCGTCTGATCGCCGGCGGCCCCGATTGGCCAGACAGCCCCATTGAAAGCGTCTTTTTTCTGGCCATCACCCGCGCCGTGAAGCGACTCTTTATCGCGACGCCGTACTTCGTGCCCGATGAGGCGATTTTGTTGGCGATCAAGACGGCCGCGCTGCGCGGGGTGGATGTTCGGATATTGACCGCCGGGCGAAGCGATGTTTGGCTCGCCCAGGCCGCGGGGCGCTCATTCTACGAGGAGTTGCTGCGCACGGGCGTGCGCATCTATGAGTACTCCGAGCAAATGCTTCACGCCAAGGCGGTTGTGGTCGACGAGGATTGGGTCGTGGTGGGCAGCGCGAATATGGATATTCGCAGCTTTGACCTCAACTTCGAGGTCAACGCGACCCTCGAAGACCGCGACCTCAATCGGTATATGAGCGCGTATATCACCTCATATATGACTGTCAGCCGGGAGATGAGCCTTCGGGACTTTGTGCATCGCCCGTTAAAAAAACGCATCCTTGAAAGCACCGCGCGCCTCTTTAGCCCGCTCCTGTAGCCGTGAATATCGGGCGCCATTTCGATACTTTATCCGCGCGTTGCGCGCAAAAATTTGTAGGTCTTATAAAAATGTCACGATTATCGCGTATTGCATCGCTCGACGAGTTGATCCTGCCTGAAAATGCGCTGGTCGTGGCTGATCGTGCGCTGCCGGCGCGTTTGTTGGGCGCGCTGGGAAACCCCATTCTGGTCGATGCTGGCGAAGGTTTGAAGACCCTGGCGAGCATCGAGCGGCTTGCCGGAGAGATTCTGGGGCGGCACGCCTCCAAGCCGATGACGATCGTCGCGGTGGGCGGCGGGTCGGTGGGCGATGCGCTGGGTTTTCTGGCGAGCATCTTATGGCGAGGGGTGCATCTATGGCATCTTCCGACCACGCTTCTGGCCATGGTCGACTCGGCCCACGGCGGCAAAACGGCGGTCAACCTGGGAGCGGCGAAGAATCAACTCGGCACCTTCTATGAGGCCGATAAAGTCATCCTGGTCGATGAAATACTGGGGACGCTTCCGCTCAACGAGCGCCAGGACGGACTTTTTGAGTTGATAAAGGGCCTGTGGTTGGGGGATGCGGCGGCGCTGGATATTCTGGAGGCTCAGGGCGGTGTCGAGGCGCTGGGTTTTGGGCCCTTTGCCCGGGTATCGTCGCGATTGATGGCGCTGGTGGAGCGCGCGGTGGCGGTCAAATATTCGGTGGTTGGCCAGGATCCGTTTGAGACCAAGGGCATCCGGACCGTGCTCAATCTGGGGCATACGGTTGCGCATGTGCTGGAGCTAAAGTGTGGCCTCTCGCACGGGCAGGCGGTCGGCTGGGGGATGCTTGCCGCGGCGCAGGTGTCGGTGGAGCAGGGCGGCTTTGCGCCGGGCGATGCGGCGCGCCTTCGCGCGCATATCGACCCGCTTCTTCGCTATAATCAAGCCCTGAACGCGCTTATCCACGCGGGCATAGGCGCCGAATTCGAAGAAATTCTTCAGCGCGATAAAAAGCGGGTCGACGGTCGACTTCGCTCGGTTCTATTGCGCGCGCCGGCCGAGCCCCATGTCACAAATACGGTCGAAGCGCGCGACTGGTTCGACGCCCTGGCGCTGGCGCACCGGCGCTGGCTCAACCAGTCCATTCGGGTCGAAGGTGTGTTTGACAGGGCGCACAAGCCGCCGGCGCCCGCGATTGAGGCGAGTAAATCAGAGCTGAATCGCGCCCAAATCATCGCGGCCCTGCATCCATTTGACGTTGAAATATCCGCAGACTCATCCTCGGCGGATGTCTATTATTTGCGCGCGGCGCTCGCAAAGTTCGCCGCTGCGCAGCCGCAGGATTCGGTCGCGGTTGATTGCGGTGAGGGCGGGACCACCCTGCGATTTTTGCTGGCTTTTTCGGCGACCCGACCCGGGAGCACGCGCCTATATGCGCATCCCGGATTGCTCAAGCGCCCGCATACGCCCCTGGTCGAGGCGCTGCGCGCGGGCGGTGCGCAGATCGAACTGATTCAGGACGCCGATGCTCATGGATTTTGGGTTCGGGGGTGGAAGAAGGCGCCCGAATCCCTTGAGATTGACGGCCAAATTTCGTCCCAATTCGCCTCGGCGCTGGCCATGCTCGGCGCCGTGGGGGCGCCGCTTGAGCTGGTGGTGCGCAGTCCGGGCAAAGTGGGCGCCGAGATGGCAAGTCGTCCGTATTTTAGCATGACGCTCGCGATGCTTCGGCGCGTGGGCCTGCGGGTTGAGGCGCGCGACGTTGCGCACGGGCAGGCGTATACGATTCAACCCGGCGCGGACTTCGCGCGCCCGCAACGCCTGGAGATTGAGGCCGATGCAAGCAGTGCAGCGGTCTGGACGGTGGCCGAATTTCTGGGCGTACCGGTCGATTTATCGGAATATCCTCTCGCCTCGCTGCAGCCCGATGCGCGTGTCGGCGAGGTGCTCGAAAAGTTGCGTGATGCTTCCCAAACCCGCGCCGACCAACCTCTTTGCCTCAACCTGCACGCCTCACCGGACCTGGTTCCGGTGATCGCCGTGGCGGCGCTTCAGGTCCCCGCAGAAGTGCGGATTGAGGGCGTCGCGCATCTTCGCCACAAGGAGTCAAATCGCATCGAAGACCTTGTGCACCTCTTTGAATCGGTGGGCGTCGAAATTGTCGCGCGCGCCGATGGGATTGTGATTCCGGCGGGTGTTCAGCGCGCGCGCGACGCCTCGTCGGTCGATACCTACGGCGACCACCGCATGGCGATGGCCGCGCTCCTATTGAGCGCGACCGGCGCCGCCATAATAATCAATCATCCCTGGGTGGTCGCGAAGTCCTACCCAAATCTCTGGCGGGATGCGCGGCGTCTGGGGTGGCAAATAAGCGCTGTTTCAACCCCCTGATTGGCGAGGCGGGGGCGTGTCTTTAGTCGTCGAGCTGCATGCCGGGCTCCCAATTATCGACAATCACAAACTGGGCCTGATCGCCCAGCGCCGAGCAGGTGCCTGCAAAAAGTTGGCCTGCAAGATACTGGGTAAAGGGGGCATCACCGTCGACGGGTGCGCGCAACTGGGTATTGATCTCGGCGCCGTGGCGGTCCATCGAGGCATCCGGGCTCTCTAGCGACATGCGGGTGCGCGCGACTTTGCCGCCCCGATAGCTCAATAGCGCCACCGCGCCGTTCTCGGTCAGGGATTCCACGATCGCGGCGTGGGTATACCAGTCGTTATTTCGACCGTCCTGATTGCTATCCGTGGTATTGTGGAAGAATACGATATCGCCGATGGCCGGTTGGCTGGAGTGATAAATCGTCCCACGCTCCTTACACGCACGAAAGAGCGCGGGAATGGACTGGCGGCTATCCGATGAGAACGCAACGCCGTTGAGCGCGTAGACGCTCCAGATATAGTCGGCGGCGTGTGCGGCTTCGCTCGAATCAGGTGTGGAGGCGCTGGGCGCCGGTTGCTTCGTCGGACCTGCACTATCGCTCAGACCTGCGGGGGCGCCTTTTTGTGAGCTTAATGCCGGAAGTTGCGATGTCTCATCCTCGCCAATCGAGGCGATTTCTGTGCTCGCCGGCTTCCCGCTGCCGCCGCTATTTTGCGCCGAGCGATTCGGTGTGCCTCCGGTCGAGGTCATATTGAACGGATCATAGGAGCGTGAGCGCGGATAACTGGGCTCGAAATCGCCCGCAAGTAGCGGCGAGTCATAGATATGAAAGGGGCTATTATTGCCGGAGGCGCAACCCTGGGCGAGGAGCAGGCATACCAACGCGGTGCTCGCGACGGTGAGGAGTCGATGATGTCGTGTGGGTTTGATGGCTGACCTCCGTGTGTGCTCAAGGCGTCGAATTACTCCCGAAGGAGCGCGGAACCTTCGCGACGCCCTGCACCGTCCGTGGTGGGTGGCGTTCGGTGTGCTCATATGTAGGATAAGCACGGCTAACAGAAGTCAGTGTACGAGAAAATTCCTATCCGCCAAGTTTTTTCAGTAATTTATAACTGCTGTGAAATACTCAGGGCGTCGAGGCCTGAATGCTGAATCCGTTAAAGCAGACGTAGCGCTCGAAGACGGCTTCAGACCATATCTCCACGCTCACGTCCGCCTGCTGGCCAGCGAGTTCGGCGGTGTCAAAGTCGATGGCATCCCAGCTCGTTTCGCGCGCCGGGATGACGCGCTCCTGCGACCACTTATCGCCCACGCTGACCCGAATATGCACATCGGTACCGCGCCGGCTGCGCGCGCCGATGAACGCGATTCCACTGCGAAAACGGAAGATATCGTTTAACGGAATATCCTCGAAGGTGATGCGCCAGCGCTGCGGGGCCTTCGGAGGATTCGCCATAATGCAGCGATGCGGGTCGATTCCCAGGGTTCTGTAGTCTTCGCCGACAAAAATCCAGCGATCGGGTCGCCCACAATGCCAGGCTCTGTTTCGCTTATCCCAGTTCTTGCAAGAGGTGAGCGTTTTACCCTCTGGGTCGACGCGCTCCACCCGCGCGTCTTCGAGGTTGGCGAGCAGGTCGTAAGCCACCGGGTTGTCGGCGGGAATCGTGATTCTCGCGACTGAAATGGTGTCAAAGCTTTTAATGTCGCTCGCCCCGAAGGGCATCGTCGCAAGCGTCGCGTCGAGGCGAGGCGTTTCCACCAGAAGCCAAAGATTCTCGAAGTCGTGAATATCCTCAAGAAGCGGCGACTCCTGGCGCAAAATTTGCCCGCCGACGTCGGTTAAATAGGGGTAGGGCGCTTCCGACCAATTTGGCTGGACGTTCACAATATCGTCCGGACCAATCTCTTCCAGGACATACTGCGCCGCCGACTTCCAATCTTCGGGTTTGATATTTCCCGGGAGAATGAACATCTGGGCAATCATACTAAAACTCCCCGCGACGATCAGGATCGCAGCGGGGAGCAGCCATCTGGAGGTGCTCCAGTTCATGTACGCACGCCGCCTTGTTTGGCCATCGACATGCCGCCGCGCTCCATGAGCAGATCACGGTCGAAGAAGGCTTCCTTGCGGTCTGTGAACGGCTTGATATGGACGCCCGAGTCCATGCGAATCGCGTCACACGGACATGCCTCGACGCAGAGTCCGCACATGATGCAGCGAAGCTCGTCGATCACGAAAACCTTGGGGTACTTCTCGATCGACGGGTCGTCGTGCTCACCGGCCTCAATATGAATGCAGTCGGCCGGACAAATCGTGGAGCAACACATGCACGCGACGCAGCGCACATTTCCATCCTCGCGCACCATCAGCCGATGCATGCCACGATAGCGCTCCGGATAATAATCCGCCGGGCCAAAAGGATAGTCGCGTGTGAAGATGATCCGCTTCTTGGCGACCGGATTCATATTGACCAGGAAGTGCTTGATCGTGACTCCCAAACCACGCCCGATCTCGGGGATATAACTTCTCTCCCAGAAACCGGATTTGATACGGTCGACCTTTTTGACGCGTACGGTGCCCATGACTCGCTACTCCTTTGCTGACGCGCCCGCCAGGGGCGCGATGCATTTATTTAGACATCGAGATTCGGTTTAGAAAATCGCGACGATGATTGCTGTGATAACAAGATTTGCCAGGCTCAACGGCAATAGGATTTTCCATCCAAGTACCATGATTTGATCATAGCGGAAGCGCGGCAGCGTCCAGCGCATCATAAACTGGAGCCAGACGATAAACACGATTTTACCCAACATCGCCAGGACCCGCAGGATTGTTACGACGATATAGGGAATGTCGATATGCAGCGACGGATTGGCGATGCCGCCGAAATAAAAGCCGTCTGCGTAAAGATAGGGTACCTGCCAGCCACCCAGGAAAATCACCGCAATCAGAGCCGCAATAAAGATGGTCGCCGCGTACTCGGATAGCTGAATGATGGCGAAATTCATCGTGCTATATTCGGTATGATAGCCGGCCACGATCTCCGATTCACCCTCGGGCAAGTCGAAAGGCATACGTTTGGTTTCGGCCATTCCTGCCAGGAAAAAGATGAAGAACGCCACCGGCTGCATCACGATGCCCCACAGCGGAATCCAGCCCCAGAGCATGGTTCCCTGCTCAATCACCATCTGATTGAGATTCAACGTGGAATAAATCAACAGAATCCCACCCAGGCTCAGGCCCAGCGAGACTTCATAGGAAATCATCTGCGCGGTGGAGCGAAGCCCGCCCAATAAACTGAACTTACTATTGGAGGCCCAGCCGGCAATGGCCGCCCCGTAGACCGAAACGCTGGCAATCGCGAAGGCGAAGAGCAGGCCGGAGTTGAAATTCATGATCTGAAAATAATTGCGATACTCGCCGTGGCAGACTTCCTGATAGTTGGCCAGGACCTGAACCTCGCCGACGCAATAATGGTCCATGAACGGAATGATCGCCCAGCCCAGCAGCATCGGGACAAAGACCAGCGACGGTGCCAGGAAAAACAAGAATCGATTCGCCCCCTGGGGCGCCAGATTCTCTTTGAGGATCATCTTAAGGCCGTCGGCCATAAAGTGGGGAATGCCCCCAAGGCTGAACCCAAAAAACTGGGCTTGCATCGGGCCGACGCGGTTTTGGATCTTGGCCGAAAGCTTACGGTCCCCGAAGAGGGTCAGCATGCTCGCCAGGCCCAGCACGAACACGAAGACGATCACGGTGATCTTGATGAGTAAAATTAAAATTTCCGGCATGAACCTTCCTCATTTCTCAGGCGCGCCCCCTGAGGGGCACGTCCTATCAAAAAGATCTTCAAATTAGTCTTCCACAACCGCGGGTGCCTCAGCCGGGTCGGCCGGGGTCGCAGCGCGGGTGTTCTGGGCGCCCTTATCGCTATTCTCGGGCGACTCGGATTGCTCAACCGCCGGAGCCGTGGGCGGTGCCTGTGAGGCTTTAAACATATCGTCCTGAATCTTGGCCAGTGTCGAGTATCCGAGTGGTTTGCCCATCGCCGAGGCGAGGCGCAAAAAGATCTGCCAGTCGGGAAGGGAGTCGCCGTGGGTCTCGAACGCCTTGGTGATCGGCTGGGCAAGACCGTCGATATTCACAAACGTCCCATTCTTCTCGGCGTGGCTGCAGGCCGGCAGGGCCACGTGTGCCATTTCATAAAGTTCACTGCGATGCAGCGATTGCAGAATAAAGAGATCGAGTTTGGCGACCAGCGAATCAAAGCGACGTCGCGTCGCCTCATCCACCGGCGTTTCGGTGCCCATCATATAGAGGGAGGTGACCTTTCCGGACTCGATATCGTCCAGGAGCTGCTCAAAGCTGGCCAGGGAGTCCAATCCCCCAAAGACCGCCTCAATCCCACGCGTATTGGGGTTCTTATCGGCTTTGATCAGCAAGTTGTCCTCAAACCCTTCGGGTTTGCCACCCATATAGAGGTTCTGGGTCTCCAGGACATCTTCGGCGAAGCGTTTGGCCGCGAAGACGTCCTCGCAGCTGGCCTGGGGGGAAATCACGAAGGCGATATTCTCAGCCCGGGCGAGCTTATCGGCCACCACACCCGCGACCGCGTGCCACGAGAGTTCCGCACCGTTGGTCATCGGGCGCAAGAGGCGGTCGGCGTGGACATCCTTATAGGAAAGGCGGCCCTCATCGCACATCCAATAATCATTTACTGCCGGATTATAACGCGGCCGATAGCGCTGAATCTCGTTTCGGAAGTGTTCCAGGTGGATATTGCATCCCATGGCGCAACCGGTGCACACACTATCGGTGGAGGTCAACAGCCAGACACGACACTTGAAGCGAAAGTCTCGGCTGGTCAGCGCGCCCACCGGGCAGACGTCCACGGTGCACATCGCGTAATGATTATCGAGTGAGCGTCCCGGGAAGGTTCGGATTTCGGTCATATCGCCGCGACCCGCGGTCGTCAGCTCACCGGTGCCCGAAATTTCCTCGCAAAAACGCACGCAGCGGGTGCACAGAATGCAGCGCTCCCCGTCATAAACGATATTGGGCCCGATCGGATAGGCTTTGACTTTCTGCACCTTTTCAACACGCAGGCGAGATTCCTGGGTGTCGTAGGCCATATAGTAGTCCTGAAGTTTGCATTCCCCGGCCTTGTCACAGATCGGGCAATCAACCGGATGGTTGATCAGAATAAACTCCAGGACAGCCTTTCGAACCTTGAGGACCGCGTCGTTTTCGGTATGCACCACCATGCCGTCGCTGACCTGCATATAGCAACTCGGCTGCAGCTTGGGCGCATCGCCAATCTGGACCAGGCACATGCGGCAGTTTGCCGGGATAGACAGGGCAGGGTGATAACAGAAGTGTGGGATCTCGTAGCCCGCAAGCGCGGCGGCGCGCAATACGGTGGTTCCCTTATCTACTTCAATTTCAGTCCCGTTAATCGTCACTTTAGGCATTTTTAAACCTGCTCAACTCGGTGCGCGCGCGAGCGATGCGCGCGTTAAGATTCACAAATGATTCCAGGGGCTTAGCTAGGTCAGCGCGCCGCGGGCGTTATTTGTCGCACTCGCCACCGATCATATTAATGGTGTCGAATGTGGGAATGATATCGGCCAATAGGCCGCCCTCAAAAAGGCGATGAATATTGCCCATCATCACCAGGCTCGGGGAGCGCACCCCGAGTTTATACGGCTTCCCGGTGCCATCCGCGACGATATAAAAGCCCAACTCACCGTTGGCAGCTTCGGTATAGGTATAGAGTTCGCCGGGCGGAACCTGGATTCCCTCAAAGATCAACTTGAAGTGGTTGATCATGCCTTCGATGGAATTATAGACCTTTTGTTTTTCCGGCAGAACAACATGCGGCGCATCGGCGTTAACCGGGCCGGGCTTCATTCTGGCCAAGCACTGGTCGATGATGCGTATCGACTGGGTGATCTCTTCCATGCGGATCAGGTAGCGGTCGTAATTATCGCCATGCTCTCCGATGGGCACATCGAAATCGACCTCACCGTACATAAAGTAGGGATGGTCTTTTCGCACGTCATAATCAAAACCCGCGGAGCGACCGCACGGGCCGGTATAGCCCATGGAGATGGCCTGCTCACGGCTGAAGGAGCCGGTTCCCTGCATTCGATCAAGGAAAATACGGTTTCGAGTCAAAAGACTATGCGTCATTTTGTGGATTTCGATGAGCCGCTCGCGCACATACTTCCAGCGGTCTTCAAAATCTTCGGTCAGGTCGTCTTTGACCCCCCCGATACGCCCGTAACTTACGGTCAGTCGCGCGCCGGTGACGGCTTCGATCAGATCCCAGACCAACTCGCGCGCCTCAATGGCATAGAGAAAGGCGCTCATTGCGCCGAGCTCCAGCGCGCCGGCGCCAATGGACGTGAGGTGGTCACTCAGCCGGCTGACTTCGCCCATTAAAGTGCGAATCCACAGCGCGCGCTCCGGCGGCTCGATGCCCAATAGCTTCTCCACGCCCATGGCGTACCCGAAGTTATTGAGCAACGGGCTGACATAGTTCAGCCGGTCGGTATACGGAAAAACCTGGGTCCAGGTGGAGTGCTCGCATTCCTTCTCAAAACCGCGATGCAAGTACCCGACCTCGGTATCGCATTTGATGACCGTCTCACCATCAAGCGTGAGGGTAAATCGCACCGTGCCGTGGGTTGCCGGGTGACTCGGTCCCATCTGCAAGATCATCGGCTCGGTATGGATATCCTGGTCGATAATCTCGAGATCTTCGGGAGCTCGCGAATAGATGTCTTCAGCCATATTGGATTTCCTCAGTGAAAGGGCGAGCTAGGACGCTCGACCCTTCAGGATTCTCGTGAACCCGCCGCAGGGCGCTTTTTTGAATATTCGTAGAACTCTTCGACCGAGTCGCGCTCGCGCTCGAGTAACGCAATGCGCGGTTGCGCTTTCTGTTTATCGTAATCTTTGCGCAAGGGATGCCCCTCGAATTCCTCATAATTGAGCACCCGACGCAAATCCGGGTGGCCTTCAAATTGGATGCCGTAGAAGTCCCAAACTTCGCGCTCAAACCAGGCTGCGCAATCGTAGAGCGCGCCGATGGTGCCGACCGTCGGGTTGTCGGTGGGCAGCGGAACGCGCAGGGTGAGCATATGCTTATGCGTGGTGCTATAGAGCACATAAACCACGTCAAAGCGCGGCGCGCGCGTGAGATAATCCACGCAGGTCACCAGCCGCAAAAAGTCCATATGCGCGCCGCTATCGTCGCGCAAAAACTGCACGATTGCGGGCAAGGAGCCAGCATCCACCGTCACGGTGTCCTGACCGACGCGGGAGTGCGCGTCGAGAACGGCGTCGCTGAAATTGCGCTCCACGAGTTCGATGAGTTTCTTTGACATATTAAATTCGGGTCGTTGCAGGGTGCCAATATCCCACGGATTTGGTGGCCGACTTCACCCAAAAAGAAACGGTGGGCAAAGCCGGCAGGCTTTAATGATCAGGCGGTTATTCCGCCGGTTCGAGCAGCGAGCGCTTGCCCTGCGTGGGCTCAAAAATCCCATCGCGCGCACGAACCTTTTCCTCGTAGGCGTATTTCTTCCAGGGCTCTTTTGCGATCTTCTGCTGCAATTCCATCAAGGCGTCGATGACCTGCTCGGGGCGCGGCGGGCAGCCCGGAATATACACGTCAACCGGGATGATCTTGTCGATGCCCTGGACGGTCGCGTAATTGTCGTAGAAGCCGCCCGTGGATGCACAAACCCCAAACGCCATCACCCATTTGGGCTCGGCCATCTGCTCGTAGATTCGCCGAAGATGGGGCGCCAACTTATGGTTGACGGTTCCAACGACCCAGAGGAGGTCGGCCTGACGCGGCGAGAAACGGGGAATCTCGGCCCCAAAACGCGCGATATCATAGCGCGCCGCGGCGGTCGCCATATATTCCATGCCGCAGCAGGCGGTCACGAAGGGATATTGGAAGAGCGAATACTTGCGCGCCCAGTTGACCGCGCTTTCCAGGCGAGTGGTGACGACTTCAGGTAACTGATGTTCTAGTCCCATTCGAGACCTCCTTGCTTCCACTCATAGACCAAACCGATGGTCAGAATGGCGATGAAAATAAACATGACACCCAGCGAGTAGAGCCCGAAGCCTAACGCGTCGCTGTGGCGCCATGAGATGACCCACGGGATGACAAATACCGTCTCGAGGTCGAAGAGAATAAAACTCAGGGCAATCAAGTAGAACTTGACGCTGAATCGGCTATTGCGCGGACTGCCGATTGGATCGGAGCCAGCCTCATAGGGGATAACCTTCTCACGCGTCGGGTTATTCGGCCCCAAAAATCGCGCCAGCGCCGCAATCGCCCCGGAGGTGGCAATCGCCATGAGCGCCAGAACTACTAAACCAAAATAATCTGCAACTTCCATAGCAATGTGATCCTTAGCATCGTGTGACCGCGTGTTGCTCGGCCTTCGTAGGGTGCGAAGAACCTCCAGACAGAGGCGCGACCTCCCTATCACGCAGTTTCGAGAAGTGTCAAACTCGGCGCGTCGATTTGGGCCAATGCGCAGCGGCCCAAACGCCCGGCTCGCCGCGTCGTTTTACCCACTTCGGATGCTCGTTTTAGCCTGCGCCGTCCTCAGAGTTTGCGATAGACCCCGACAACTCGCCCGAGAATGTCCGTGTCTCGCCCGTCAGCAGCGTTGACAAAGATGGGTTCCATCGACGCGTTGGCCGGCTGCAAGCGAATGCGCGAGCCCTCCCGATAAAAGCGCTTCACGGTCGCTTCTCCCTCGACCATCGCCGCGACAATTTCGCCATTGCGCGCGGTCTTTTGCCTCGCCACGAAGATATAGTCCCCGTCGTGGATGCCGTCTTCTATCATCGACTCGCCGCTGACACGCAGGCCAAAGACATCTGCGCTTCGCCCCAATAGACCCTCACCAAGTGCCAGGAATTCCTCGGTATTCTCATCCGCCAGCATCGGAAGTCCCGCCGCGATACGCCCGACGATGGGAATGCGTCGGATTTCCTCATCAAAGACCGTCGTGGTGTCATCGCTGCTGATTGCGCCGCGTTGATAAAATGTGCCGTCCGGGTTGAATAGCGGCTTGAGCGCCCGGGATTTGCCGTCCTCGCGCTCCAGATAACCCTTGCGCTCAATGGCCTTAAGGTGGTCATTGACGCCATTGGTCGATTTGATGCTCATATGATTGCCGATCTCGCGGATCGTCGGCGGATATCCCTCGGTATCGATGCATTCGATGATAAAGGACAAGACCGTCATTTGCCGTTTCGTCAGTTTCGCCAGCGATGGGTTTATGGATGTCGTGGTCATGATTTTAGCCTGGTTGAAAACAAGTGCTGATAATGAGTAAGGCCGATGACGTCCTGGATTCGGCACTGGATTGAACGCCTGAACATGTGTAAATCTACTGAACGAGTGTAAAGGTGTCAACGGTCGACGCAGAGTCAAGGACCATTTATAAAAATAGTGGGCATTTGACCGTCCGCATTTGAGTATCAACGCATGCTTTGCACGGGTTACTATTGCATCATCGGGCGGTTCTGCTAGCGTTTTCGTTGGTCGCGTTGCCCCGGTTTTTTGAATAGAGAATGGAGCCGTTTTTGTGAAAATTCCACGCACAAGTCAAGATGAGAACGCACCAGATTCCGCAGATATTGAGTGGGATTGGATTATCATCGGGTCCGGGTTTGGGGGGAGCGTTTCGGCGCTTCGTCTGGTCGAGAAGGGCTATAAGGTACTGTGTATTGAGAAGGGTCGGCGCTTTGCACCCGAGGACTTTCCCAAGACGAATTGGGATGTGCGCCGGTGGCTGTGGAAGCCTCAGCTTGGCATGAAAGGGCTGTTTCAGATGAGTTTTCTGAAGCATATTACGATCATGCACGGCGTCGGCGTGGGTGGCGGGTCCCTGGTTTATGCGAATACTTTGCCGACGCCGACCGAGGACTTCTTTAACGCGCAATCCTGGGCGCATCTGAGCGAGGTGGGTTGGCAGCGGGAGCTTGCGCCTCATTATAGGACCGCGCGGCGCATGCTTGGGGCGACCGAATACCCTGGCCACAGCCCGGCTGAAGATGTGCTGGCGGGGATTGCCGAAGATATCGGGCGCGCCGACCATTTTGAGAAAACCAATGTTGCCGTGTATTTTGGGGAAGCCGGCGTCGAGGTCGAGGACCCCTATTTTGGCGGCGAAGGTCCCACGCGCACCGGGTGCATCGAGTGCGGTGCCTGTATGACCGGGTGCCCCTATAACGCAAAGAATACACTGGACTATAACTATCTCTGGCTGGCGGAGCGTCGGGGATTGAAGATCGTCGCGGAGCACGAGGTGACGGCCGTGCGCCCGCGAAAAGACGGAGGGTATCGCGTTGAAGCCGAGCCTTCCCTGGACGCATCCAGGCCGGCGGCGAGCTTTCGGGCGAAACAGGTTATTTTCGCGGGCGGGGTGATGGGGACGGTGCCGCTGCTTCTTAAACTTCGCGAGGACCCGGATGCGCTGCCAAACCTGTCGGCGCGCGTCGGCGATTCGGTGCGCACCAATAATGAGGCGCTGCTGGGGGTGATTCTCCCCGACAGCGACGTGGATATCTCCAAGGGCGTGGCGATTACGTCGATCCTGCATACCGACGCGCATAGCCACCTGGAGCCGGTGCGCTACGGGGCGGGGTCGAGCTTTTTTCGGCTTCTCGCGCTCCCTCATGCGCCCTCCGAGCATATCATGGGTCGGCTTGCGAAGGTCGCCGGTGGCTTCGTTCGCCAACCGCGCCGGTGGGCGCGCGCGATGGTGACCTCGGATTGGTCGCGCCGCGCCCAGATTCTTTTATATATGCGCACACTGGAGAGCACGCTGTCGTTTCGCCTTGGGCGCAGCGTATATACGGGCTTTGCACGCGGATTGGTGTCCCAGCTCGACGACCCCGCCCGCGCGCCCTCGGCGTTTATGCCCGAAGCCACCGATTTGGCGCGCCGATGGGCCGAGAAAGTCGGCGGCGTGACGATGGGCCTGCTTACCGAGACGCTGCTGGGGACCCCGACCACGGCGCATATTCTCGGCGGGTGCTGCATGGGCGAAGATGCCGAGTCGGGCGTCATTGGCGCCGACCATCGTGTGCACGGCTATCAGGGGTTATATGTGATTGACGGATCAGCGATTTCGGCCAATCCCGGCGTTAATCCCTCGCTGACCATCACCGCGCTCGCCGAGCGTGCGCTGCAGAAGATCGAAGACAAAAAGGCCTGAGCCCATTTATTTTTCGATCGGCTGGAATGAAGTTTTGAGATGAGCCGTTATGGTGATATCGCGTTTGGATTGACTCAAAATCGGCGGTATTTTTTATCACCTAAAAGTGAATGAGATGGATCCACAGAAGCAAAATCCGACGGCCTGGAGGGGGCTGAATCTGGCGATGGTTATCGCCGCGGGTGTGCTTTGCTTGATGGCCAGTGCGATCGCGGATTCTCATTCAACCTGCTCGTCCAGCGCCAGTAAAAACGGGCCGTCGAATTGCCACAAAACGCCGACTCAGCAACTTGGTGCCTCAAAGGTTCATTCGGCTCCGAGTACGAAGTCGGATCACGACGGTGCCTGGGCGTTTATCCTGCCGGGTGCCCGCGCGTTTTCGACCACAATTATCAGCGCGCCGAGCCATATCGAAGTGCCGGATGAGCCGCAACTTCGCTCGGTCTTCGCGGATATTCCCATCTATCGAATCGCGCCGAAAAACTCCGATCCATATTTCCAAATTTTCGCCTGAGCGATGACCCGAGTCATCGCTTTGATACGATTGAATTGATGCACGATTAATGCGCGCTTTTTCGCGAATTATGAGCGCATCCTGGTATCCTGGCGCGCAAATTTGGCGAGCTTTGAGGCTCGTTGCGCGCGGATATTTTCGCAGAAAATTTGTGGAATACGGGAGTGGAGTATGTTGAACCAACAGATCGGTCGTGACCAGGTCTTCGCAGAGAATTTTGATCAGAACACAGAGGGGCCGCGCGAGCGGCGAGCGGCGCTCAAGCAGCAACAGTATATTGGCATGCGTTTGCGCCATATCGCGGGACGAACCCTGAGCTCACTGGGGCATGACCACCAGGATTTGGCGGCGCATTCGCTGCGCCAGGCGTTGGTCTATCTGAGTGGCCAGTATCGCGGCGAGGAGTCTGAGCGCTTCGCGCATTATTGCCGCGCGTTGCAGTTGATGGCGCAGCAGCAGTTTCGCGCTGCCCTGAGCGCCTTCGATAGTGTCTTGGTCGGTCGGGTGGAGGCGGAGTTCGAGCCTATCCGCCAGATGGCGCTGGAGCTTCACTCAGTATGCCTGGAGGAGCTCGAGTTTGATGACCTTTCGATGGAGCAATTTACGCATTTATTGCACCAGAAATTCGAGGAGACACGCGCCAATGGCCAGCCCGACGATGTGGCGAAGTCCCTGGGGCTCGGCGGCATCTAAGGCTGAAGGGGTATCCTGAAATTAGCGCGCCGCCGAGTGTATCACTGCTCGGCGGCGCGCTTTCGTTTTGACTGGCGAACTTCGGGTGATGCTTTAAAGGCAATACATTAAGTGCGCATGCCCTTTAGGGCTTGGGCCCAGCGCGCAAGCTCCTTGAGCACGGTATCCGCGGACTTATTCTGGATATCTTCTGCGACGAATTGATTCGATTCCGAGTCAATATGCTTGGTGAAAAACGGAATGGAGACCGCCTGGGGAATGGGCATCACACCGAGGGTTGTCAGAGATTGTTTGCACATCTGCACCGAGCGAGTACCACCTGAAACCCCGCCATAGCTTACAAACGCCGCCGGTTTATAGCTCCACTCCTTTGAGAGGTACGTCAGCGCGTTTACCAGCGAGGGAGGGGCGCCGTAGTTATACTCGGGCGTGACGAAAATAAAGGCATCCGCGCGCTCGACGATCGCGCTCCAGCGCAGGGTATGTTCATGCTCGTATTTTTGCAGGCGCGGGTGATTGCTCTCATCAAAAAGCGGCAGGTTAACCTCGGCGAGGTCGATCAGTTCAACCTCAAAATCGGCGCTTTGTTGGGCGCGCTCATAGATCCAGTCCGCGACGATAGGGCCCTTACGGCTGGGGCGGGTGCTGGCAATGATAACTTGTAATTTCAGCATAATGATCTCTTGCTCGGTCGGTGATTAGTTGGGGCACAGAAGCTGTGAAGGGTGTTAATACATCGAATAGAGAACTTCGTCACGGGCCCCATGCGCGCCCCTGTCGATATATGAGGGGATGAATTTTATGAAAATATATTCAGTGGTTTGACTCGGTTGGTGCGGTGCATATTGTTGAGTCGAATCAGCGTTGATGCGCCCGGAAATATCTGCCGGCCTGCGCAATTTTATTGACCAAACCCGCTCATTGGTTTTTGAGGTTTTTCGATGGGTTGACTCGTCGCGAATCCGTATCGGAAGACGTGTTGATATGTCTTAGCGGACGAGATTCTGGATGTTTGCCCCGGTAAATCGGATGATCTTTCAGGCGCGATACTCGCGGGTGAAGTAGGGTTTTAGGAGGGTTAGATGAGAACTGAAAAATTTACGATTAAGTCGCGAGAAGCGGTCGTGGAAGCGCAGGATCTGGCGGATGCGCGCAAGCACGCCGAGGTGCGCCCGGTTCACTTGCTCGACGCCCTGCTTGCGCAGCGCGACGGGATTATTGTGCCGATTATTGAGAAGATCGGCGTGTCGACGGAGCGGCTGCAGGCTGCGGTCGCCCGAGAATTGGACCGCTTGGGCCGAGTTGAGGGCGGGCGGCTGGGGATCTCCTCGGCACTGGCCGAGGTGATGAGCGCGGCACAGAAAGAAGCCGATAAATTGGGCGATGAGTATGTTTCAACCGAGCATCTCTTATTGGCGCTTTCTGAAGCCAAGGAGTCGACCGGCGCGCTGCTGCGCGAGCAGGGCGTTACACGCGAGAATACGCTGCATTCCATGCAGGAAGTGCGCGGCTCGCAGCGGGTGACGGATATCGATCCGGAAGGAAAGTACCAGACTCTGGAGAAGTATACGCGGGACCTCACCGAGCTCGCCCGGCGCGGCAAGCTTGACCCGGTGATTGGGCGCGACGCCGAGATCCGGCGCTCTCTGCAGGTACTAAGCCGGCGCACCAAGAATAACCCGGTGCTTATTGGCGAGCCGGGGGTTGGAAAGACCGCGATCGTCGAGGGGATCGCGCTGCGCATCGCTGCGGGCGATGTGCCCGAGAGCATCAAGAATAAGCGGGTCCACGCGTTGGATCTCGGTGCTCTGGTGGCCGGCGCGAAGTTTCGGGGTGAATTTGAGGACCGCCTCAAGGCGGTGCTGCGCGAGATTGACGCGGCCCAGGGCCAGATCATCGTCTTTATCGACGAGCTTCATACCCTGGTGGGAGCTGGGGCCGCGGAGGGGTCGATGGATGCCTCCAATATGCTCAAACCCGCGCTGGCGCGCGGCGAGTTGCACGCCATCGGGGCGACGACGACCAATGAGTATCGCAAGTATATCGAGGCTGATACCGCGCTTGAGCGCCGCTTTCAGCCCGTGATGGTCGATGAGCCGACGGTTGAAGATACGATCACGATTTTGCGCGGACTCAAAGAGCGCTACGAGGTGCACCATGGCATTCGAATTTCGGACGCCTCGATTATCGCCGCGGCTCGGTTGAGCGACCGCTATGTGGCCGACCGCTTCTTGCCGGATAAGGCGATCGACCTGATCGATGAGGCGGCCGCTGGGGTGAAGATGGAACTGGAGAGTTTGCCGACGGATATCGACCAGATTGAGCGCCAGATTACCTCCTTGGAGATTGAGAAGCACTCGCTTACCAAAGAAACGGATCCCTTGAGCATCAAACATCGCGAGGCGCTGGCCCAGGAGATCGCCGAGCTTCGCGAAGAAGCCAGCGGTATGAAGGCGCAGTGGATGAGCGAGCGCGAAGTTATTGAGAAATTGCGCGATAAAAAGCAGCTTATCGACGATCTTCGCACCGAATACGACCAGGCGGAGCGGCGCGGTGAGTTGGACCGGGCCGCTGAGATTCGATTCGGCCGTCTGCCGGAGGCCGAGAAGGCCCTGGATGCGCAGCAGCAGGAATTGGAAAAACTGCAGGCCCGCGGCAGCTTCCTGCGCGAGGAGGTCAGCGACGAGGATATCGCCTCCATCGTCAGTCGCTGGACCGGGATCCCGGTCCAGAAGATGCTCGAGAGCGAGCAGCAGAAGCTTCTGAAGATGGAAGAGCGCCTGCACGAGCGCGTGGTGGGCCAGGAGTCGGCGGTTGAGGCCGTCTCCGACGCGGTGCGCCGCGCCCGGAGCGGTCTGCAGGATCCCGACCGACCCATTGGCAGCTTTATTTTTCTCGGGCCCACCGGCGTCGGAAAGACCGAGCTGGCCAAGGCGCTGGCCCAGTTCTTATTCGACGATGAACAGAATATGGTGCGCCTGGATATGTCGGAGTTTATGGAGAAGCACGCCGTCGCCCGGTTGATCGGCGCGCCTCCGGGGTATGTCGGCTATGAAGAAGGCGGCTACCTGACCGAGCATGTGCGCCGGCGCCCCTATACGGTGGTGCTTTTTGACGAGATCGAGAAAGCGCATCCGGATGTTTTTAATATTTTGCTCCAAATCCTGGATGATGGCCGGCTGACCGACGGGAAGGGGCGCACGGTAAACTTTAGCAATACCGTGATCATTATGACCTCAAATGTGGGCAGTCACCATATTCAGGAGCACGCGCTGACCGATCCCGCTCGGGCCGACGCGCTGGTCCGCGAGGAATTGCAGTCGATATTCCGCCCCGAGTTTCTCAATCGCGTCGACGACACCATTATTTTCCAGGCCCTCTCGCGCGAAGATATGGATCATATTGTCCAAATCCAACTGCGCCACGTCGCAAAGTTGCTCAGCGCTCGCGAACTTGGCCTGCAGGTCTCGGATGCCGCCACCCATTGGTTGGGAGATCGGGGGTTTGATCCCATTTATGGCGCGCGCCCGCTAAAACGGGTGCTGCAAACCGAGATTCAGAACGAATTGGCGAAGAAGTTATTGGCCGGGGAATTTCGCCCTGGGCAGACGGTCGAAGTCGACCTGAGCGACGATAAATCGGCTCTGATATTTCGGGCCAACGGGGAGGGCGCCACCGAGAAGTTGGCGGCGTCGGAATAGCCCAAACTTCGAAGTTACCCGAAAAATATGATGCCAAGCCAAGCCCGGCAAGATACCGGGCTTGGCCGCCTGCCGCCGCGCCGGCGCGCCATCCTCCAAGGGGCGCCTGGGCGCGGCGCGCCATTTTTGCCCGTCGATTGCGCGTTTTGGTCGGTTGCCAACTGTGGTTGGCCTCTCTATAGTGCCGCGAACCCGCGCTTGCGGGATTCAAGTAAAGCATCTCTACCCATTCCATCGACTGATGAAGCGCCAGAAACGATCTCTTTAAAGGGGATCGATTTGATGGTGTCTATTTGGCTTTCTATCGTCGTGTGACGCAGTCGCGTGGAGCGAATCCAACTTCCGTAAAAGCAGTGATGAATTATGTCCAGGAATCAGACGAAGTATATTTTTGTGACCGGCGGCGTGATGTCCAGCCTTGGTAAAGGGATCTCGGCCTCAGCGATGGGCGCGCTGCTCGAGAACCGCGGCTTGAAGGTCACCTTCGTCAAGCTTGACCCCTATGTGAATGTCGACCCAGGGACGATGAATCCGCTGCAGCACGGGGAAGTTTTTGTAACCGACGATGGCGCGGAAACCGACCTGGACCTGGGGAATTACGAGCGATTTACCACCGCGCGGATGACCAAGGCGAATAACTTCACCACCGGTCAGGTCTACGATACGGTCATCTCCCGGGAGCGTCGCGGCGAGTATCTGGGGCGCACGGTTCAGGTGATTCCGCATATTACCGACGAGATTAAGGCGTCGATCTACCGGGCGTGCCAGGGCGCCGATATTGGCATCGTCGAGGTCGGCGGCACGGTCGGCGATATTGAGTCGCTGCCGTTTTTGGAGGCCATTCGCCAGGCACGCATTGAGCTTGGCGAGCGAAACTCGGTGTCGATGCACGTCACGCCGGTGCTCTATATCGCGGCGGCCGACGAAATGAAGACCAAGCCAACCCAGCATTCGGTCAAGGCGTTGCGCGAGATCGGCATCCAGCCGGAGTTTTTGATCTGCCGAAGCGAGCGCGATCTCAGCGAGTCGCTCAAGAAGAAGATTGCCTTATTCTGCAACGTCGATCCCAAGCGTGTCATCACCGCGCGTGACGCCGATTCGATCTACGAGGTGCCCCTGCTATTGGCCGCTCAGGGGCTGGATCAGGAGTTGGGCGACGCGCTCAATATTTGGTCGCGGGCGAGTGACCTGAGTGATTGGGAGCGCATTGTTGAGCGCATCAAGCATCCCAAACACCAGGTTGAGATTGGAATCGTGGGCAAATATGTCGACCTGAGCGACGCCTATAAATCGCTTAATGAGGCGTTGATTCACGGGGGGATTGAGAACGAGGCCAAGGTGAAACTGCGTTTTGTCGACGCGGAGGTGCTCGAGAAAAACGGCGCCGAAGCGATGCTTCAGGGGTGCGACGGCGTGCTGGTTCCGGGCGGATTTGGCGAGCGCGGAACCGAGGGGAAGATTCTGGCCATTGAGTATGCGCGCACGCGCAAGGTGCCGTTCTTTGGCATTTGCCTGGGCATGCAATTGGCGGTCGTGGAATACGCGCGCAATATTTCGGGGTGGAAAGACGCAAATAGCCATGAGTTTGACCCCGAGACCGAGCATCCGGTGATTGCGTTGATGGCCGAGCAGAAGAAAGTGGTGGATAAGGGCGGAACGATGCGCCTTGGCGCCTATCCCTGTATTTTGAAACCCGACTCTCGCGCTGCCGAAATATATCAGAGTGTTCAGATCAGCGAGCGCCACCGACATCGTTTCGAGTTCAATAATGCATTTCGTGAGCAACTCGAAGCCGATGGCATGGTGATCGGTGGAACCTCACCGGATGAAGTTCTGGTCGAAATGATTGAGTTGCCTGAGCATCCGTGGTTTATCGGCTGTCAATTCCACCCGGAATTTCAGAGTCATCCCACGCATGCCCACCCGCTTTTTGCCAGTTATATCGCGGCCTGCATCGGGTGAGCCGCGCGTTTAAGGCCGCAGGAGTATGCTGATATAGACGAGCAGCGCACCTGCGGCCAAAACGAGTGCATTGACCAGCGGCGATATTGCGAACGCAGCGTCGGGCATCGCAAGCCCGATGATTGCGCCGAAAACTCCTAGCATTCCCATCACACCACAAAGAATGACGAGAGGGTGGCGTTTTTTCGGGGCGAAGTCGTCCAACTCCGACTCATCGAGCGATTCGTCGGCGGGGGCGGGGATTTCGTTGTCGATCTCGTCCGCGCCCGTTTTGGGAATATCTATTTCTGGACGCGATAATTCTTGCGCGGGCGCTTGCTCGATCGGATGGGGTTCAGGCGAAATCGCCTCGCTACTCGACTCCGGGTGCGCCTGGGCGTTGCAGAGGTCGGGCTCGTTTGGGGCCGCATCATCCGCCGGGGTTTGGGTCTCCCCGAAGACGATTTCGTGAAATATCCCATCATCTAAAAACGATAGACCATCATCGCGCTCCAAAAGATCTTCGGTGTCCGGCCGCGGGGCGTCTTCGGCATCGCGCTCCAAAGCATCTTCGGCGTCCCGCGCTTGAATCACTCCATCTTCGGCTGGTTGGCTAAGTGGCGATTCCTGTGTCGATTCGATGCTTGAGTCACCCAGCGATTGAGCCACAACGGCGGCCGCGAACGCAGCGTCCGTCATGCGAGCATCAGGTTCTTGTGGAGTCTGCGAACCCTCGTCTGTGGCCGGGGGACGGTGGCTTTCAAGCATTGCGTCGATGCGCGCGCGATCAAAGCTTCGCGTGGGATCGCTATTCGCATCCTCGGGCTCGCCGATGTTCGTATGCGTATACTGCGGGGTCGGCGCGCGTTGGCGTGACTCATCGGAGTCGCGCCAGCGATTCACCTTGGCCAGGGATTCGCGTGAAAAGCTCGGCTGGGAGCCGGATTGGCGGATTGCGGCGAGTTCGGCGTTCGAGATTTGGACCGTTGGGTCGAAATTTTCCGAATTTTCGGAAAGTTTCTCACCACCGGAGCCCGGTTTTTTTGGCGTATCCTCAGACATGGGCCGTCTATGATTTGGTGGAGGGAGACCTCTGAGCTGAGCCTAGTATAGTGGCGTTCGGAAGACAATCGAGTAAGCCGGCTGGTATGAGGGCAAATTTTTATGCACGTGACTCATCTTTGCTGAGGTGCAGTGCATTCCGAAGGGCGCAGATTTGACAGAACTTTCGACCGGCTGGTAGCGTCTGAACGACCGGGTTATTGCGGTATATTTTAAGTGGATTTCGGTCTATCAAAGCGTCAAGCGGACGCGTTTACTTTCTCACTCATGGAGATTAATTATGGCAGATATCAGCGTTAAAAAAGAGCACGGAATGGACTTTGAAGACGCCAAAACCAAGGTCTATGAGGTGGTGTCGGGGCTGCAAAAAGACATGGATTATGTGGACTCGGTGGATTGGAATGCCGACCAGACCGCCGCGGACGTCAAGGGCAAGGGGTTCAAGGGCAAGTTTGCGGTGGACCCGCAGAACGTGTCGGTGGACATCGACCTGAAGTTCTTTGCGAAGCCTTTAAAGGGAAAGATCGCCGACAAGATTGAGCGCCATCTCGACCGCTACTTTGGCTAATCGCCCGATGGGCTCAGATGCCGAAAAGGCGGGCGTGTGATTCTTCGCGCTCGCTCATCGTGAGCACTTTTATTTTATTTGGAACCTCCAGCGCCATGTCTATCAAAAAATTATTCGTCGTATTATTCATTGGCTTGCTTCTTTGGCCAGTTTCGGCCGCGGCCGCGCCTGATAAGGCGTTGAAGGCGGAGTTGCAGGGATATGTCGACGCGATTCGCGAAGATGAAAATGCCCAGGCGACCGCTTATGCGCTGATGACTCAGGCGCTGATCGGGGATAAGGCGACGAGCCAGGAGCTCGCGGCGCTTGCGAAGGGTGAAGATGCGACGCTGCGTTTGGGGGCGGGAATGGCGCTGGCGCTTACCGACGCTCCGAACGCCGAGGCGACTCTGGTCGCGGAATTGCTGTCGGTCCCCCAGCTATATGACGTGCTGACGAACTCGGTGAGCGTATTGCCTCAGGCGACCGAGGTTAAGGTTTTGCGGGCGCTATTGGCGTCGGCAAAGCCTGAGCAACGCCGCGATATCTTCCGCTTCCTCGCCGCGCAGCACGGCGTGGTTTATGGGGTGCTGGGCGATGCGATGCTGGATAAAGATGCGCAGGTGCGCAGTGGCGCGCTGGAGGCGGCGCTGTTTACGGCACATGCCGAGGCGGCCGGCGTCGCGGCGAAGATGCTCGCTCATAAAGATGAGGCCATTCGCGCCGATGGGTTGAAGCTTGCGATCGGGCTTTCGCAGAGCCCGGATGGGTCGGCCCAGGCGATTGAGGCGATGAAGTCGCTGCTTAAAGCGAAGCCGGGGCCGCTGGCGGATCAGTCTGCGCGCTACCTGGTGGAGGCGGGAGAGCGAGAGGGTGTCGATTTTCTTGCGGCGGCGCTGGCCAAGCAGGAGGACGAGGCGAAGAAGCTTGAAACTGCGACGTTTCTGCTCGCCCATGACGCGCGGCTCTCCAAAACGGCAATCGAGCCGTTACTGGCCTCTGAGAATAAGGAATTGAAGTCGGTCGGGTGGCAATTGGCCGCGGCGAGCCAGGACGCCGAAGTGGTTGCAAAGCTCAGTGAGATGTTTGGGAGCACAATATTTGAAGATCGCATAATCGCGGTAAAATCCCTGGGGCACACCGGCTCGACCAGCGCCGTTGGACTTCTTGGCGGGGCACTATTTGAGGGGAATCGGCTGATTCGTCTCGACGCGGCGCGCGGGCTTGGCCAGCTGCGAAAACCCGGGGCGCTCGATGCGCTTCAGCGCGCCGTCAATGGCGAGCGCGACCGGGAAGTGAAGATCGCCGCAATCGAGGCAGTGGCGTCGATCAATGACCCGAAGGCGCTGCAGATTCTGCGATTCCAGGCCACCGACCGTGACCCGCAGGTCAAGCTGGCGGTGGTGAAGGGCATGCGCAAGTTGGGCGACAAGGATGTGCTCAACGCGATGAAGGTCTTGAAGAATGACCGTGACCTTCAGATTCAATGGCAGGTCTTTTTGACCACGCTCGAGGTTTCCCCCAAGCAGGGACTCGCCGAGCTGCCAAAGGCGCTGCGCAATCCGCCGGCTGAGTTTTTGGACGATATTCTGAAGCTCAAGGCCAGCACCCGCACGCAGGTTCTGGAGTATTTGCTCCGAAAGGGCGGCAATAGCGCGCGGGCAAAGACGTTGATCGCGGTGGAGCGCCTGGGCGATACGACGCTGGAGTTGGCGCGCAAGTTGGTCGTGGATAAGTCGGTCGATACGACCACGCGCCTTGCCCTGCTGAGGTTGGTGGCGGCCCACCATGCGCCAAAAGACCAGGTGCTTTTGGAGAAGCTGGTGCGTGAAACGGACGCGACACCGACCCTGCAGCACGCCGCGCTGGCCGCGCTTTTGCAGTATTCGAATCCCGACCTCGGGGCGACCTTTCGGGGATTATTGGGGAAAAAGGACCCCGTTGTCCGTGCCCAGGCGACCTATGGATTGGCCGCGATTAACTGAGCATCAAATGCTGTGATGCCGGGGGTATGAAGCAAAAAGGCCCCGCGCGATGCTCAAAAAGAGCGTTGCGCGGGGCTTTTGATTTCGGCCGGCGAGGTTACGCCAGGCGCCTAATTGCAAAGGTCCGGGTTGCGCTCGCCGGGGGCGACGCTCACGGGCGCCTCGCAGGCGACGGTGCCGCGCTCCTCACCGTCGCCAATCACGCGGGCGCAGACGGGCACGATGAGGGTGGGAAAATTGGTGGCATTCGACTGCACGACGAGCGCGACCTGGTCGGCGTCGGCGCTGGGGCTCTGGCGATCATAGGTAATGCGAACCCCGAAATCGCGCCCGGCGTTGACGGTGGCGGGGAGGTCCTGGTTCTCAACCTCCACGCTAAACGCGGCGGCATCGGCGCCGTCCTCCCGGGTGCCGATGATGCAAACCCGGTCGATCTTGAGGGCTTCGCTCCCGGTGGATTGCAATAAGAGAACCCATTCATAGGGTGTGCGCAGCGCGGATCCGGGCTCCGGGGTATGATTCCCAAGCGGATAGAGCTCGCCAAATGACGCGGGGGACTGGTGGGGGAGGATCGCCGGGCCGTCGCCGGAGTCGGCCGCGTCGCCGCAACCGGCGCCGAGTAACCCGAGCAGTGAGACGGCGAAAAGAAGTCTTAAAGATAGGTTGCTCCGGCGGCATTCGACACGCGTATTTTTCATTATAAACCTCTTGATGGGTGGGCCAAAATCATTGCCGCTGGAACATAAATGGGTACGAAATCTGAACTTCGCCGCCTTTGGGCGTCGGGAACTTCATGGATTTGATGACACCGCTCAGACAACTGGAAGTCTTTGGGTCGGCCAGGGTGCTGGAGCGCTCGCGGACATCCTTGACCCGACCGTTGGTCTGGACGACCCAGGAGAAGACGACTTTGCCGGAGAGCGACGGATTTTCGGTGAGCCGGCGCTCATAGCAGGCCTGCATTTTGCCGATATAGCGGTCGAGCGTTTTCGATACGTCCGCGCGCGATAGCGACCCTCCGGCGACCTTGCCCAGCGCCTTGAGGCTGGAGACCTTGCCGCGAACCTTGCCCGAAGATTCGCGCTTGGCGAGCTTGCCGACGTCTTTGCCAATGGGGGTGGAACCGCTGGTCTTGCCGCGTTTGCCGCCGCCGCCAAACCCCATATTGACCTCGTCGCCCTTCAGCGATTCCAGCGCGCCGCTGACGTCAAAGCCGCCGTCGCCCCCGCCGGGCTTCTGCACCGCGTCGATATTGCTCACCACATCTTTGATGCTCGTGCCGCTTCCCGGATTGGGGGAGGTCAGCATAGACAGGACGTTATCGGCTTGCTCACTGGCGCTGGCATTTGCGTTGGTGCGCGTGGAGGTGCGTTTCTCGAGGGCCTTTTTGATCGTTTCAGGGATCTGGACCTGTTGTTCGGCCGGGTCGTCGGGGACCGGGGGCGCGACGGGTTTGGTGGGCTCGCGCTTCTCGGGCATCGGCTTGGGGGCTTCGGGCGGCGTGGGCTTTTTGAGGTCGGCGAGCTTTCCCTCGGCGAAGGCCTCGATTTGTTCGGGGTCTGGCTTCACCGTCAGTTGTACGCCCGCGGCCTGGATGGCCACGATACCGAGCATCGCGACGAGGTGGAAGGCGATCGCCAGCCCCAGGCTGGCGGCATAGAGCGTGAGGTTGTGGCGGGTGAAGGTCGGTTGGCCGCTCGGGGGCGCCATCGGGGGGCGAAACGTGCGAATTCGCCAGGCCACGTCGCCCAGTTGAAGTTCATATTGGTCGCCGGGTTTCAGCTCCACTTTTTGGCTGAAATCATCGATGGGCTGGCGCTGATTGCCATCGTTGCGCCGCTCAATCCAGCCCTTCAGGGCTTGGGAATCGGCAAATTTCTTATGAACTTTGATGGTGCCCGATTTGGTGCCCAGCGTCGCCTTGAACGGGGCTTCTCGGTCGCGGTAGCGGCGTTTGAGTCCGCGCAACGTGTGGATCGCAAAGGCGCGGTCGTTCGCGTGGCGCACGATCTCCATCACATTGGAGCCGCTGTATTCGTCGCGCGTCGCGCCGAGCTGCGCGGACGGCTTCAGGATCTCCTCGAGAGCGAAGGGCGTCTCAAAATCTGCGTCCTCATCCTCTTCTTCCAGGGCGCCCCAGTCGAGGTTGGCAAAATAGGAGTCGTCCGGCCGGGCGACAGGGTTGGCCGAAGGCTCAAAAAATTGCTGGGCAAGCGCGGGTTCGACCGCAACCGGTTCGGGTGGCCTGGGGGCAACCGGTTCGGGTGCGGCCGCGGCGGGCGCAGCCGGTTGGGGCTGCGGCCAGTCCGGCCGGGGGGCTACAGGCTTTGTGACCTCTGCGAAGTCGGTGTCGTCGGGCGTCGCGGGTGTCGCGGGGCGATTGCGATCGAGTAATTCTGCCGGGACAGTGCGCTCAACGGTGGCTTCAAGAACCGACTTTCTGGGGGGCTCATTGAGGTCAAAAGCGCCGGATTCGAAATCATCATTGAGAAATGCAACGTCGAGCCCAGGCGCGTCTGGCGGTGCCGACGGGGTGGGCGAGGGGGCCTGTTGGAGCGCGTTGACCAGGGTCGAGGCGCGCTTGAAATCAGCCGCCTGTTCGGCCCGAAGAACCTCGCCCCAGGTCGCCGCGCGCATCGGGAAGCGCTCACCGAGCAGCGCCCCCAGGCGCATGGATTGGTCGGAGACGCCGGGAAGTTGCAAAAGCGATTCGAGCGCGCCCAAAAACGCGCTATAGTCCGGGTAGCGCTGGGCGGGATCTTTGGCCAGCGCGCGCGCAACGATCGGGTCCAGGCGCGAGGGAACGCCGCTTTCGATGGTGGAGGGTTTGGGGACCGGATCGTCGCAGATCGCGCGCATGACCTCGAAGGGCCCGGAGCGCGCGAAGAGTTTGCGCCCGGTGAGTAGCTCCCAGAGGATGACCCCGAGGGCGAACATATCACTGCGGGCATCGGGCTGGGCGCCTTTAAAGAGTTCGGGGGCGCAATACTCGAGGTTGCTGGTAGGCAGCCCCCCGCGCGCCTTGCCGAGCGCCTGGTGGATCGTGGCGGTGCCGTGGCCGACGATCCGGGTCTTGCCGTCGTAGCCCAGCAGCAAGCTCTGCGGGCTCAGGTGCGCGTGGATGAGCGGGTCGCCAAAGGCGCTGCTCTGGCGGCGCACGAAATCAAGCGCGGCGGCGGCCTCGGCGATGACCCGCGCGGTCAGGGCGAGCGGGGCGGGTTTGCCGGCCGAGGCGTAGGAGCTCCAGATAAAATCAAGAGTTTCGCCCGGGGCGAAGTTCAGGACGATATAATAGCCGTCGTCGCGCCGGAAAAGGTCGCGCGCGCCCACCACAGAGCGGTGCTCAAGGAGCGCGGCGCGCTTGATCTCCTGGTATGCGGCGCGCAGCAATTCCTGCTGCTGGCTCACCGCGCGCGGAATGCGCTCAATGATGACCAACTGGCGGGTGCCGTCGGCCTGGATCGCGCAGGCAAGCCAGGACTCCAACTCGCTGTGGCTGGCGAGGGAAGTGAGGGGAACATAGCGTACTTTGCTGGATTGGCTCATCGTTGGGGTCAATCCGTTTGGGCGTTTTGACTCTGCGCGTCGTCGAATTTCTCGGCCCAGCTATCGCCGAGCAGGGTGTCGACGGTCTCGCGCAAAAAGCTCGTGCGTTTGTGAATCATCGAGGGCAAGGGGCGCTGGGCGCGCTGGAACAGAAAGACCGCCCCGGAGCCGGCGCCCTCGCCGCGAATCAGGCGCGCGTCGAATTCCATGCGATTCCCGCGGCGCAGCGAGGGAGAGGCGGTTTCGTCGCCCTCACCGCTGGCTTCGGCATCGCCGTCGGATTCGCCGTCGCCCGCCTCGTCGGATTCCTCGTCGGCCTGCGCGGACTCATCGGCGACCTTCTTTGCGGCGCTCTTGGGGTTATTCTTGGCGTCGGCAGGCACCGCGACTGACAGCGTCATCGCCAGGCCCAGCGCAGCGGCGAGGAGGGCGGATAATCGAATTTTTGGTAGCATAATATTCACTGTTTCATGGTCGCCATGCGATATTTCGAGAATCCGGCAACGGATGCGGAGCGAAGCACCAGATAAAGGGTGTCGTAGTCGAGGTCTTTGTCGGCCTGGACCAAGACAATCGCCTCGACCTCCGGGTCGCGCTCCTGTTCCTTGCTCACAGCCGCGAAGTCCGTTTCCAGGCGCGCCACGAGCTCGGGGATCTTCCCGTCCTCGAAATAGCTCTGGGGCAATCCATCCGGGTCAAACTGCAGGATGACTTCCTTGCCGACCAGAATCTTGTCGCCGGTAATCGTCACCCCGGTCGAGGGCTTAAACGGGGAGCGCGATGTCGATGTTGGCAGTTCAATCTGGTCGTTGAGCTCAAAATTATGGTCCTCGGCCTGAAAATTCACGATCAAAAAGATGAGGATAATCGTGAACATATCGAGCAGCGAGGTGAGCATCAGCCCGGGCGGCGCCTTGGGTTTTCCAAATTTGCTCTTCATGGGGCATCTCCCGCCGGGGCGTCGGGGAAGGTGTCTGCCACGGGTTGCCCAGGCGCAGCTTCGCCCGCGTCGTCGCCCTGCTCAGGCTCCGACTTCAGCAGCTTTGAGAAGACGGTAACGGGAAATAATTCGCTATAAATCGGGTCACCCTGGGGGGTGTCGCCGGAGTGAAACTCGCGGGTCTTGTCCAGAACACTGACCAATTTTTGATAGGGCAAATCGCCCGCGGGCAAGACGATTAACGTGTTGCTTTTGGGGTATTTTAGTTTGACCTGGCGCAGATGATCTTGAAGTTGTTGGGCAGGCATCTCGCCGTTTTTGACCGCCCAGGTCGCCGATAATTGCTTTAGCTCTTCCCCGCTTAGGCTGGAGCTGGAGAAGCTCAGGCGCAACTCTTCGGGTTCGATGACCAGTGATGCGGAGACCGAGTCCGGGGTTTTCTCGGCGCTGGAGCCGCCGGGGGTATGGTTGGGGGTCGATGTCGGGATGACGCCCACTGTGAAAAAGGCGGCGCCCATGAGCAAAAAGGGAATCAGAACCATAAAAAGGTTCATGACGGGGGTGAGGTCGAGTTCCTCGGCCTCTGCTTTTGCGCGGTGCAATTCGTCAAACACGTCGGGTCCTTCGGCGGTCGTCACTCAGGGTAGGGCGCTTGAATCGGAGTGCGATTAGCTGGCGATCTCGGTCGACCCGTCTGTTTTTGCGCTGTCTGGGGAGCGAATTTCACGGACCACGCCGGTCAGCGCGACCAGCAGGGTGGTGGCGCCGCCCTCGGTCTCGACGAGAATATTCTCGGAGCGGTTTGACAGAATATGGTGAAAGACCAGCAGCGGCACCGCCACGCTGATGCCGAAGGCGGTGGTATACATTGCGGTGGAAATACCCGCCGCCAGCGCGTCCTGGCGCGCCGCTGCCGAGGCCATGCTGATACTGGCGAAGGCCGAAATAAGACCAAAAATCGTGCCCAGAAGTCCCAAGAGCGTCGAGCTATTGGCCAAAAGCGCCATCAGGGAGATACGCTTTCGAATATTAATCAGCGAGGCGAGCATCTCGCTTTCCATGGCGCGCTCGATCTCGGTATCGCGCCGATTCGCGCGCAAAATACCGGCTTTCATGACGCGGCCAAGGGGATGGCGTGACGAGATTTCGCACATGTCCAGGGCTTCTCGGAAGCGGCGATTCTCCACGTGGGTGACGACCTGACGGATGAATGCGCGCGCGTTGAGCCGGTTCTGGAAATAGAGGGCGTAGAGGCGCTCGACAAAGATCAGTACGCCGAGCACGGAGACGGCGAGGATCACATACATGACCGATCCGCCATCACTTAAATATGTTTTGATTACTTCCACGGGAATCGCCCTGGGTACAAAGGTAGATATTTGAGGTCCGTCGGTGATGCTACCAAGAAGGCCGGCGTGGGAACAAGCATGCTTTAGGCGCGACGGTATTTTTCGTCACAAAAGTGGCGTGTCATTGGTTCGGGATAAATATCATCAAAAAACCGCCGCTATCGCGTGAGGTTTGGGCGCACGAACTCGTCGTCCTTGACCCCGATGACTGCGTCGGCAGGGACGCGAGTGTTGGGCGGGCGAAAGAGGACCGGAATCTGCGCCATGCGAAAGGGACCCGGGGCGTCCAGGCGAGTGATCGGGGCGGTATTAAAATAGAGCAGGATATTATTGACGCCGGCGGGGGTTCCGTCGGCGAGCGCGCGCGTGGGCATCAGCTTAATATTGCGGATCGTATAGTCCAGGCAGTGGCGCTGCTCGGCAACCACGCGGATGGTCTCGCTGCGGGCCTGGTCCGGCAGAAGCGAGGGGCTGACCTCCACGGTGATCTTGCGCTGTTGGTCCTCGGGAAGTCCAGCGGAGCGCGCCGAATCCAGTTCAAAGACTCCGGCCGAATCCACTCGAACCGCGGGGCCTGGCACCCCGTCATCGGCGTCTCGCCACTGAAGCGTTGGGCCATCGGGATCAAAAATAAGCTCGCCGACGCCGGCGGTGGTAGCCGGGCTGAGCGCGGTGATTCGCACGCCGGTGACAAAGCGCGGGCGCTCGGCGACCAGGCTTTCGAGTTCTCCTAAGTCCTTGATTTCATAGCGGTATCCGTAGGAGAGATGCGCGCGCGTATCGGTGCTTCGTGGGTCGCTATGTTGCAGGAGTTCGTCGCCATTTGAGACCCCGTCACCGTCGGTATCGGCGTGGGTATCTGCGTTGAGGTAGTCGGTACCCTGGATGAGCTCCAGGCGGTCGGGGATGCCGTCGCCGTCGGTATCGACCAGCGTCGGCTCGGTGCCCAGCAGGGCCTCTTCGCAGTCGCCAAGCCCGTCGAGATCGGTGTCACGATCCGGAGGAATAATGGCGTTGCACGCGGTGGGGCGGTCGAATTGAAGCGGGTCCAGGCCCATGAGGGATTCCACCAGATCGCTGATCCCATCGCCGTCGCTATCCGGATTGGTGGGGTCGGTGCCCAGACGCTCCTCGTCGGCGTCGCTGAGCCCGTCGGCGTCGGAGTCGACCTGCGGGCCATCCGGGCCGGCCAGCGCGTTGAGGTTGGCCGCCATCAAAAGTTTGGGGCGCATCTGCGCGCGTGAGCGCAGCAACTGGATCGCATTGATGGAGAATCCCGACGCGTTATTAAAGCGTTGATAGACCCCCGCGCCGGCAAAGGCCATGGCCTCCATGGCGCTTTGGACTTCGAGATTGGTGGGGGCGTCTTCTGCAGCCAGATGAAAGGCCTGAAAGCCCAGGCCCGCCGCGCCCTGATTGACGGCGTATTTTCGCATCGACGCGATGATCTCGGCGTCAAGCTGAGTCTCGCAACCGGCGGAGGGTTGGTCGTTATCTTCCAGGCATTCAAGCGTTGAGCCCTGGCAGCACTCACGGCCAAGGGCCATGGGTTGTTGGGGGCCGGCGTTGATCATCAGCAGCGTATAATGGGTGCGAAGGCGCTGGCCCTTCGGGGTAGCAGCCAGGTCGTCTTCAATGAGCGCGCGCGCGCTGCGCAGGGCTTCGCGATAATCACGGCAGCGCTCGCCTTCGCACGGTTTGGCGAGCGTCAGGCGGTTGACGGCGTTAAAGAGTTCGCCCGGATTTCGGGTAAATGCGCCGTCGGTCGGGGCAAGTTTTTCGGGGCGCCCGCCGTAGCCAATCACGGCCATTTCAACATTGGGTTGATTGAGTGTGGTGCGCACAAAATCATTGAGCATATTCGCGCGCAGCCCGGCCGAATCAAAGCTCGAATAGAGCGGGCCGGCGGCCTGATCGGCCAGGATGATTACGCGCATCGGAAAGTTCGCGCGCAGCGGATCTTCGGTGCAAACGCGCCCCGAGAGCGACAGGCGATCGGACTGCCTGGGCTGTTTACCCGGGCTATATAATCCGGCTTCGGTGCAGCTCAGAAGGGGAAATAGGAGGAGAATGAGGCTGCTCAAACGGAGTAACGATTTCACAATCCCTCGCTGGCGCCGGCGCCGTGGAAATTCAGAGCGGACTCGTCTTGCTCATGGGCTGCGTCGGGGTCATCCGGGGTGCCAGGGTCGGATGGGGGGCAAAGATCGCTGCCCGAGGTGTCGTTATCGGGCTCGTCGCCGGCGTCCGGGTCCTCGGCGTGGGTGCTCAAGCCCGCGCATGCCGAGATCGTGTCGGAGGCCAGCGCGATCAGTTCGCAAGCTCCCTGCGAGCAGGTCGCGCCCGGGGCGCATTGGATGCCCAGGCAGCCCTGTTCGAGCGAGATCGTGGCGCGATGAGCATCGGGGCCGAGTGTTTTTCGCAGCGTATTCTCAATCACTGGGACGCCGCCGCGAAGCCCTTGAATGCGCACGAAGACATCGCCGTCGACCGGCGAGAACTCGAGGTGCTGTGGGAGCTGCATAAGCGACGGTCCCGGGCAGGTCCACAGCTCGCGCACACCCTCGCGCAGGATTTGCCCGTCCTGGTCGGTGATGACGACGCGCAGCGAGTCGACTTCGTCGGGCACGCTCAGGTTGCCGCACACCTCGACGAGCGTATCGGGCCCGTCGGCGCTGCACCCCGCAAGCAATGATGCGCTGAGTAAAATGGCGCCGAGTGGCTGAAAAAAGCCCCTTTGATAAAATATTCGCGTGCGCAAGATAAACGTCCGGTCTAGCGGGGGCGCGGCCGGCGCCGATGGCGAGGCGATTCGCTGCCCAAAAAAATCTGATTTCTACACGTTCTCTGGCAATCTTAGCAACTCTTTGGGAAGTGTGCGAGGCCTTTATGGGCGCGATGGCGGGCGGGCGGAAATAAGCGGGCGGGCCGGGTTGTATTGAGAGGCGCGCTGGAGCTGGCGAGGCGCTTGCGCGGAAGGAAGTGGTGCGCTATAGACGTGCGTCGCGTGCGCCTTCAAAACACCAAAAGGCCGCACGAATCGTCAGAAGACGACCCCTAATGTCGTGAATTTTCAGAAGATTCCCCTGCCTTAAAAAGATAAAGCGAGCATATGGAAACCCTATTTACCGTTATTTTAATCGTGACATCATTGATTATGATTGTGGCGATTCTGTTGCAGTCGGGCAAGGGCAGTGGTCTGGCCGCTGGTTTTGGCGGCGCCTCGGCTGGTACGAAGGTCTTCGGCGGCTCGGGCGCGGGTGGTTTTTTGCTTAAAATGACGGTCGTGCTTGGCGCGGTCTTTATGATTTCGAGCATGGCCCTTTCCTATATTGCGAGTCAGCCAAAGTCGGCGCTTTCGGGCATTCAGAGTACCGCGACGGGCGCATCGTCGACGGCCTCGCAGGCCGAGACGATCGTGACGCGCGGCTCGGGTGCCGCACCCGAGGCGGCGCCCGAACCCGCACCGGCGCTTGACCTGAATCTGGCCCCTGAGTCCGACAGCGAGCCGGCGGCGGATGAAGCGCCTGCCGACGCGCAATCGGCTCAGCCGGATTCGGAATAAACCGAGCAATGAATGCGTCCCGGGCGGATTCATTCCCGGCGGGTTAGAATCGCTCGGTGATTCGAAATTTTGCAAAAGGCTCCGCCCCCGGGTGGAGCCTTTTTGTTTTGGTAAATACCGAAATTTAACCGCCATTATTCTTATAGATTTATGGTCCAGGAGATAAGTCGATGAGCCAGATTTTATTTGATGAGATTGACCGCCTTTTTGAGCTTGCGCCCGAGGAGCTTGGCGCGGGCGCCCGGGGTGTTTTTGAGGAGCTTTTGGGCGGGCTTGAGTCCGGTGTGCTGCGCGCTGCGCGCCCGACGCAAGGCGAGGATGGAGGACTTCGCTGGGAGGTCCAGCCGTCGGTTAAGCGCGGGATTTTGCTGGGTTTTCGCCTCGGCGCAAACGAGGTGATGGCGCCCGCCGGGCCGCTTGAGTTTCGCGATAAAAATACCTATCCGCCCCAGCAACTTCCGCTGGCGGCGCGCAATATTCGCATTGTCCCGGGCGGCAGCTCGGTGCGCCGCGGGGCGTATCTTGGCCAGAATGTCACGATGATGCCACCGGCTTACGTCAATGTGGGCGCGTATATTGGCGACGGGACAATGGTCGACTCGCACGCGCTGGTGGGAAGTTGCGCCCAGATTGGCCAAAATGTGCATCTGTCGGCGGGCGCTCAGATTGGTGGGGTGCTCGAGCCGATTGGCCAGGCGCCGGTGATTGTGGAAGATAACGTATTGGTCGGCGGAAATACGGGTCTCTACGAGGGCGTTCGGGTATGCGAAGGGGCGGTGATCGCGGCCGGGTGTGTGATCACCGGCGGCACGCCGATCTTCGATCTGGTCCACGAGAAGGTCTATCGCGGGTCGGCCGATGCGCCGCTGGTGATTCCGCCGCGCGCGGTCGTGATCCCGGGGAGCCGCCCGGCGCACGGCGACTTCGCCCAGCGAAACGGGCTGCAGATGTCGGCGCTGATCATCGTGAAGTATCGCGACGCCAAGACCGATCGCAGCACCGCACTGGAGCAGGCGCTGCGCTGAGCGCCGGGCGATTATCATCACAAATGACTTTTGTTTTTGTGATTGGTGCTTAAACTAAAGGCGTCGAAAAACCCCGTGAGTTCATCTTGCATAGAGGAAACGTATCGATGAGTAAGAAAGATATTGAGATCTTGAAGAACGCCGCGCTGGATACCAGCGAACTGGCCCAGGCCAGTGACTGGGAGGAGCGCTTTGAGGCGCAGGTCAATACGTTTTTTGACGAGGCAATCGCGCGGGTGCCCGGGTTTGTGGACCGCCACCTGACCAGTCTTCGGCGCGTGCTGGCGCGCAGCGTGGGGCCGCGCACCGGCGTGGCCGATATTTTTATCAGCGCCCGAAATATGGCGTCGGGAATCTCGAAGGCAGCCGGTGGGCCGGACTTTTCGACCTCGACCTATACTGCGGACCGTCTCACCGAAGTCTTTGAGCGCGAGGTCGTCAGCTCCGACGAACTTGAGAGCCTTTTGCGCCGCCTCTTCAAGGACTTCGAGCAGGACCAATGGGAGAAGACCTACGAGAATATCGAGGGCGACGGCGCGCAGTTGAGCCTTGAAGAAGTGCGCGCGCACCTCCTCGCCAGCATGGAGGAAGAGATCGCCCATGACCCGCTGCTCGCCCAGGCGATCCGCTCCGGGGTCAAGATCGGCCTGCCCGCCACGCTCGGGTATATGCTCTTTGGCAAGGTCAGCTTCTTTGGGGTGGGGAGCGATGCGGCCGGCGAGATATATCGCTCGCGGCTCAACTTCTATAACCGCACGCTGATGAAGCTCGGGCGCTTTCAGGTGCCCGGATGGGTCGGGGCGGTCGGGATTGCCGGCGGCGTTCTGGGAACGCTCGTGATTGGCGGCGTGATGGAATACGCGCTCAACTCGGTGCGCGACGTCAAGGGCGCCTATATCCGCCAGCTTAACGCCGCGCGCCACGCGCTACTTTACGGCGAGAACCCGGAAGTCCCCGAGGGGCAGGGGATTTTGCACGTGGTGCGCGGGCTGGAGCGCCAATTTGAGCGCCTTCCCGATGCCAGCGAGGAGTTGCTAAGCTTCGAGATGCCCGAGAAAGTGAAGCAAAATAAATAGGCGCTTGCCGATGCGCTAAAAAAGCCGCCGCCGGAAGTTCAACTTCCGGCGGCGGCTTTTTCCATTTCGTCCAATCGACGTTTTCTTTTAGTTAATCGGCGGGCAGTCGCCAGGCATCGCCGCGATCCATTCCGTGATCAGGTCGACGCCAAAATGATCGATGGTGGTCAGCGGAAGCTCGGGCATTTTCACCCCGGCCTCCATGGAGTCCATGCGGTAGACCATGATCGACTCTTCGGGTTTACCCGGATAGATATCGTAAAACAGCCCGCCGGCCCCGCTACCCGCCGCGATCGGCGTCTTGCACACGCCCAGGGCCGTCGGACTCACCTCGTCAATTGCCAGGAAAAGTCCCGAATTTCGCGCCGCACCGCCCGAGTTATGGCAATGCGCGCAGTTGCCTTCCAGATAGGTGCGGGCGCGCTGCTCGAGCGGAAAACTCGAATCTTTGGGGTCGATGAGCTTGTCGAGCGTCTCCACCGGCGGAATCTCGGCGTCAAACATCCCGAGTTCAGCATAATGCGTGATCTGATTGACCGGCCCATCGCCAAAGTCTTCGTGGCGATTGAGCTGGCGGGTGCGCGGGCCGAGCAGCACGGTTTTGGAGCCCGAGGCGTGGCAATTTCGGCAATCACTCTTGGAGGGAATGCGGTAGTGGCCGTCAACCGATTCGCCGGTCTCATTGATATAGGAGATATCGATATTCTTGCCGGCGAGGAAGGACGCAGCCTCGGTCTGCTCGGCGTTCCACAGGTAGGTGTGGGTGCTCCAGTCATTGTCTTCGCGCACCATCAGGCGCGTCTCGACCACGTGGCGTGCGCCCTCGGGCTCGCGCAGGTCATTCGGAAAATAAAAGGTCTTCACGATCGTTGTGCCGACCGGATACTCCCACATCTCGGTCTCGTGAAAGGTGATTTTTTCACCGTCCGGCAGCACGATAAAGCGCAACTTTGAGCTATGATCGCTATAGAGCTTGGTATTGACCGCGTAGGGCACCACCCCGTCGGAGGGGGTCTGTGCGGCGAGGTTGCCGCGGAAAAAACAATACTCCGACAGGGTATCAAAATACTGGCCGACCGGCGGCAGCGTGAGCTCGCAGGTCGCGGCTTGTCGGTCATCGGCGTCGTCGCTGCAGCCGATAAGCGTGGCGGCAGCGACAAGCGCGATAAGCGAGGTGCGCAGAAACATAATCTTCGGTCGAGACATAGATAAGGCCTACTCGAGGGTGATAGCGGGGAGCACCGTGCCCTCGCACTCATAGTTACAGAAGTCGGTCCAGTCCTCCGAGCATTCGGTGAGCGCTCCAACAGTGGCATTGCCCAAATTGGCGTTGATAAACGCCGAGGGCTCGCCGTCGGTGGTATTTGCGTGGAAGCAGTTTCGAATATCCTCGAAGGTGTCGCCTGCGGATTCAAAGTCTGGGTTGATAATCCCTCCGAAGGCCAGATCGGGCACTGGTGCGCCAGAGACCAATAACGCCAGCCCATCGGGCTCGGTGCCGTTATTCTCGAAGGTATTATCGTGGACGTAATTTGACTCGGAGTACGGATAATAACTGGCGTCGGTGATGTCCTGGTTGATCGCCAGGTAGCTGGCGATGATTAGCCCCAGGGATTTATTGCCGGTGACGGTATTATTATGAATCTCGTTGGCGCTGCTTGAGAGGACCAGAATACCCGTGCCGCGCGGAACCTGAGCGACGATACTTCCGCCCGGGGCGAAGTTCACCTGATTATTATTCTCAATGAGGTTATTATGAACCTTATTGCTCGAGCCGTCGGTGATGGTGAGGTTGGGCAGGTCGAAGATCAGCAGGCCGCCGGTATTATCGTGCAGGTGATTGTCGTGGGCGTCGGCAAAGGAGGTATTTTCGAGCTCAAGGCCGGCGACGTTGCCGAAGGCCTCGTTATTTCGCACGATCACGTTTTTGGTCTGGCCGACATAGATGCCGGCGTCGGAGGCGTTGCTCACCACGCAGCCCTCGATGAGCACATTGGTGGTGAGCACCGGGTAGACCCCGTAGGCGCCGTTGGCTTCTTTGGGGCCGCCGTCCCAGGTCACGGTGAGGTTGACCAGCTCGACCCCGTCGGCCTCCTGGACCTTGATGCCGTCGCCGGCGGTATTTTTAATCGTGAAATTCGCCGCGCGGAAGTTATTGACGCCCGTGATTAGAATGCCGTTTCCGCCGGTCTCCTGCTGCTTGAAGTCCAGCACGGCCCCGTCCTGGCTCTCGCCGCGGATCTCGATATTGCTCAGATTCGGGTCGTTGAGTTGCAATTGTCCGTTGATGGGGTAAACCCCGTCGTTGATGCAGAGCACGCTATCGCTGCTCAGGCTCTCCAACTTCTCGCTGATATTGAGGCGATTTTGTTCCGCGTCGTCGGTCGGGCTGACGAATTCAGTGCAATCGTCGGCAAAGGCGACCGCGTCGACGTCATTATTACTCACATCGGGTTGGTTATTATCGACCGGATCGGAGTTTTCATCGTCACCGCAGGCAGCCGCAAGAAGCGAAATGGATAAAAGACCGATCAAAAAATGCTTAGACATTTATTCTCTCCGAATTAGTTTTTATGGGCAAAGGAATTGACGCCTATAATGGTATAGAACAACGCGAGTGCCGTCAATTTAGCCCCGCATAGCCGCATGCGCTCAAGGAAATAGACGAAGTTGATTATGACCAAGATCGCCGAAAATACGGACAACTCGCTTATCACCGAGAATGTGCGAGAGCGCCGCTATGAGGTTGACGGAAATAACGACGGGTGGCGCCTGGATCGCTTTTTGACCCAGTGTATGCCGCGGGTGTCGCGAAGCCTGGCCGGGCGCATCGCGCGCGACGGGGACGTGCAGCTAATTCCGGCGCGCAAGGTCAAGGCCGGGGCGCGCGTGCGAACCGGGGACGTGGTGATTGTGCGCCAGGAGCTTGCGCCCGAGCAGGTGCAAGACGCCGAGGTGGAAATCATTTACCGCGACGACGCGTTGATCGTGGTAGGGAAGCCGGCCGGGATGCTGGTCCACGAGAGCAGCTCGGTGCGGCTCAATACGGTGCAGAAATTCCTGGAGCGCCAGGGCTATGAGCAGGCCGAGCCGGTGCACCGGCTTGACCGGGAGACCAGCGGGGTGTTGATCTGCGCGGCGCGCCGCGAGCTGGTGCCCCTGATGCGCGGAATCTTTGCGACCGCGCATCCGCAAAAAATCTACCGCGCGCTGGTGCACGACCCGCAAGGCGTGTGGGAAGTTGGCGCGCACCGGCTCATCGATACCCCGCTGGGCAACGACCCGACCAGCGTGCTCGATGTGAAGATGAGCGCCGGAAAACTGGAGGCGCGCACCCATGTGCAGGTGCTGGGGCGCCGGGAGCACGCCTTCGGGCCGATGGCCGATCTTCGCGTGCGCATCGAAACCGGCCGCCAACACCAGATTCGCATCCATTTGGCCCTGCAGGGAACGCCCATCGCCGGCGACAAGCTCTATAGCATGGATGACGCGTTTTTTATGGCCATCCACGCCGCGCCCGACGACCCCGAGTTGCTCGCCCGCTTGCCCTTTGAGCGCCACGCGTTGCATGCCTGGAAGTTGGCGATGCCGCACCCTGATAGCGAGGAGCCTGTCGAATTTGAAGCCGCGTTACCCGGCATATGGGACGCGTCGCAGAATCTTTGAGGACGTCCGTTTTATTCTTTAATCCGTTTGGAGCTGCCAATGCTTGCGATCGTTTCGCCGTCGAAATCGTTGGATTTTGAGACCGAAGTACCCACCAATTTGTATACGATGCCCGAATTCTTGGAGCAATCGAAGCGCCTGATCGACAACCTTCGCGGGTTCGATGAAGAAGGTCTGCGCCAGTTGATGGGCATCAGCGAGAAGCTCGCCAATCTTAACGTGGCGCGAAATCACGCGTTCGAAACGCCGTTTACTCCGCAGAACGCGCGCCCGGCGATTTTCGCGTTCACCGGCGACGTCTATACCGATTTTCGCCTTGGCGACTACCGCGAGGAAGACTTCGATTATCTGCAAAATCATATGCGGATCCTGTCGGGGCTTTACGGGCTCTTGCGCCCGCTGGACCTGATTCAGCCGTATCGTCTGGAGATGGGAACCCGGCTGGAGAACGAGCAGGGGAAGGACCTATATGCCTTCTGGGGCGAGCAGATTACCGACGCGCTCGCCGTCGCGCTCGACGCCCAGACGTCCCTCCAGGAGAAGCGCCCTGTCTTGCTCAACCTCGCCTCGGTTGAGTACTTCAAAAGCGTGAATCTCAAGCGGCTGAACGCGCGCGTGATCGACGTCAACTTCATGGATCGAAAGGGCGATGATTATAAGACAATCACCTTCTTTCTGAAGCGTCTTCGCGGCACGATGGTCGACTGGATGGTGCGAAATAAGGTGCAGACTCCCGAGGAATTAAAGGGCTTCAGGGAGCAGAATTATTATTTCTGCCCGGAGCGCTCAACGCCCGATAGTCTGGTCTTTTTGCGCGATGAGAAGCCCTGAAATTTGCGGGGTTATCGCCGGATTTGAGGGTTATTTCAGATGGGTGAAACGGAGCTGTGATGGAATTTGAACTGGCAACATGCACGCTTCGTGAGTGGCGCTATGAGGATATCAACTCGCTGGTGCGCCACGCGAATCGCCGCGAGATTGCGGGCAAATTACGCGACTCCTTTCCCCACCCCTATACCCACGACGACGCCGAGGAGTGGGTGACCCTGGCGAGCGCGACGCTGCCGCAGACCGACTTCGCCATCGAGGTCGATGGGGTTGCGGTTGGGGGAGTGGGGTTTGAGCTGAAGACCGATATTTTTCGAAAGACCGCCGAAATCGGCTACTGGCTTTCGACCCCGTATTGGGGGCGCGGGATCTGCACCGAGGCGCTATGCGCGCTGGTGCCCTGGGGATTTGAGACGCGCGGGTATACGCGCATTTACGCCGGGGTCTTTAGCAATAACCCGGCCTCGATGCGCGTGCTTGAGAAGGCCGGCTTTGAGCGCGAAGCACGGCTAAAGCGGGCCATCTACAAGAACGGTGAGGTGCTCGACGAGATCATTTTCGCGACCTGGCCCGAGCACTGGCTCGGCCCTCAGGATGAGTCGGCGTGACCCCGTCCGGGGCTTAAAGGATTGCGTGAATCGCGAATTCGCCCAGGCTCCCGAGCACCGACATCATGACGGCTGCGCCGAGCGCCCACCCGAAGCCGTCGATGGTAAGCCGGTCGGTCATCGCGTCGGTGATTTTGAGCAAAATCGCGTCGATGACAATGCGGGTGATAAACGCGAAAAGCCACGCCAACCCCAATGTCACGATGGTGAAGGCGCCAAAGAAGAGCCAACCCAGGAAGAAGTTCAGCACGCCAAAAATGGCGGCGATAATCAGCGCGCTGGGCAGGCTTTTGACGCGCACACCCGGCAAAACCGCCGCGGTCAACCAGACCGCCAGCGCCATCACCAACCAGGACAAGATAAAGCTCATAGCATACTCCGTGGCCTTGCGGGTTTGTGAGAAGCACACACCGGGTGCGTGCGTCGGACTCTGGCAGCAAACTAGGCACGCCCCGGGGTGAAGTCAATTCCTGGGGCGCGCTCTGGGCCCCAGCGCGCCGCTTTAGTCGCGCGGTTTTTTGCGGCTATTCCAGCTGCGAAACAGTCCGCTGAGTTGCCCCTCCTCGCGGATCAGATCCTCGTTGAGTTTGTGCAGCGCCGAGCTCATCAGGTGCTGGGAGTCGAGCAGGCCAATAAGCCGGGTGGGGGCGTCGCGCGCGACGATCGGCAGCTGCTCGATGCCGTGGTCAGCCATGCGCACCACCGCATCAAAGAGGCGCTCGTCCGGGTGCCCCACCACCAGTTCGTGGGTGCCGTGGGTATGCACGCTTTCGCCGCCGTTTCCGTACGCCGTGGCGCGCACGATATCGCCGTAGGTCACGATGCCGCACAAATCGCCGGCGGCATCGACGATGGGAAAACCATCGTGGATGATCTTCTTGCCGTGGGGCCCCTGGGGCGCCGAGACCAGCGCCGCCAGCTCGCTGATGCGCATGTCGGGGGCAACCGTCATGGGTTGGGTATCCATGATATCACGCGCGTGGAAGCGTTTGAGCACGTCGATCTCATAGTCCTGGGAGACGTCGATGCCGCGCTCGGAGAGCTCGTGGGTCATCAGGTCCTTGCCCATATAAAGGGTGGTCACGGTGTCGGCGACGAGGGCGACGATAAAGACGGGCAAGATCGCGTCAAATTGCCCGGTGACTTCCAGCGCGAAGAGCGTAAAGCCCAGCGTCGCGTTGCACAAAATGCCGAAAAGTGTGCCCAGGCCTGCCAGCGCAAAGAGCGACACCGGCAGGTCGAGCCCGAAGAGCGCGTTGAGCCCGAGCGCGACCAGCGCGCCGGTGGCGGCGCCGCCGACAAAGGCGGGCGCCAAAAAGCCCCCGGAGGTCTTTGACCCCAGCGTGACCGTCACCCCAACGAGCTTAAAGATCATCACCACGAATACCGTGCCGATCGCCAGTTCGTTATTGAGAATCTCGGTGATGACCTCGTAGCCCACCCCGAAGGTGCGCGGCACAAACCACCCCATGACCCCGAGCACCAGCCCGCCGAGCGCCGGCAAGAGCATGTCGTGAACCGGGGCGCGGCGAATGATTCGCTCCGCCCGGAAATAGCCCGTTTTAAACACAATCGCGACGCCTGCGACGATCACGCCAAGCAGCACTAAGAAGGGCAGGTTGGCGAAGAAATCGATCGGAAACGCCCCCATTTCGAACATTGGGATATTCCCCAGAAGCGGGCGTCGGCATGCCGTGGCGATGATGCTCGCAAAGGCAATGGGCACAAAGGAGCGCACCCGAAATTCGAAGACAAGAAGCTCAATGGCCACCAGAATTGCAGCCAGCGGGGTATTAAAGGTCGCGGCCATGCCGGCGGCTGCGCCCGCGGCGAGCAGGACTTTGCGCTCGGCGGCGGTCGTGCTCAGCCACTGGCCAAACGAGGAGCCCATCGCGCCGCCGCCCTGGATGATCGGGCCTTCCACCCCGAAGGGCGCGCCGGTGCCGATGGCAATTGCGGCTGAAATCGGCTTCAAAAAGAGGATGCGAAGCTTGATCTTGCTCTTATTGATCCACACCGCCTCCATCGCCTCCGGGATGCCGTGCCCGATGATCCTGGGGGAGCCGTAGCGCGCCATAATGCCGGCGATAAGCCCGCCGATTGCCGGCACCAGAATGATCCACAGCGGCGCGCCGCCCGAAAAAATCGGGCTGCTCGCAGGTTCCCGGAAAACCTGGTCATAGGGGAGGCCGGGGAAGAAGAAGAGATTATATAAAAAACCAATAAAATGGTAAATCACATAGGCGAGTCCCGAGGCGATGACGCCCACGAGGGCCGCGATTAGCGAGACGAAGACCAGGCGAAACTCCGTGCTCGTTTTTTCGGAGGAATCGCGGCTCGTTTGAGGCTTTGATGCTGCCATGGGGCCTGTCGGTTGCAGGGGGGATTTTTCGGGATGATGACTCAGCGCGAAGAGAGCGAAAAAATCGATTTTCGCCTGAGCGGGGTGCGTAAAAGCATATTTTACCAAAAAATGTCAAGCGCTCGGGCCGTATTTTTGCCCGAGGTCGGCGCGATTAGAGCAATTGCGATACCTAAAAATCGCTGAGGAATTCGTATGCCAAAATTTGATGCCTCAACAGGTCAATGCTGGGTTCGGGTCTACCGCGAGGGTGTGGCCGCGGCGGTCGGCCACGATCTTGTGTTCAACGTGGGGGAATTCTCGGTGCAGGTCGACCCTGCAAATGCCAGTGTCCGGGCGCAATTTAAGGCCGATTCGCTGCGCGTGCTCGGCACACCTGCCGAAGTCGATGACGGCGAGGCCCCGGGCATCGG